>ERZ773359.2507-NODE-2507-length-23047-cov-17.508655_pt1 | contig 23047 bp, 21 predicted proteins | sample MGYA00374955_ERZ773359 | MGnify/ENA primary metagenome ERZ773359 (study PRJEB29098, sample SAMN04486028) | biogas fermenter metagenome | study: EMG produced TPA metagenomics assembly of the Biogas fermentation microbial communities from Germany - Plant 4 DNA1...
ATCATAGTGTGACTAAATTTGAAAAGGGTTTTGAGACCGGCCTTAGGGCCGGTTTTTTATTTTCTGGGGCAGTAGAATATCGTATTCCGCTATAGCGTTGGCAAAGCATCTTAAGGCCATGCCTGTCTCATTTTGAAATTAATTGCAGAATTCTGATGAAGGTGTTATAATGTCCGTTGTATGGAATCAAATATCTACCCCCAAAGGACAGATCATTATGAGCAAGCGATACTTTTTAGTCAGGGAGGATATACTCCCCGAATCCATCCTCAAGACCGTGCAAGTCAAGGAAATGCTGGCCAGCGGGAGCGTTGCCTCGGTATCAGAAGCGGTGGAAAAACTGGGGTTGGCCCGCAGCACCTATTACAAGTACAGGGATGGGGTCCATGCCTTTTTTGACGCCAAAAGCCTGGAGATAATCAATATTTCGTTGCTTCTCAAACACATTTCAGGTATCCTATCAGGTGTGCTGAATTGTATTGCTTCCTACCGCGGCAATGTGCTCACCATCAACCAGAATCTTCCCCTCAATGGGGTCGCCCTGGTGACAATTGCCTTGAGCATTGATGAATTAAGCATATCGGTGGAAGAGCTGATGACGCACCTTGCGGGGTTGAATGGCGTGGTTCGTGCTGAAATCATTGGCAGAGGTTGAACAGGAGGTCGCAACATGATCAATATTGGATTGCTGGGATGCGGAACGGTGGGTTCCGGCGTGGTCAAGCTGCTAAAACAGAATGAATATACCATCACCCAACGCGCCGGAGTGAATATCCAAATCAAGCGGGTTCTGGAAAAGGATATCGACAAGTGCCTGCAGCTGGGCATTGCCCCGGATTGCATAACCAGCAACATCGAAGATATACTCAATGATGAAGAAATTCAGATTGTGGTGGAGCTGATTGGCGGCATTCAACCTGCCCTGGACTATATACTTAAGGCCATGCGCAGAGGCAAGCATGTGGTAACGGCCAACAAAGACCTGATCGCCGAACACGGTCGGATTCTCTTTGAAACCGCCGCTGAACACAATGTTGACTTTTATTTTGAGGCCAGTGTTGCCGGGGGGATTCCCATTATTTATCCGCTCAAGCAATCACTGGCAGCCAACCGCATTAAAGAGGTTATTGGCATATTGAATGGCACTACCAACTATATCCTCACCAAGATGTCCAGGGAAGGACGGCCTTTTGCCGAGGTGCTGGCAGAGGCGCAGGCCCTGGGTTATGCCGAGGCTGATCCGACTGCGGATGTGGGGGGCTATGACGCCGCCCGCAAGATCGCCATCCTGTCATCCATCGCCTTTAACACCAGGATAACCTTTAAGGATGTATACGTTGAGGGTATAACCTCCATCACTCCGGCAGACATCCGTTATGCCCGGGAATTGGGCTATGTGGTCAAACTCCTGGCAGTAGCTAAAGAGAATGAGCAAAAACAGGTGGAAGTCCGGGTCCACCCTGCATTTCTGCCAGAAAGCCACCCGCTGGCAGCGGTCAATGACGTATTTAATGCGGTGTTTGTTTATGGTGATGCAGTAGGTGAAATCATGCATTATGGGCGCGGTGCAGGCCAGCTTCCCACCGCCAGCGCCGTGGTGGGGGATATAATGGATATAGCCCGCAATATTCAACACGGCATAAGTGCCCGCATCGGCTGCACCTGTTATGAAGAGCGCACCATACTGGATATTAACCAGCTCGAGGCCGAGTACTATATACGCATGACAGTGACCGACCGTCCCGGCGTTTTGGCAGGTATTGCCGGCGTATTCGGGAACAACAATGTTAGTATCGCCTCGGTGATTCAGAAGACCAGCAGCGGACAGTGCGCTGAATTGATACTTATCACCCACAAGGTGCAGGAAGTCAATCTGCGCGACTCGCTGGCGGTTTTGCGGGGTATGAGCATCGTAGGGCGAATCGATAATGTGATCAGATTGGAAGGCACTCATCGTGTGGAGGAGTAAGCCTTATGGTCACCATTCGGGTTCCGGCCAGCAGCGCCAATCTGGGAACCGGATTTGATACCCTGGGATTGGCCTTGCAGCTTTACTTAAGCGTTACCGCTTATGATACTGAAGGAAGAGCGGCTCTAAGCTTTGCAGAGCCGGATGGCGGCGATCTTCTTCACCAGGCCATGGCGGTTGTGTTTTCGCAGGCTGGCCTTCCTGTGCCAAAGCTTAAACTGGAGATAAAAAGCCAGATCCCGGCCGGGAAAGGCCTGGGGAGCAGCGCAGCCGTAATTGTTGCCGGGTTGTATCTGGCCAATCACCTGTTAAGCTATCCCTTCTCAGAGCAGCAACTGCTGAATTGGGCATTGGCTCTAGAAGGCCATCCTGACAATATTGCTCCAGCTGTGGCGGGAGGGTTGACCACCGCTATGGTCTTGGATGGCGAGCTGTTCTATCAAAAGGTGAGCCTGCAGGATGATCTTAGAGTAATCATCGCTGTACCCGATTTTACCCTGCCCACCGGGGAGGCCAGAAGGGTTCTGCCCGAAAAGGTGTATTGGAGAGATTGTGTACGCCATCTGCAGCAAGCCTGTTTCGTGATGCAGAGCCTGGCTACCGGTGATTACCGGCACCTGGCCCGGGCTATGGATGATGAGATTGTTCAACCCGCTCGCCAAAGCCTCATACCGGGACTGAAAGAGGTTATTAAAACCGCCTTGCAAAGGGGGGCTCTGGGGGCTGCCTTAAGCGGTGCCGGTCCTTCAGTTATAGCCCTGGCTGACAGCAATTGGGAGTACATTGGCAGCGGCATGCAAGAGGCCTTTAGAGATGCCGGCTGCCAGAGCCGCTGTCTGTATCTGGACATAGATCATCAAGGAGTGCAGATTATTAAACCATATTGAGTAGAACGTTCCAAGCTGTATTTCGTATAGTCTATCTAGGGAGTGAGAGTTTTGGGCTTGTTGGTTGTTAAATTCGGGGGAAGCTCAGTAGCTACGATTGAAAAGATTAAAAGCATTGCTGATAAGGTGGCTGCGATGCAGGCCGAGGGCAATCAGGTGGTTGTGGTGGTTTCAGCCATGGGGGATACCACTGATGAGCTGATTGGTCTGGCCGGTGCTACAGGTGATCAGGCCTGGCACCGGGAGATGGATATGCTCCTGGCAACCGGTGAACAGCAGTCGGCCGCCTTGTTGGCCATGACTTTGAATAACCGCGGCACTCCGGCAGTGTCGCTGACCGGGTGGCAGGCCGGCATACACAGTGATGATACCCACAGCAAAGCCAGAATTGTAAGCATTGCCAACGGGCGCATCCTGCAGGAACTGAAACAGGGCAATGTGGTGGTTATCGCTGGTTTTCAGGGGCTTTCACCCCAGGGCGATATTACCACTTTAGGGCGGGGCGGTTCTGATACCACTGCTGTGGCTCTGGCAGCCAGCCTCTCGGCGGATCGCTGTATAATATTCACCGATGTTGACGGGGTATATACTGCTGACCCCCGTATAGTACCTGATGCCCATAATATGTCCATGGTTAGCTATGCGGAGATGCTGGAGATGGCCAGCCTGGGAGCGGTGGTGATGCAGCCCCGGGCAGTGGAGTGTGCCATGCACAGTCAGGTGGAAGTGGAAGTGCGCCACAGTTTCAAAAACGATGCAGGAACCCTGATTACGGAGGTAGACAAGATGGAAAAACAGAGAGTCGTCAGCGGTGTAGCCCATGATACCAATGTAGCCCGAATCGCTATTTTTGACGTACCGGACCGTCCCGGAGTAGCCAGCCTGCTCTTCAATAAATTGGCCCAGCAAGGCATCAATGTGGATATGGTGATTCAGAGCGCCATGCGTGAAAACCGCAATGACATCGCTTTTACTATCGAGAAAGCCGATCTTAACAAAGCCATTCCGGTGGTGGAAGAAGTGGTCCGCGAACTGGGAGCCTCAGGATTATCCTATGACGCTGATGTTGCCAAGGTTTCCATAGTAGGTGCGGGAATGCAGAGCCACCCCGGGGTAGCGGCTAAGATGTTCGAGGCCCTGGCCGAGGAAGGCATTAACATCCACATGATCAGCACTTCAGAGATCAGGATTTCCTGCTTGATTGACGAAGACCTGATTAATAAAGCTGTTCGGGCCCTGCACGCCAAATATGATCTGGGCAACGGCAATGGGGGCTGCTGTTAGGTAATCGATATATTTAACTGTGACCCAAATGCACAGCAAATTGCCGGGGATTGCCAGGGACAGCCGGCTGTAACACCTCACTGCGCTTGACTTATAATTATATCTGTTATAAAATGATTTCTGCGTCGGGGTGTAGCTCAGTTTGGTATGAGCGCTACGTTGGGGACGTAGAGGCCGCTGGTTCAAATCCAGTCACTCCGACCATTTAAATGAAGAAAAGCTGGGGTTGACAACCTCAGCTTTTTAATGTTTATGAACAGGGGGAAGCCTGGGGTTGAACAAACGGCTTTGGGGGGCCTTGTCTTTGTCGTTGGCGACCAGCATCTGGGGGAGCCTTTATGTGGTGAGCAAATATGTGATGGATTTCGTGCCGCCATTCACCTTGCTGTGGCTGCGTTATATTATTGCCGGGCTGGTGCTTGGTATATTGATGATGCTTTTTCGTCAACATAGAGTTGAACGGCGCGATTTAATGCTGTTGGTATGGATCGGCTTTATAGGCTATTTCGTATCGATAGGAGCCCAGTTTGTCGGCACCAAGCTGTCTGATGCCCACACCGGGGCCTTGCTTACCACCAGTTCACCGGTATTTACGGTATTGCTGGCCCGGCCTCTTTTGCAGGAAAGCCTGGATGTGCGCAAACTGATCGCCCTGTTCCTGGCCATGCTGGGCATAGTGATGGTAATCGGGCTCAACCCGGGGGGCGAAACAAGCCTGCCAGGAAGCGTGTTTCTGATCATAGCAGCGGTTACCTGGGCGTTGTTATCGATCTATGTGAAAAAGGCCTCAGCTCGCTATTCGACCCTTACTATCACGACTTATGCAGTGTTATTTGCGGTGCTGTTCACCACTCCGGCAGCCATGATGGAAATACAGTTCAATGAAGTGCAGCTTTTTGCCAATAACCTGGTATGGATGGGAACCTTATATATCGGTATCATTTCCACCGCGGTGGCTCTGTTTTTATGGAATAAAGGCATGGATCTGATGGATGCCGGGGTAGGCTCGCTTTTCATGTGCTTTCAGCCCTTGGTGGGTTCAATCTTGGGTTGGTTGTGGCTGAATGAAAGCCTCACCTGGGGCTTTGTCGTCGGGGCAGTACTGATTTTGGCCGGGCTGATCATAGTAAACTGGCCGCGAGCTGAGCAAAACTACAGTTGAGCACTATCGGATTTCTACTGCTCCAATACACCTGATCCCATGATTATTTCACCAGTTCAATAGCACTTAAAACAAGCCCTTTAATGAATGTTTCAGTGTGATCTTGGTTTCGCTTTTTAAAGTCTAATACAAATGATTTCCGGGGTGTCAAAGCTGTCAGTTGAGTATAGCGGGAATGAACTGGTATTATTAGGTAAAGAAAGGAGTGGATAGCATGACACATACCCTGCCCGATTTGCCTTATGATTACAATGCGCTCGAGCCTTATTATGACGAAGCCACGGTAAGGCTGCATCACGATATGCACCACAAGGCATATGTGGACGGCCTCAACAATGCTGAGGGCAAACTGGCCGAAGCCATCGAAAAAGGCGACTTTTCTTTGATTAAACATATAGAACGGGAACTGGCCTTTCACGGCTCAGGCCATATACTACACACTATGTTCTGGGAGAATATGAAGCCTGGAGGAGGAGGGCCGGCTACCGGCAAAGTAGCGGAATTGATAAACCGCGACTTCGGGTCATTCGATAGTTTCAAAAAGCTCTTCACTGCCTCGGCAGTAGCCGTGGAAGGTTCGGGCTGGGCAGTACTGGCCTACAACCCGGTATTCGAGAAACTGGTGGTACTGCAGGTGGAGAAGCATCAGGACCTGACCCAATGGGGTGTAGTGCCGTTGCTGATAGTAGATGTGTGGGAGCATGCTTATTACCTCAAATATCAGAACAAGCGGGCCGCCTGGGTGGAAGCCTGGTGGAACCTGGTCAACTGGGATGATGTTAATCAGAGGCTACCTTTGAAGTAGAATAATTGTGGTGCCAGGCACCACAGTTATTAGTTATTGAGCAAGTGAAAAAAGGGGACGGGATGGTCCGTTCCCTTTTGTCATTGGGGCTTTATTCTTCAGGTTCATTGGGTTATTCTATAATTTAGGGCCAAAATGCTGAAATATGAGTGCCCAGGTCCGAGTTTTGCCAAGCCATGAAGGGGGCCTGCTGGTGAACGTTATCAAATCAAATCTTTTACTGCTTCTGACAGCAGCCATTTGGGGTCTGGCCTTTGTAGCCCAAAGGGTAGGCATGGATCACCTGGGGCCTTTTACTTTTAACGGGGTACGGTTTATGTTGGGCGGCCTGTCGTTACTGCCAGTTTTGTTTGTTTTTCAAGATAAAACCCAACCCCTGGCTAAAGGATTGAAGGATGCCTTGGTCCCTGGAATTCTTGCCGGAAGCATTCTTTTTATAGCTGCATCCCTGCAGCAGATCGGGCTGGTGACTACTACAGCCGGCAAGGCTGCTTTCATAACCAGCCTGTATCTGGTCCTGGTACCGGTTATAGGCATATTTGTCGGCCACAAAGCCCGTCTTTCAATATGGCTGGGATGTATGCTGGCCGTTTCAGGACTCTATTTGTTGTGCATCAAAGAATCATTTACTATACAGCCGGGCGACCTGATGGAACTAATCGGGGCTTTATTCTGGGCTTTTCATATACTTATCATCGGCTATTTTTGCCGCCGGGTAGACCCCCTGAAATTATCCTTGTTGCAGACCGTAACCTGCTCCATACTGAGCTTGATTGTGGCAGTCTTCACTGAGACCATCGTTGTCGACAACCTGATGGCAGCAGCAGCCCCTTTGATCTATGGCGGGGTCTTTTCGGTAGGTATCGCTTATACCCTGCAAATAGTGGGACAACAATATGCACCTCCGGCTGCTGCTGCTATCATACTGAGTATGGAAACGGTATTCGCAGCGGTAGGCGGCTTTTTGCTGATCAATGAGACCATGAATATGCGGGAGGTAATAGGCTGTGCCTTGATTTTCTCAGGTATGCTGGTTTCCCAGCTGCAGGATTTGCGCAGCCATAAAGCCGAAGTATATCAGCATTCATGTTGATAACGGCATATTCATCTGCTAAAGGTGTTTAGGTAAGCGGATATATTAGACAAACAGAGATCATAAACATAAAATTAAGATAGCAGCTGGTTAGTTTGTTAGAAAGCGTGTATCGTGATGGCTCACCTATCCAAAAACTTAATTGGCAAAAGTGCCTTATTGTTAGTTTTATTAGAAGATGAGATCAATGAGGGATATACGCACACTTTAGAACAGCTGCAATGGAAGTACTGCATGGGAAAAGTAGGCTCAATGGAGCCTCACAAAGTGGTGGCTGCGATTGAAACCGCAGCCAAGAAGCACCAACTCATCAAACCCGAATTATATCGGGAATCTCATGCCCTCTATCACGCAATCCTGGAAGCTATGGAGGGAGTGACCCGGGGGCAGATACAACTGGGTTCGGTTCAGCGCACCGTGGGGTTGAGGTTTGCTATTATTAGGGGCAACCCTTATGACAGCCCGGAAGAGGGTCAATGGATTGCGGTGGCTATGTATGGAACCATAGGAGCGCCGATAAAAGGCCTGGAACATGAAGTGGTTGGTCTGGGAATCAATCATATTTAGTTAGTTTATAATCACATATTTTATGTGAGCCTATAGCGTTTAGTTATTAGGGGGCTCTATTAGTGAAAGTCAAAAGGACTTTTATTAATAGAGCCTTTTTTGTTAAAGAAAGGAGGTTTGCAGTGGTTACACTGACCGGTCATTCACTAACCCTGGAAGAAATAAGCCTTGTACTCTATAAAGATGAAAAAGTAGAGATTGCGCCGGAGAGCCTGCAAAACGTCGAAGCCAGCCGCAGGGCAGTGGAGGCTATAGTGGAAAAAGGCAGGGTTGTATACGGGATTACTACTGGTTTTGGGAAATTAAGTGATGTACTGATTGATTGCGATGACTGCCAGGAACTGCAGCTTAACCTTATCCATTCCCATGCCTGCGGGGTGGGGGAAATGTTTCCGGAAATCGTCAGCCGGGCTATTTTACTGTTGCGGGCCAATACGCTCTTAAAGGGTTTTTCCGGGGTGCGTGCAGTAATAATTGAGACTCTGGTACAGATGCTCAACAAGCGTATTCACCCGCTTATACCCCAGCAGGGATCCCTGGGCGCCAGCGGGGACTTGATCCCTCTGGCTCACCTGGCCCTGGCATTAATCGGTGAAGGCCAAGTACACTATCGTGGCATGGAATGCTCGGCTCTGGAGGCCTTGCAAGCGGAAGGAATTAAACCGGTTTCATTGCAGGCCAAAGAGGGCCTGGCTCTGATAAACGGGACTCAGGCCATGACGGCTATGGGGGTGGTGGCTTATTTGGAAGCCGAAAAACTCGCTTACCAGGCGGAGATGATCGCTGCTTTAACCGTAGAAGGGCTGCAGGGGATTATTGATGCATTTGACGATGCCATACACATAGCCCGCGGATATCAGGAACAGGTAGATGTGGCCAAAAGGATGCGAAATATTCTTAAAGGCAGCCGGTTGATTACTCGCCAGGGAGAACTGAGGGTTCAGGACGCCTATTCACTGAGGTGTATACCCCAGGTGTTTGGGGCTACCTGGCAAGTTTTGAATTATGTGAAGGAAAAGTTGGAGATCGAAATCAACGCTGCCACCGATAACCCGCTTATTTTTGATAACGGCCAGAAGGTAATCTCCGGGGGGAACTTCCACGGTCAGCCCATGGCCTTCGCTATGGATTTTCTTAAAATAGGTATGGCGGAATTAGCTAACATTGCTGAAAGGCGGGTGGAACGCCTGGTAAACCCGCAGCTCAATGATCTGCCCGCTTTCTTAAGCCCTCAGCCGGGTTTGCAATCAGGGGCTATGATACTGCAGTATTGTGCCGCTTCCCTGGTATCTGAAAATAAAACCTATGCCCATCCAGCCAGTGTCGATTCGATTCCCTCCTCCGCCAATCAGGAAGACCATGTGAGTATGGGCACTATCGCCTCACGGCATGCCTATCAAATAATTCAGAATACCCGCCGGGTGCTAGCCATCGAATTGATATGCGCTCTTCAGGCTGTGGAGCTGCGGGGTATAGAAAAGATGTCACCCTTTACCAGGCAGATTTACCATAAAGCCCGCACTGTTATCCCGGCAATAACAAAAGACCGGGTGTTTGCCACTGATATAGAGAATGCCGCTGCCTGGTTGCGGGACGATTGGCAGGATGTAGTGTTTAATGAGAGCCAACCAATGGTTGAAATGGTTATATGAGGGGGCTAAAACAATATGAACAACCATGATATATACAATGCCATGCTTGTTAAGCTGGATGATGAGCTGCCCGAAATGCCGGAGTTCTTACCCGGAATCAGGAGGGCTCCGTCCAGGGGCTTCAGCTTGACCCCAGCCCAGACTGAAACCGCTTTAAAGAACGCCTTGCGTTACGTCCCGGAAAACCTCCATGAGATACTGGCTCCGGAGTTTTTGCATGAGTTAGTTACCTACGGTCGCATTTACGCTTACCGCTATCGTCCTCCCGGAAGGATATATGGAAAACCGGTAGATGCTTATAAGGGACGCTGTCTGGAAGGTCGGGCTTTTCAGGTGATGATAGATAATAACCTCGACTTTGAAATAGCCCTTTATCCTTATGAACTGGTTACCTACGGAGAAACTGGCTCGGTATGCCAGAACTGGCTGCAGTACCGGCTAATCAAAAAATACCTGGAGGTGCTGGAGCAAGATCAAACCCTGGTGATTGAATCAGGCCATCCCCTGGGACTGTTTCCCTCCAAACCAGAAGCTCCTCGAGTAATAATAACTAATTCCTTGATGGTAGGCATGTATGACAACCAGGCTGACTGGGAGGTAGCTGCCCAGATGGGGGTGGCTAATTATGGACAGATGACCGCTGGGGGATGGATGTATATAGGACCGCAGGGTATAGTGCATGGCACCTTTAACACCCTTATGACCGCCGGCCGCTTAAAATTAGGCATCCCTGCAGATGGAGACCTGACCGGCAAGCTTTTTGTCAGCTCAGGTCTGGGGGGCATGAGCGGGGCTCAGCCCAAAGCTATTGAAATAGCAGGTGGGGTAGGGGTTATTGCCGAAGTTGATTTTTCCCGTATCAAAACCAGGTTTGATCAAGGCTGGGTAAGCAGAATCACCGACAACCTGGAGGAAGCTTTCCAGCTGGCTGATAATTACCGGCGTAATGGCAAGAGCATATCAATTGCCTACTATGGCAATGTGGTTGACCTTTTGGAATATGCGGTGGAAAAGAGCATCGAGATTGATTTGTTGTCAGACCAGACTTCCTGTCATGCTGTATACAGCGGGGGCTATTGCCCGCAGGGAGTGAGCTTTGCGGAGAGGGAGACTCTTCTGGTTACTGACCGGATGAGGTTTAAGCAAGAGGTTGACAAATCCCTGCGCAAGCATTTCGAACTGATAAAGATTTTAGTGGACCGCGGCGCTTATTTCTTCGACTATGGGAACTCTTTTATGAAAGCGGTATTTGACGCCGGGGTCAAGGAGATTTCCCGGAATGGCGTTGATGACAAAGACGGTTTCATATTTCCCTCATATGTCGAAGACATTATGGGCCCGCAAATGTTTGACTATGGATATGGCCCTTTCAGGTGGGTGTGCTTGAGCGGTTCAGCAGAGGACCTGGAAAAGACCGATAAAGCGGCCATGTCATGTATAGACCCAGGGCGCCGGCCTCAGGACCGGGATAACTATATTTGGATCAGGGATGCTCAAAAGCACAACCTGGTGGTGGGAACCAAGGCCAGGATACTCTATCAAGACGCTGAAGGGCGAAGAGACATTGCCCTGCTTTTCAATGCCATGGTGCGCCGGGGGGAAATTGGACCAATAATGTTGGGCAGAGACCATCATGATGTAAGCGGTACTGATTCACCCTTCAGGGAGACCGCCAACATCAAAGATGGGAGCAACATCATGGCTGACATGGCCGTACAGTGCTTTGCCGGCAATGCCGCCCGGGGAATGAGCCTGGTAGCCCTGCACAACGGAGGGGGAGTCGGCATAGGCAAGGCTATTAACGGTGGCTTCGGTTTGGTACTGGATGGCAGTGAACGGGTTGATAACATTATAAAATCAGCAATGATGTGGGATGTAATGGGAGGAGTAGCCAGGCGTTCCTGGGCCAGGAATCCCAATGCCATGCTGACCGCCCTTGAATACAATCATGCTCATCGCGGCAGTGCCCATATCACCTTGCCGTACATTCCCAGTGAGAAGTTGATAAAGGAGACGCTAGCCAGGGGAGGTTTTGAACAATGTCTCAACTAGTTGAATGTGTACCCAATTTCAGTGAAGGCCGCAATGCGCATATTATACAAAAAATTTTAACTCCCTTTTTCAAGACCCCGGGGGTTAAATTGCTGGACTACAGTTCGGATAAAGACCACAATCGTACTGTGGTGACCATCATGGGAGAACCGTCAGCGGTAAAAAAGGCCATATTAGAAGTAACCGGGATTGCAATTGAGAATATCGACCTTCGCAAGCACCAGGGAGCACACCCCCGGATGGGAGCCATTGATGTAGTTCCTTTCATACCATTGCGGGATTATTCGATGCAAGATGCGGTGATATTGGCCCGGGAAACCGCGCAAGCCATGGCTGAACAATATGATCTGCCGGTATTTCTATACGAAAAGGCAGCTACCGCTCCAGTTCGAGAGAACCTGGCTAACATCAGGAAAGGGGAGTTTGAGGGCTTAAAGGAAAAAATGCTGCAACCGGAGTGGAAGCCTGACTTCGGCCCCGATAAGCCGCATCCCAGAGCCGGAGCAAGCGCTGTTGGAGCCAGGATGCCCCTGATCGCTTTTAATATCAATTTGCACACCAGCAATCTGGACATTGCCAACCAAATCGCACGGTGTATACGCCACATATCGGGTGGATTACGTTATTGCAAGGCTATGGGAGTGGAGCTAAAGGAAAAAGGTATGGTTCAGGTCTCAATAAATATGACCGATTATACCAAAACCTCTCTTTACCGGGTATTTGAGATGGTAAAGTTTGAAGCCCGCAGGTATGGGGTAGCCATAGCAGGAAGCGAGATCATCGGTCTCATTCCTATGCAAGCCTTACTGGATGCAGCGGTTTATTACATGCAGATTGAGGATTTTGGCTTGGATCAGGTGATTGAATACAGAATGCTGGAATGAGGTGATAGCTGTGTTAGCGGACTTGATTATAAGGTCTGATGGCATTATCGACTGTAGGGACAATAGCCCTCTTATGGTTACCGATGGGTATATCGCTATTGCCGGTGACCGGATAATCGAGCTGGGTAAGGGCGACGTAAGTTCGCAAATATGTGGATCCCGGACAGAAATAATAGATGCCCGGGGCAAGGTAGTGATCCCTGGACTTATTGATGCGCATACCCACCTGGTTCACGGGGGATCGCGGGAAAAAGAGCTGGCCTTAAAACTAAATGGCATGTCTTACCTGGAAATCCTAAAACAGGGTGGTGGGATTTTAGATACTGTTGCTAAAACCAGACAGGCCTCTCATGAGGAGCTAAAAAAGCAGGCCCAAAAAAGCCTGGATCAGATGTTGATCCATGGGACAACTACCATCGAGGCTAAAAGCGGTTATGGACTGGACCTGGATACTGAAATAAAATGCTTGCAAGTTGCCCGGGAACTAAACGATGAGCATCCTATTGACATAATCCCCACCTATTTGGGAGCACATGCTATTCCAAAAGAATTTTCCGCCAACCCGCAAGGTTATATCAGGATGATGATTGAGGAGGTAATGCCATATGTAATCGGGCACAGGCTGGCCGAATTCATGGATGTATTTTGTGAGGAAGGCGTATTTTCACCGGAGGATGCCCGGGAATTAATGGAGGCTGGCCGGGACATGGGTTTCAAACTCAAAATTCATGCGGATGAAATCGTTTCCCTTAAGGGGGCAGAACTGGCCGCTGAAATGCAAGCTATTTCCGCCGATCATCTTTTAGCCGCCTCCGCAGATGGTTTGAATGCCATGTGCCAGGCCGGGGTAACCGCCGTGCTTCTGCCCGGAACCTCTTTCTACCTGATGTTGGGCCGATATGCCGATGCCCGCAAGATGATAGCAAAAGGCTTGAGAGTAGCTCTGGCCAGCGATTACAATCCAGGCACCTGCCCCACCGAAAATCTACAGGCAATTATGACTTTAGCCTGCTTTGGTATGCAGTTGTCACCTGAGGAGATATTAAAAGGCATGACCATTAATGCCGCTTATGCAGTAGACCGGGCAGCGGAAATAGGCAGCATTGAGGCCGGTAAAAAAGCCGACCTGGTCATTTTGAACGCACCTAACTGGGACTATGTTATCTACCATTTCGGGATAAACCATGTTGATAAGGTTATAAAAAGCGGTCGATTAGTGGTTGAAGACGGCAGATTGGTATAGAGAGGGGAATTTAGAGTGCTGTATGATATGACATTAAATGATTTTAATGAATTGCTGGCCAGCTCAAAACCGGCACCGGGCGGAGGCAGTACTGCGGCTCTGGCAGGGGCTTTTGGCGCTGCTTTGGCCATAATGGTATTCAACCTGTCTATGGGTAAGAAAGCCTATGAATCCCTGGATGAAGAGCTTAAATACACCATAGCCAGGGATTGCGAAGCTCTTAAGATACTGAACCGCCAGCTCTTGAAGTTGTCGGATGATGATACCAGGGCCTTTAACCAGGTGATAAAAGCCATGCAGTTACCCAGGCAGACCGAGGCGCAAAAACTAGAACGCAGCCAAAGGATACAAAAGGCTAATCTGTATGCCCTGGAGGTACCCTTAAAAGTAGCCGAGAAATGCCTCTTGGTATTAAAACACCAGGTCAATATTGCCCGCTATGGAAACCCGAACGCGGTTTCAGATATCGGGGTAGGGGCCTTACTGGCATATTCCGGGCTAGAAGGGGCTGTGCTCAACATAAGAATAAATATCCCCGGTATATCAGAAAAGGCCGTTATCCATGAGGCAGTCGAAAAGTATAAAGGTTACTTGGCGAAGGGAGAGAGGGCAAAAGCTGAAATCATGGCTATTGTTGACCAAAGAATCACGGGGGTGTAATATTGTCCCGCTATAGTCGGGCGTAAGCCTCACTGTAATCAGGCTTATTTGCATGGTCAAGCTCAGCTTGAAATGGAACACAATCAGGCCGAAGTAAGCTGTCTTCCTCGTATGGCGAGGAACTGAGGCGGTTCCCGGCGAAGCCCTGCACTACCGCCAGGGCCTGTTCAAAATCCTCGTAGAACATCACGATCAAATCCCCGGCGACAGCCCGGTCGATAGCTGTCTGCAAAGCCTCTACCTCCGGCAGTATTATTTCTATTGCGGCTTCAGCGATACCGCCCCTTATAGCACCGTTATAGAGGATAGCGGCAACTTCACCCGGAGTCCTGCCGCGCAGGTCGCGATCCTCTTTTATATATAGTCTGGAAAAGTGCTGCCCCGCAATCTGCCCGGCTTGAAAAATGGCTTCATCTCTTCGGTCTCCGGGCATGCCGATAACCCCCACCAGACACCTTGCATGCAGGCCTTTGATGAACTGCATGACGGAACGATACCCGCTGGGATTGTGGGCGTAATCGAGCAGTATCCTGAAATGGCCCAGATCAAACAGGTTAAACCTCCCCGCATTGCCCACCGGATCAGGCCTGAATGACCTTAAGCCCAAGCGCACCACATTATCGGGCACACCCAGGGCGATAAGGCTGGAGATGGCTGCCAGGGAGTTTTCTATGTTGCAAATCACTTGGCCGCCGAAAGTTATCGGTATTTCCTGCAATTTCAGAATCGGATACTTGGTATTGTTCCTGTATACCATCACCTGACCGCTTTCCGCCACTACCGCCATGCCGCCCTGGCTGATATGGCTTTCTATCAGTGGGTTGCTGCGATTTTGCGAGAAATAAACCAGATTGCAGCGCACCAGGCTGCTGATATACCCGGTCATGCTGTCATCAGCGTTTAACACGGCATAGCCTTTGGGCTTGATCGCTTCTACCACCAGGGCTTTGACGAAGGCCATGTCTTCCAGGGTATTGATCCCCTCAAGCCCCAGATGATCCTCGCTTATGTTCACTATCACCCCTACGTCTGCCAGATCATATCCCAGACCCCGGCGGATAATACCGCCCCGTGCGGTTTCCAGAACGGCCACTTCCACTTCGCGGTTGTAGAGAATAGCCTGTGCGCTTAAAGGTCCGGTATGATCGCCGCTGGAGATGCATTCCTCTCCGATGTAAGTGCCGCTTGAACAGGCCATGCCCACCTTTTTGCCGCTTATGGCCAATACATGGCGGATCAGCCTGGTCACAGTAGTTTTGCCATTGGTACCGGTCACGGATATGACCGGGATGGAGTAAGGGGCCCCTTTGGGATAGATGTAATCAAGGATGTCCGCGGCTACATTTCTGGGCTGTCCTTCCGTTGGATAAAGATGCATGCGCAGGCCCGGGCAGGCATTGACCTCGATCACCGCCCCGTTGGAAGTGGTCAGGGGCTGCGCTATATCGCTCAAGATGAGGTCGATGCCGGCTATATCCAGTCCGATGAGCTGGGCGGCTCTGACCGCTATGGCTGCATTGGCGGGGTGGACCTCTGCGGTACAGTCCCGGGCCGTTCCACCGGTGCTCAAATTGCCGTTTTCGCGCAGATATACCACTTCTCCCTCAGCAGGCACTGACTCTGGGGTAAGACCTGCTCGCTGCAGGATCTCCTCTGCGGTCTGATCAAGCCTGATTCTGGTCAGAGGCTTCTCATGGCCCACTCCCCGCCGGGGATTTTCGTTTTCGGCCGCTACCAATTCAGCCACCGTGTGAACACCATTGCCGACCACACAAGCAGGCCTGCGCTCTGCTGCCGCTACCAACCGGTCTCCTACCACCAGCAGGCGATAATCTTTTCCAGCAATATGCTTTTCCACGATTACTTGTCTGGAATAGCGGATGGCCTTCAAATAAGCGGAGTGTAATTGGGAAGGGTCATTGATATTGGCAGTAATGCCGTGGCCATGATTGCCGTCATACGGTTTTACTGTCAGGGGGTATCCCAATTGCTGCGCCAACCTGAATAAAGCCGCTTCCGAATCAACTGTGCTTCCCTCGGGAACCGGGATGTTGTGTTCATGAAGAATATCTTTAACCAATTGCTTGTTTTGTGCCACATCTACAGCTATACAGCTGGTTGTATCCAGCAGTGATGACTCTATGCAGCGCAGGTATTTTCCGTAGCCAAGCTGCAGCAGGCTATCATTCCCCAGGCGCCTGACCGGGATGTGGCGTTTTTTGGCCTCATCCCAAATAGCCCGGGTGCCGGGTCCAAGATCGCTATCCCGGCTCATTCGGCCTAGCCGGTTGACATAATCTTGTATAGCTACCGGCCGGCCATGGGCCAGATTGGAGATGATCTCTACCGCAGCCCGGCCAAATTCCAGGCATGAGCAGTCATTGCAGTATTCATAGATGATGGCATAAAGCGAAGGCTCCTTTACTACCCGGGTTTTCCCGAAGTAGACCTCATACCCGAGTAGGCATTGCAGCTCAAGCGCCAGGTGCTCAACCACATGGGAGAAGTATGTACCTTCATACAGCCTTTCCACAAATCCCCCCTCTCGCCCGGTACAACAGCAATGGCTATTCAATCCGGGGAAGTGATGCAGCAATTGCTCATTGAATCCGGCGATTTCATTGCTGCTAACTGCAGTTAAATCCTCAAGATCAACCAGCATTTTAACTACCGGTCGGTGGCAGTAAATATTGCGACCGCTGTAATTGCGTATATCAATAATCTGCAACGAGCAATCCTCCTCGATGTAACACAGGTTTCAATGAAGTCTTAATACCTGGCGCTTTTTCAAATCAAATCCATAACCGCTGGACAGAATGTGAATGGTAGCACTGGTTATGGTCAAAATCTCATCAGGCTTTAGTTCCGAAACATTGGTGCTGCGAATAGATGTGCCGTCAATAACCGTGACCGCATTATTTCCCAGCACCCGGAATGTATTGTCGGGGAAAACTATAATGGCGGTATCTTCATCGATGCCGATGCCTAAAATGCCGGGGTTCTCCGCTACCCCGCACATCAGCCGTCCCAAGCGCCCCCTTTGGTCAAAGTGCTGATCAATGATAGCGCCTTCCAGGAAACTCAGACCGGGGGCCATTTTCAAAGTACATTTCCTGGCGGCATCATTGCTGTTGCCTTCAACAATCATGGTGCTGCTCATAACCGATGCCCCGGCGCTGGTGCCGGCCACGGCTGTTCCTTTCCGGAAGGAGGAGGCCATAGCCACATAAGCCCTGGTTCCTCCTAAAATGCTGGTTATCCTGAGCTGGTCGCCGCCGGTGAAGAAAAATCCGGTAGCATTCTTGATGCGCCGGATAATATCCTCCCGGTTGGCCTCCTCGCGCGTGTTAATATTCAAAATGTCAGCCTCTTTAGCCCCCAGCCACAAAAAAGCCTCACGGTAATCCTCCCCTGCTTCCTGCGGGCGTTCGGTAGCCGTGGTTATTATCCCTATCCTGGCCTCCCTGCCTCCCATGTACTCCACAACCTCTTCCAGAATACTGCTGTCACCATATCTATCTTCAGCACCGCCGATGATTATTAAACACCCTTTTTGCTTGTCTCCCATGCCAGCCTCCATTCTGCCCGCTTTCGGCCTATGGTTCGAACCTGCCTTTTTTCAAGACCTTTTCATCTTGAACCATCAACTCTCCCCTGGCCAAAAGGCAAAAGATGCTTAAGTCGTTCTTCTTCAAAACCAGAATATCGGCATCACTGCCGGCTAACAAGGCTCCTTTCTTCGGATATAACTTTAGCAATTTGGCCGGGTTTTCAGTTACGGTTTTGATTACCGCAGCCTTATCCAGGTGAGGGCTCATTAAACAGGTCCGCAAATCATCCAAAAGCTGATCCATCCTGGATACCCCGCCTTCGGCAGCACTCCCGTTCCCATCTGAAGATATGGTAAGCCTTGCGAAATCAATGCCTTTGGCGGTCAGAAAATGTAAAGCTTCAGCTACGCTCAAACCCGCAGTCTCACCGGCGGTCAGATCAATATAGCCGCCTCGCTGCAGCATTTCTATACCTTGAGCAAATACCCGGGGATTGCGGTTTACATGTGTGGGCACAAAGATTTCCAGGGGAAAGTCAGACTCCTGGATAAGCTGAAATAAAGGCATCAGGCCCTGCTGCCCATCACCCACATGAATATGCAACACCCCTGCCTTGCCCCCTAGCATACCGCCTGCAAGGGCTTCTGCAGCCAGGACCTTCAAGTCCTGTAAAGTGGGGTGATTGGACCTATAATCCGAAATGGCTATTTCGCCGACCCCTATCACCTTGTCCAAAAACACGATGTCAGTCAACACGCGCCCGGTTAAGGTTTCAGTGGGACTGCCGTAGCTGCCGGTGTAGATATAAGTGGTAATGCCTTCAGCTTCCAAACCCCGTGACTTTTGCAACAATCCGGCTATATGGTGAGAAACGCTGTCAAAGCCCAGGATCCCTACCAGTGTGGTAACCCCGGCTTTGAGCACATCGCTCAGCGTGATTTCAGGAATACGGCTGATAGGGCCCTGCTCCCCGCCTCCTCCGGTAATGTGAACATGCTGATCGATTAGGCCCGGCATAACCATACAGTCATTACAATCAATTATTTCCGCATCCCAGAGTTTGTCCGCCGAAATATCCGGTTTTACCTCGCAGATGCGGTCATAGGCCACTAGTATGTCCATTTTGGCGGCACCATCGGGCAAATAGCATAAGCCGCCTTTTAATAGCTTAAACACCGGGAACCTCCATAATAATGGTTCTAATTCAGCATCTGCATTAGCTAATAAAAATAATCCTTTAAAGCCCTATGTAAAAACAGTCAGCTATGCCGTTGGTTGCCAGGGCAGGAACGATTGTAGTATTTTAGCCGCTGAGCGGTTGGGCTCAAAGCGGTCAAAAAGTGATGGTGAAGCCTGCATTTGTATTGCTGCCGGATTAATAAGCCTGCACAGGCTTCACGAACGCATCCAGACCCAATATAATAAAGAATATATGGAAAGCGGAGGTTAAGGGAGTTGCAGCACACATTCTTATTTGAGGAAGGCTATTGGAAAGCCAGCGGTTATTATTATACCGAAACCGGCCAGGCCTACCAGGTGGAGGGACAGGTCCGCATCTATCATGAGGATAATTTGTGGATCAATGACGGGGTGATGAAAGTGGTAGGGCAGGAATCCATCGAGATACGCAACCGCTATGAGGTAATACCCTGGGAAGAAGGCCAGGAGTTGACCACCTGGGTATCGGTGAATCCCGGTCTGGGGGTTTTAGAAGGTACTTTTACCATAACCGATGATTGTATCATTTCCGCATATAAGGCTGAAAAAGGCGAGTTTTCGGGTGCAGAGGTTTTGATCCAGGCCAGTGCGGACCGCTATTTAAACCGGGGAGTCCTGGTCTACAAAGGAAAAGAGAAGCTCTCTTCGTGGTCCGTGGAGCTTAACCGGGTACAGAACCTGCAGGCTTACTAAATAGGCCGGAAAACTGCCTCTGGGGCGGTAAACAGGCGTTGAGCTTATTTATCATGAAAATACTGCCCCGGGCATATAATTTAACAGGCTTGCAAATATATTGCCCCGGGTGGTAATATAATGCTCAGTAGTATGGTATTTACCGCTGTATAATACTTACTAAAACTGCATATGCGTAGGAAAAGTAGAATGGTAGGGTTTGGCATGTGATACCCCGGATGTCGTCGCTTCTATCTGGGGCTTTTGCATTTTTGTGACTCCTACGGGGGTCTTTTGCTTTTCCTGGGCAAAAACACAAAAGGGAGGATGAAAGGATGAATTTTGCTCAGTGTAGGATGGCAGGCAGGGGATGGAGAAAGACCGTCTCCTGGGTATTGGTGGTGGTGATGCTGCTGGCATTGAGCGCCCTTACCGGATGCGGTTCCCAAAGTGCCGGAACTGGCCTTGATGCCGGAGTTGTGGAATTGAAACTGGCTCATTTCTGGCCTTCGACCCATCCGGTGGAAACCCAGCTGATACAGCCCTGGGCCAATGAGATCAATCAGGTAAGCAACGGAAAGGTCAGGATAACCAGCTACCCGGGTGAGACCTTATTGAAAGCCAATGACATCTACGACGGGGTGGTAAAAGGGGTAGCGGATATTGGCGTATCCTGTTTTGCATATACGCGGGGGCGCTTCCCGGTTCTGGAAGTGTTTGAACTGCCGGGAATCATCTACGAGAGCTCTGAGGTGAGCAGCAAGGTGGCCTGGGAGAGCATACAGTCCATAAACCCTAAGGAGGTTCAGGATACCAGGCTCATGATGGTATTTACCACCGGCCCCGGCAACCTGTACACCAAAACAGCGGTAAATCGGCTGGAAGATTTACAGGGCATGGAGATACGGGCTACCGGTTTGAGTGCCAAAACCCTCAGCGCACTGGGTGCCATTCCGGTGGGGATGGCTCAATCAGAGGCCTATGAAGCCTTGTCCAAAGGGGTGGTAAAGGGCAATCTGGGGCCTGACGAAGTACTGCAGGGCTGGAAACAGGCCGAAGTAACTTCGTTTTTGACCAAGACCCCCTTTCTCTACAATACCTTGTTCTTTGTGACTATGAACAAAGAGCAATGGGAGGCTCTGGGGCCGGAACTACAGCAGGCCATAACTCAGGTCAATCAGAAGTACTTCGAAGAGGTGGCTGCCGGGTTGTGGGATCAGCAGAATGAAGCTGCTCTCAAATGGGCCGTGGAAGATAAGGGCATGCAGGTCATCGAATTGAGCCCGGAGGAGAGCCAGCGCTGGATCTCCCTGGTAGAGCCCATTCAGCAGGAATACGTCAAAAACATAGCTGGCATAGGGGTCAACGGTGAGGAGATACTGGATAAGGTTAAAGCCCTGGCAGCGGAATACAATTCCGGGTTGTAAGGAGGGCCCAAGATGGAGAGATTCAGCGGATTAGTGGAGAATGTAGGCCGCTTTTTAGACAATATCGCGGCTTTCTGTGTAGCCGCTACCATGGCGGTGGTGGTTTTGAATATCATCTTGCGAACTCTGTTTAACCGCCCCCTGTTGGGAACGGTGGAGTATGTCAACATATTGACCGCAGTGACCATCGGTCTGGCTTTGGCCTATTGCGCCTTCTGTGACGGGCAGATCGCGGTCGATTTTTTGATGGAAAAACTGCCCCTGCGCCTTCAAGCCACCTCAGAGATCATAACCGGGATTCTGGCCTTCGGCTTCTGGGCACTGGTGGCCCGTTACATGCTGGACTACAGTTATGAGATGTTAACTACCGGACTGGTTAGTTCTACGGTGCAAATACCCATGTATCCGGTGTCATATCTGATTGCCTTGGGGCTGTTGGCTTTGTGTCTGGTGATTTTATACCGCATAACGGAATCGGTGAGGAAGGTCTGGGAACTGGCATGACAGCATCGACTTTTGGCTTAATCGGAATAGTGGTATTTCTGGCCTTATTGCTGCTGCGCATGCCCATAGCCTATGCCATGGCATTGGTCGGGTTCGCCGGCTTCGCTTATCTGACCTCGGCTACGGCCGCTCTGGACATGGTGGCCAAGGAATTGTTCAGCACTTTTTCCTCCTACAGCCTGAGCGTAATCGCCATGTTCGTATGGATGGGATTCCTGGCTTATTACTCCGGCATCGGCACCCGCTTGTATATATTTGCCTACAAGCTGATCGGGCACTGGCCGGGGGGATTGGCCATCGCCACCCAGACGGCCTGCGCGGTGTTCGGCGCCATCTGCGGGTCAAATACCGCCACAGCAGCCACCATAGGCGCAATCGCACTGCCGGAGATGAAAAAATATGATTATGATAAATCCATGGCTACCGCCAGTGTGGCCGCCGGCGGGGTACTGGGGGTTTTGATCCCTCCCAGCGTCATCTTCATCGTCTATGGAATGGCCACCGAGATATCGGTAGGCAGGTTGTTTATGGCCGGCATTCTGCCCGGGATACTGCTGATGGTTTTGTATCAGCTCACCATTTCACTCCTGACCTGGCGCAAACCGGACCTGGGACCGGCCGGACCTCGCTCCAGCTGGAGAGAACGCTGGGATGCCCTGAAAGGCGCCCTGGGCCAGGTTCTGCTGGTCTTTATGATCTCGATGGGAGGGCTGTTCTTGGGCTGGTTTACTCCTACTGAGGCCGGTGCGGTTGGGGCTTTCGGGGTATTGCTGGCGGCCTTGATGGGAAAAAGCCTGAATTGGGAAGGCTTTAAAAAATCGTTATATGATACCACCAGAACCACAGCGATGATCATGCTGCTCATCGCTGGGGCCATGATATTCGGGCGGTTTCTGGCTATAAGCCGGGTCCCCTTTGAACTGGCTGCCTGGACTGCGGCATTGGATCTGCCGTCTTTCGCGGTGATGGGCCTTATTCTGGTAGTCTACCTGATTATGGGCTGTTTTATCGATGCCCTGGCCATGATACTTCTGACCATACCAATCTTTTACCCTATTGTCACCAATACCCTGGGGTATGATCCTGTCTGGTTTGGAGTCATAGTGGTTCTGGTGGTGGGAATGGGCATTATCACTCCCCCGGTAGGCATGAATGTGTTCATTATCAAAGGCATTGCTCCGGATGTGCCACTGGAAAACATATTCAGAGGGATCTGGCCGTTCCTGGCCGCGATCGCGGTTTGCCTGGTTATTCTGATGGTATTCCCGCAAATCGCGCTATTTCTGCCCAACTTGATGTCTTAAGAAAACGTGCCAGGCACCACAGTTATGCAAAGGGACGCCGAATGACACAAGGGGACGCGTTGAGACCACTGAAAAAGTACCCCTATCAAACCGCTATTGAGTACTTTTTGAAC
>ERZ773359.2508-NODE-2508-length-23032-cov-4.447186_pt1 | contig 23032 bp, 24 predicted proteins | sample MGYA00374955_ERZ773359 | MGnify/ENA primary metagenome ERZ773359 (study PRJEB29098, sample SAMN04486028) | biogas fermenter metagenome | study: EMG produced TPA metagenomics assembly of the Biogas fermentation microbial communities from Germany - Plant 4 DNA1...
GCCCTCAACCGCTTAGCAGGCGGCTCTTTTCGGCCACTCAAGCACCCTTCCGAATTTGCCACTAACAGATGCTAGTATAGCATCTCGGAGCCATTCTGTCAAGCTCAAGCAAACCCCTTACGTTCCGCCCTTTTCGCCGCTCTCCCGATAATTCATCCGCGGCAGGGTCAGGCGCATTTTTGTTCCCTTCCCCACCCGGCTTTCAGCACAGATGGAACCTTTGTGTTTGTCCACAATATGCTTGACGATGGCAAGGCCAAGGCCAGTGCCGCCCATGTTGCGGGAACGGCCCTTGTCAACGCGGTAGAACCGCTCAAACACCCGGTCCAAGTGCTGCGCTGGGATTCCCACCCCGTTGTCGCTGACAATGATCTCCACTTCATCTGGGCTCTTCACTGCTTCTACCGTCACAGTGCCGCCTTCGGGTGTGTACTTGATGGCATTATCCAAAAGGTTGATGGCCACCTGTTTGAGAAGCTTCGCATCGCCTTCAACAGTCACAGGGTCATAGATGAAATTCTGCACAGTCATTTTCTTGGCATCGGCCTTGCTCTGTAGAATCATGATGGTGTCATCAAACAGCTCCTTCAAATCTACCGGTTCAAGATTGAGGGGCTGCTTGCCACTCTCAATGCGGGATAGATCCAAAAGGTCGTTAATGAGGGCGATCATGCGGTCTGTCTCTCCGCTGATGATCTTCAGGAACCGTTCCGTCAGTGCCCGATCGTCAAGATTCCCGGCGAGCAGAGTTTCCACAAACCCCTTAATGGACGTGAGTGGAGTACGCAGCTCGTGGGATACATTGGCGACGAATTCCTGCCGCATCTGCTCGAGATGGCGCAGGTCAGTCACATCCCGCAGTACAGCCACAGCGCCCAAAGCAGTACCGTCTTGGTTCGTGAGCGGACTGCTCGTTACGGCAATTGTGCGCTCGCTCCCAGGCCTGAGGCGGATTTCCGTAACAATGGGCCTTCCTGAGTCGATGGTATCGTCCAGCAGTTTTGACAAGTGAGTGTTGCGCGTTGCCTCAAACTGGCTCTTTCCGATAATGGACTGCTCATCTACATTGAACATGTCTGAAACAGCGCGATTGGCCAGTATCACTCGGCGCTGCATGTTCACTGCCAGCACACCGTCGCTCATGCTGGACAGGATGGCATCGAGCTTTCGTTCCCTGTCGCTGATCGCATCAAACAGCTCCTCAAGAGTCTCAGACAGATCGTTGAAGGCTCGGCCGAGCTGCCCAATTTCATCGTCACTGCGCACCAGCACCCGGCGGCCGAACTCTCTGTGCTTCAGTCGGCGCACCACCACCAGCAAGTCCATGATGGGGCCAGCAATCACCCGATTGACTAGGTAAGCCACGAGCACCGCAAGGCCGGCAACGAGCACGCCTACCATAATGGCTCCGTGAATCAGCTGCGTGACTTTGGACCGAACTTCCGCGCGCGGAACGCCGATCTGCAAAATGTGCCCTTCATTCAACCGGACAGCTGCCGTGATCAAGTCTTCGGGCGCAATATCTTCGCTGTAAGAACGGGCAAGAATGCCTCCATCGGCATCAAACACAGTGAGATAGCGCCCGCCCTGCTGCCCGAGCTGTTTTACCCGTTCATTGAGCCTAGGCCCAGTCAGATCGGCTTCTTCTAGATAAAGGCGCATGGATCGCGCTTCCGCAAGCAGGCTGTCTTCAGCGCGCTCATAGAGGGTTGTCTGGGCAACCTGCACGACAAAAAACGTGGTAACCCCAACAGAAAGTAAGGTTACCACCAAAGCCAAACTTGTCAGCTTAAATAATAGGGGCTTCGAAAAGCTGATCCGGCCCAAAAGCTAATTCCCCCTCAGTTTGTACCCGACACCATGAATGGTCTCGATGCGAGTTTCGCCTTCGGGGCCGAGCTTGCGGCGGAGGTGACGGATGTGCACGTCAACAGTGCGGGTCTCGCCCTCATATTCATAACCCCAAACCTTCTGCAGCAATACTTCGCGGGTGAGAACCTTATTCACGTTCTGCATGAAAATGTGGAGCAGATCAAATTCTTTCCGAGTAAGATCGACAGGGTTGCCATCTACCTTGACCTCACGGGTGTCCACCCGAAGATAAATGGAGCCCACTTGGTATTCGTCTTCCTCTGGCGTTTCCTGGTTGCTGGCCCGGCGCAGCACGGCCTTGATGCGGGCCACCAGCTCCAGTGGACTGAACGGCTTGGTGATATAGTCATCGGCACCGAGCTCTAGGCCAAGCACGCGCTCGAGCTCAGTTTCCTTCGCCGTAAGCATGATAATCGGTACATTGCTGTGGCGGCGAATATCCTTGCATACATCATACCCATCTTTGCCTGGCAGCATTAAGTCCAGCACGACTAAGTCAGGTTTGTAGCTTTCAAATTTCTCCAGCGCTGCTAAACCATCGCTGGCTACTTCCGTCTCAAAACCGGCTTGTTCCAGATTAAACCTTATAAGTTCCTGGATTGACGTTTCGTCATCAACGATTAAGATCCGCTGTCTCATGTTATCAACTCCAATCATTTAGTAAGTAACCCCATCAAGTTTCTCCCCGGCACCGCTGTCACCAACGATTCTGACAATAAAGCGATGTGGTAAACAGACAATCACCTGCCCAATCTGCTGTCGCCATCCCGTTAGAACACACAGTTTGTCGGGGCAATCGGCTTCGGTAATCCGAACACGACCGTCTGCAATGCGGAGGACGTTGTAACCGTGTGGCGTATCAAAGCGGACGCTGTCCACATCTTGACTGAGGTCGAATTCCTGCACTGTCTGACCATCAATCTCCACAATTACCCTTGTACCCTGGTCCGCCCGCCGGGCAAGAAGAGTTGTATAAGTAATTGTGCAAACTCCAATAATTATTAATACGACGATGAGAATGAGATCTCCTTTTCGCAACTTTGGAAATTTCATAGGCTCACTCCAAAACGGAAAAAGTCCTACTCGATTGAGGACGAGATAGGACTCCCTCTGGCACAATATATAGGAATGATGGCGGAAGGGGTGGGATTCGAACCCACGGAGGGCGTGAACCCTCGACGGTTTTCAAGACCGCTCCAATCGTCCACTCTGGCACCCTTCCCAGCCAACACCCTACATTATACCCCAGATCACTTTCCCAGACAAGTGCCTACTTCCGCGGCTCAATCCGCTCCAGGCCGCCCATATAGGGGCGCAGCGCCTCTGGAATCACAATGGAACCATCTTCCTGCTGATAGTTTTCCATAATGGCGGCCAAGCAGCGCCCCACCGCAATTCCAGAACCGTTCAGCGTGTGGACAAACTCCGGCTTAGCGCCTCTGGCGCGGCGGAAGCGGATATTGGCCCGCCGGGCCTGAAAATCCTCAAAGTTGCTGCAGGACGAAATCTCAACGTACCTGCCGTAGCTGGGCATCCAAACTTCTGGATCGTATTTCTTGGCAGCCGTGAAGCCGAGGTCGGCGGTGCACATTTGCGTGACGCGGTACGGCAGACCTAATCTCTGAAGAACTGCCTCGGCATTATTCGTCAGTTTCTCCAGTTCATCGTAGGATGTTTCAGGAAGCACGAACTTGACCAGCTCCACTTTATCAAACTGGTGCACCCGGATAAGCCCGCGGGTGTCACGGCCGGCAGATCCTGCTTCCGACCGAAAACATGCCGAGTAAGCCACATGATAAATCGGCAGCTGCTCGATGTCAAGGATCTCGTCACGATACAGGTTCGTAACTGGCACTTCCGCCGTGGGGATCAGATAGTAATCCAGGCCTTCCAGCTTGAACATATCTTCCCCAAACTTCGGCAGCTGCCCCGTGCCGGTGGCGCTGTCCTTATTCACAATATATGGAGGCAGGACCTCCGTGTAACCGTGCTCCTGCACGTGAAGGTCAAGCATGAAATTGATCAAGGCGCGTTCAAGGCGGGCTCCCAGACCCTTGAGAAAATAGAAACGGGATCCCGTTATCTTAGCGGCTCGTTCAAAATCGAGAATATCGAGATTCACACCCAAATCCCAATGAGGCTGCGGCTCAAAATCGAACGCGCGCGGCTCGCCCCAGCGCCTGATCTCCTTGTTGTCTGCTTCGGAAGTACCTACATGCACAGACTCATGGGGAATGTTGGGGATACGGAGCAGAAGGTCCTCCAGGGCAGCCTCAACATCCCTCACTTCGGCATCCATTTCCTTGATCTGCTGAGAAACAAGGCGCATCTCTTCCACAAGGCTCTGGGCATCCTGCTTTTCCCGTTTCAGGCGGGCGATTTCCTCCGATACACTGTTCCGCTTCGCCTTAAGCTGTTCAACCTCTACCAGAATGGAGCGGCGGCGCTCGTCCATGGCGAGAAGCTCATCGAGTGGAGCTTCCTCCCCACGGTTTTGAAGAGCCTGTCTTATTCTCTCTGGATCTTGTCTAATCATCCTTAAGTCAAGCATATTTCTTCCTCCCTACTAAATCAAAAACTCCCGTCGCTGAACACCTTGTTCAGGGACGAGAGTTTACTCCCGCGTTGCCACCCTGATTAGCCATGAATGGCTCATCTCTATTCCGCGCTAACGGGCGTACCCGGGGAAGTTTCACGGCATGGCCGATCCCCTTCCCAGCTCAAGGGTTGGAATACCCTCTCATCGCAGCTGTATTTGCTTTGGTTAATTATAGTATACCCCAAGACAGAATGCAAGACCCTACAGCATTCTGGCAGGTCTGCGCATAGGCAGCAGATCCTGCCTTCTGGGCTTTCGGTAGCCGAAATCAGATACTCCGCGGTTAAAGAGGAAAAGCCCAAAGGCCCGCACCGCAAATGAGACTAAGAAGATCGATCTCAGGCCGAAAAACTCGGCTGTGAACCCGCCCAGAACTGGTCCCACAGACGTGGCAATACCCATGAAGGTGTTGTAAGCCCCAATATACATGGAGCGGTTCTCATCGGGAGTGAGTTCCAATAAGAGGTTGAACGCAGCCAGATTGTACCCACCCCACGCAAACCCGCTGATGAAGTTGATGACTATCCCGACCCAGCTGGTAGGGGCCAAAAACCACAGCGCCGGAATAAAACAAACGGCAATACCAGAGACAGCCATAATGTTCTTGGGACCAAACTTATCTGCTAACGGCCCCCAATACCGCTGGCAGACAATCTGCGCGGCGAGGGATGAGGCGTTAACCAAAGCCCAGGCCCCTTCGTTTCCTCCTAAGTCCTGCACAAAATACACAGCAGTCAGGGAACCCAAGAAGGTCACGCCAAAGTTCCAGATTACAGCGCTGATCCCGTAGTTGACAAAGTCCTTGTTTTGGAGAGCTGCTTTCACAAAACCAGCAAACCGCACTCCTGCTGACCCGCCTGCCCCTGCTTCCTTCCGAGCAGGCGGGGGAAAAGGGATCTGGCGAAAAACGCTGGTGGAAGCCACGCCCAAGATCGCGGCGCCTATGAACAGGATGTAATAGTTGATGGGGAACCGCAGGGCTAGCACTAATCCAGCTGCCAAGGTAACGACAAGTGCGCTGATGTTTAGGACCACATTGCGGTTCGCGTAGTACTTGCCGCGGATTGCTCTGGGTACAATTCCAGCCTGCAGATCGGTCCAGGCCGGCCCTCCCAAGTTAGCAGCGACAATGCGCAGGGAAGCTAGGACGATCACTGCAGCCATGCGTTTCTCTGGCGTAAATAAGAACGGCAAAACGGCGATGAGGACCCAGCTCGTGCGGGCCAGGAATCCCCCGATAATGCACAAAATGCGCTTGTCTCGTACCTTTTCCGCAAGCATGCCGAAAGGAATCTGCAGGATATTCCCAAGCAGGTTGGGAAACGCACTCAGCATCCCGATTTGTGACGGAGTCGCCCCTAGCGACATAGCAAACAGAGTCAGATACGGTCCCGCCAAGTTATCGCTGGCAACGGCAAAGGCACCTTCAACGATATTCAGCCTCAACGCGCGCCGGGAATCTGGTGAAACCATACTGGATGGCACGTCGGTCCTCACTCCTAGCCAAATCCTAATCGTGATACAACGGGAATCGCTCAGCGATTTCCCTCACTGCATCTTTCGCCGCAGCTAAACGTGGACCTTCTTTGCAGAGTACCATGGAAATAATCTCTGCAATCTGATCCATTTCGGTGGTCCCCATGCCCCTCGTGGTTAACGCGGCGGTTCCGAGGCGGATTCCGCTGGTTACGAAGGGGCTTTCTGTTTCAAAGGGAATTGTGTTCTTGTTCACCGTAATTCCCACTTCATCTAGAAGGTGCTCCGCATCTTTCCCCGTGAACCCCCGCTGCTTCACGTTTACTAGAATCAGATGGTTATCTGTGCCGCCAGAAACCAGCGTAAAGCCGCGATTAATCAGTCCTTGGGCTAAAGCTGCGGCATTTTCCACCACTGCTTGAGCATAGCGCTTAAAATCTGGCTCGAGGGCTTCCTTAAACGCCACTGCCTTGGCTGCGATGACATGCATCAAAGGCCCCCCTTGAACGCCAGGGAACACGGCTCTATCGATCAGTTTGGCGTGCTCCTTCTTCGTAAGGATCATGCCACCCCTCGGCCCTCTGAGCGTCTTGTGGGTCGTAGTGGTGACAAAATCGGCATAGGGCACCGGATTTTGATGCACACCACCTGCCACCAATCCAGCGATGTGTGCCATGTCCACCATGAGATAGGCCCCTACGCTCTGGGCAATCTCTGCAAACCTGGCAAAATCGATCGCCCTTGGATAGGCCGATGCCCCCGCGATGATGAGCTTCGGCTTGTGCTGCTTGGCCAGTTCGGCTACGTGGTCGTAATCGATGGTTTCGGTGTCTCGGCTCACCCCGTAGTGTACGAAGTCAAACCAGGAGCCAGACAGATTCACTGGGCTTCCGTGGGTGAGGTGGCCGCCGTGGCTCAGGTCCATACCCAAAACCCGATCACCCGGTTTTAGGACCGCGAAAAACACCGCCTGATTCGCCTGGGCACCAGAATGGGGCTGCACATTCACATGATCCGCGTCAAACAGTGCTTTAGCCCGTTCTCGCGCCAAGTCTTCCACAACATCGACGTGCTCACAGCCGCCATAGTAGCGTCTACCAGGATAGCCCTCGGCATACTTATTGGTAAGCGGGCTTCCCATAGCCTCTAGCACAGCACGGCTCACAAAATTCTCAGAGGCGATTAATTCCAGTTTGCTGCGCTGGCGCTGGGTCTCCTGCTGGATTACACGCAAAACTTCGGGATCTGTCTTTTCCAAATAACTGTGCATCGGCATTACCTCCTCAGAAATGGAGTGACCATCATGCAGACGGAACTGCGCATCGTGGTGAGCATGGCCCTGCTGCGCCTGCTCGCCGGATCGATTGAGATTACAGCTGCCCTCTTGATGCTGAAATTCGGTCGAGTTCACACGGCTATGAAGATCAATGGCATCCTCGGATTGATCGGGCCGATCATCCTCACGTTGGTGAGCGCCCTTGGACTTCTTGGCTTGGCACAACAGCTCCCCCCAACGAGAGTAGTGCTGGCCGCTGCGGGAGTAGCCTTAATCTTCCTCAGCACTAGGTAAGACACAAACAGGGCAGCGCAGCGCGCTACCCTTATTTCTCTTACGGATACATTCTGTACAAAAGCCGGGCAAAGGGGATTGTTTCCCGCAGATGGTGCAGACCGCAGATCCAGGCCACCGCCCGTTCTAAGCCCAATCCGAAGCCGGAATGGGGCACAGACCCATACCGCCGCAGGTCAAGGTACCACTCATAGTCTTTTTCGGGAAGATTATGCTCGGCCAGCTTCTGCCGCAAGAGGTCATAATCATGAATTCGTTCACTTCCCCCGATAATCTCACCGTAACCCTCAGGCGCAAGCAGATCGCTGCCTAAGACAACCTCAGGCCGGTTCGGATCGGGCTGCATGTAAAAAGCCTTTATGGCTGCGGGATAGCCGTACACGAACACCGGTCGGTCGAACTTCTCCGCAATGATCGTCTCATCTCCGGCGCCAAAGTCATCGCCCCACTGAATCTCAGAACCGTTTTCTTGCAGTAGTTTGACAGCGTCATCATAGGAGATGCGAGGAAATGGAGGCTTTACCATTTCCAATTTCGAGACGTCCCGCTCCAAGATCGCAAGTTCATCCCGTCTGTTCTCCAGCACCCGCTGAACAATGTACGACACGAATTCTTCCTGCAGGCGCATGTTGTCCTCATTGGTGTAATAAGCCATCTCCGGCTCAATCATCCAAAACTCAATCAAGTGCCGGCGTGTCTTGGATTTCTCCGCCCGGAAGGTCGGACCAAAGCAGTACACTTTGCCGAAAGCCATGGCAGCTGCCTCCATATAGAGCTGCCCCGTTTGGGAGAGATAAGCCTTCTCACCAAAATAGTCCGTCTCAAAGAGTGTTGTGGTCCCCTCTGCAGCAGTGGAAATCAGGATGGGGGCATCAATCAAGGTAAAGCCCCGGTGATCGAGAAAATCCCGGCATGCCCGGACAATCTCGTGGCGGATCTTCATGATCGCGTGCTGCTTTTGGGAGCGAAGCCATAGGTGGCGGTGGTTCATGAGGAATTCAACCCCGTGTTCCTTTGGCGTAATGGGGTATTCCTCAGCTAGCTGCACGATTTCTAGGTCAGTTATCGTGAGCTCATAACCGCCAGGAGCCCGTTCATCCGCCCGCACAACGCCCCGCACTTTGATGGACGACTCTTGGGTAAGTCCCTTCGCGGCCTCGAACACCTCGGGCGCGACCTCATTCTTCACCATAACCCCTTGAATGATTCCTGTGCCATCACGGACCAACAGAAATTGAATCTTGCCGCTGGAGCGTTTATTGTACAGCCAGCCTCGCAGTTCAACTTCTTGGCCTGTATGCTGCCCAATGTCTTTAATGTAGGTGTATTCCACCCTGGCCGCCTCCTTACTATCTATTCTGGTTAAATTCGCCGTAGACTTCCTGCAGAATTAGGGCATCGTCTTCCAGAACAGGACTCTCACAGATGAGATTGCCCGCGGCGTCGAAGTCTACTAACGCTTTCAGTACCGCTTTGTAGTCAAGTTCTGTCTCTGCAAGCAGAACATGATTGCGTTCACCCTTCGGCCCGTATTCAATGCCGGAGAGATGAATATGCATTTCCTTGAGAGCCTCTTCCCCTAATTGGTCTTTAATCAGCTGTAGGGCTGAGGCAAAATCCTCATATGTATTGAACTGGCCTATGCTCCGGGTAAAGAGGTGGGAGAAGTCCACACATGGCCCCACACCAGGAATCTCTTGGCTGAGCCGCACAATTTCTTCGAGAGTGCCAAACTGCGAAGGAGAGCCGGTGGTTTCTGGACTGAGGCGGATGTGGATCCCCTCGCCATCAAGAATCCGGCGCATCTCCCAGATACTGTCCCGCACCCTGTGATACACGACTTCCGGGTCATCGGCATGGTAAAACGCAGCATGAAATGTAACGCTGCGAGCACCGGCAGCGGCTCCGATGCGGGCAGCCTTGAGGATTCGCTCTTTGCTGGCCGCGATTTTTTCCGGTTCAGCGGAATTGAGGTTGACGTAATACGGAGCATGGACGGTGAGGCCGATGTCCAGCTCCCGAGCAGCCTGACCCACTCTGCGGGCAGTGTCCGCACCCATTTGGACGCTGCGCACAAACTCCAGTTCCATACAACTCAGCCCAAGCTCTGCTAAGCGCTTCAGTCCACCCTCACTAGTACGGGGCTGAGCCGATAAAGGGATCCCGGCTGTACCAATTCGCAGTCCAGAAACGGTCCCAGTCACAAGTCAGACCCCGGCGTCCATATCTTCTTTTTGGGTGCGACAATGGTGGGCGGTGCCTCGGAAGCATCCTCACCAGGTTCTTCTTCCTTGAGCCCCAGAGCGCCGGAGAGAATTTCCTGGACTTCCATCATCAGCCCACTAAACACAAACTCAGCCTCAAACAGTTCCCGAACGTAGGGGTTGACGGAGATGATCTCGTAGAGCTTGCGCAGGTCTTCCGCTTGGTCCTCTGTAACAGGGGTGCCTTCCATCTGCTGTTTATGCAGCTCCAGCTGGCGCTTCTGAAAGTCTCGCAGCATGATCAGGGCAGCCTGGTGGGCTTCCACCTGCCCCTTAGCTGCCATAAAGCGCTTGTATTCTGGCGAATTGACAATGGCCTCTGCTAACTCCTGGGCCTTCTTGCGCACAACCTCCATCTCTATCATTCCTTCCCTCAGACGTTAAACCTGAAACTGATAATGTCTCCATCCTTTACTAAATAGTCCTTACCCTCGAGGCGGAGCAATCCTTTCTCCTTGAGTTTCTGCATGCTCCCGTATGCCATGAAGTCGTCGTAGCTTGCGACTTCCGCCCGAATGAACCCTCTTTCAATATCTGAGTGGATTTTCCCTGCTGCCTTGCGGGCCGTAAAGCCATCCCGGATCGTCCACGCCCTGACTTCATCTTCCCCTACGGTAAAAAAGGAAATGAGGCCCAAACTGCTGTATACGACCTGAGCAAGGCGGGCAATGCCCGTCTCGGTTAAGCCCAACTCTTCTAGAAAGAGCGCCGCATCCTCCGCGTCCAGTTGACTGATTTCCATCTCCAGCTGCCCGCAGACTACTAAGAACATGATTCCTTTCTGCGCCAGCAGGTCCTCAAGCTCTTTTTGCTGCGGGTAGGAGCCTCTGCGCATCTGGTCCTCGTCCACATTAACCACCACGATAAGGGGCTTTTTCGTCAGGAAGTTGAAGTCTCGGATAAGCTGCTCTTCCTCTGCACTGAGGGGCAGCTGGCGCAGGGGCAGATCTTCCTCCAGCACTGCTTTGCATTTCTCCAGAACTGCCAGTTCAGCAGCTCCGCTGGGGTTCTTCATACGCTGTTTAGCGACGCGTTCCAAACGTCTTTCTAAGATACTCCAGTCAGCAATGAGCAGTTCTTGTTGAATTTGGTTAAACTCCTCGGCTGGCTGGGTGCCACCAGCAAAGGTCCGCACAACCAGCACGAGAGCGTCCACATCCCGTACCTTTTCAAAAAACTCGCTGGCGTTGCTGCCTGGGCCAGCTGTTAATCCCGGTACATCTACAAAATCAATGGCCGCGTAGGTGGTTTTGCGCGGCTGGAAGATCTCACTTAAGCGGTCGATGCGCGGATCGGGCACTTTGCCCACGGCAATGGCCGCTTTACCATTCAGCCCGGACGGAGAATTGGTCAACAAACGAAACAGTGTACTCTTGCCTGACTGAGGCATGCCGATTATTCCGATTTTCAAAGGTGTTCCTCCAATAGCTCCAACTAAAGTGCGTTCTTCAATATTGTAACACACCTCGTAGATAAAACTCTATCCAAACTTGAGGGGGGATAGTCCTGGCGGCCCACAGTGCCTTATAGTATAATAAACTTGGAGGTTTTGGAAAAATCCCGTAAAGGAGGAAGCCATGCTGAGAATCGGAGTTGTGGGAATCGGCAATATGGGCAGGGCCCATGCCCAGTATCTCGCTGCTGGGCAGATTGAGGGAGCAGCTCTCACCGCGGTGTGCGACATCGCCCCTGCTGCTCTAGAATGGGCAAGGACGCAGCTGGGCAGTGAGATCAAGCGGTTTGCATCCATCGATGACTTGCTCGCCAGCGGCAGCGTAGACGGAGTGATCATCGCCACGCCCCACTACGATCATCCTCCCCTAGCCATCAAGGCTCTCCGGGCTGGACTGCACGTCCTGGTGGAAAAACCAGCTGGCGTCTATACCAAGCAAGTGCACGAGATGAACGCCGCGGCCGAGACGAGCGGTCGGGTATTTGGCATCATGTTTAACCAGCGCACAAATCCCCTCTACCAAAAGGTGCGGGATCTCGTGCACAGCGGCGAACTGGGGGAACTGAAGCGAATCAATTGGATCGTTACGGATTGGTACCGTTCCCAAAGCTACTACGACTCAGGCGGTTGGCGGGCAACCTGGGCAGGAGAAGGGGGCGGCGTACTCCTAAACCAAGCCCCGCACCAACTCGATCTGTGGCAGTGGATCTTCGGGATGCCCAGCCGCATCCGGGCCTTCTGCAGTTTTGGCAAGTACCACGATATTGAGGTGGAGGATGACGTCACCGCCTATCTGGAATATGAGAGCGGCACCACCGGTGTGTTCATCACTTCCACGGGCGAAACCCCAGGCACGAACCGCTTGGAAGCATGCGGCACCATGGGTAAGCTTGTCGCGGAACACGGCCAGCTCACCTTCTGGCGGCTGCGCGTCTCTGAGCGGCAGTTCAACCAGGAATATACTGGTGGATTCGGTGAACCTGAGTGCTGGCGCTGCGAGATTCCGATCGGGAAGGACAACCCTGCTCACCAAGGTATTACCCAGAACTGGGTAAATGCCTGTCTGAAAGGCACTCCACTCCTGGCCCCAGGCATCGAGGGAATAAGGGGTGTGGAGCTGAGCAATGCCATGTATCTTTCTACCTGGCTCGATGCGTGGGTTGACTTACCTGTAGATGCCAACTTGTTTTACAGCAGACTGCAGGAGCGAATTGCCAAGTCGCGATTTACTAAAAGCTCTGGTCAAGATAGAGTCCTCGATGTAGAGGGCACGTTTTAGGGGAGGGGACAAGTTATGAAGATCGCCGTCTTTACTGTAGGGACACCGGATCTGACGGTGGAGACTCTGCCTGGGCAGCTGAAGCACTATGGGTATAACGGGGTGGAATGGCGAGTTGCGGAGCGGCCTGCCGCAGCCCCTCAGCCGCTGCCTGACCGCAGTCAGTGGTACTGGACATACAATCAGGCAACGCTTAATCTTGCGGCAATCGAAGCAGAGGCCCAGCATGCCAAGGAACTGTGTGATGGGGTAGGGCTGGAAATAGTCTGTCTCTCTACGTACTTAACGCCCGACAAGCTTGATGAGATTGAGCGAGTAATGCGGGCTGCACAAGCGATCCACTGCCCGAAGATGCGGGTCATGGCCCCCGGCTATCGGGGCGACACGAGTTACGTGCAGCTCTTTGATGCGACTCAGAGGTATTTAGCGGACGCTGCCGCCTTGGCGGAAAAGCACAAGATCAAGCTGATCCTCGAGATCCACCACCGCAACATCATCCCAAGTGCCAGCGCCGCCTACCGGCTTGTTTCACCTTTCCCTGCAGAATCCGTGGGAGTGATCTACGACCCAGGCAATATGGTGCATGAAGGCTTCGAACAGTACCGGCTGGGAGTCGAGCTGTTAGGCGAGTACCTCGATCATGTGCACATCAAAGATGCCCGCCCCCAATACAGTCCTGAGCAGGGCAGATGGACTATTGAGTGGTGTTCCGTCGGGGACGGCATGGTGGATTTCCCGGAACTTGTGCGGGCCTTAAGAAGCGCCGGCTACACCGGCTGGCTCAGCATAGAAGATTTTTCTAACGAGCGCGACACTGCCGGCAAACTAGCGCATAATATCAAGTATCTGCTGGAACTGCTCAATGCATAGAGGCGTTCAAGAAAAACCACCTTGAGGACAGGGCATATCCCACAAGGTGGTTTCTTTGTTACGCTGTTTCCCGGCGTTCCCGCAGAATGTCACGAATTTCGGCCAGGAGCAGTTCTTCTTTCGTTGGCGGAGGAGGCGGTGGCGGAGCAGCTTGTTCAGCTTTATCCTCTTCTTTTCTTTGAAACCGATTAATCAACCGGATGGCAACAAAAATGCTCATCCCGATGATCAAGAAATCCACAGTGGTTTGAATGAAGTTGCCGTACCCAATGGCCAGTTCAGCACCATTCTCCGAGGCCGGGCGAATCACCAAGCGCAGCTGAGCTACGTTGATCCGGCCAGTAATCACGCCCATAATCGGCATGATAATATCATTCACCAGTGACGTGACAATTTTGCTGAAAGCACCGCCGATCACGACACCGACGGCCATGTCCAACACATTACCCTTCAGAGCAAATTTCTTAAACTCTGCCAAAAACTGTCTCACTTACACTTCGCCTCCCCGGCTGGGTGCCGGGTTATTTCAGCCTCCATAGGGGCCGCAGGGCTTTAAATAACCCGTACCCAACAAATGATACTAGCGTTCCTTTGACTATGTTAAATGGCATAATCCCAAAGAAAATCATCGTGCGGAGGTCTACAATCGCGGCATTGACCTTCGCGGCGGCACTAACGAAGTCGCTTACCTGCAGGCCCATCACCCAAGCAAAGGCAGGAATAAACACGAAGTAGTTCAAAACTCCCGCGGCAATGGTCATGGTGAGTACCGACAGGAGGCAGCCCCACAAGACCGCCTGATAGTTCTTCCTCTTTTGGTAAATCAAACCCAAGGGGAGCACATACGCTGTTCCCACCAGGAAGTTGGCCAGCTCCCCAACTCCTCCTGTGTTGTTGTCTACGATTACCTTTAGGATATTCTTCAACAACTGAATGAGGACTCCTGCCGCGGGTCCCATGTAAAAGGTACCTACTAGAGCTGGAGCATCACTGAAGTCAATTTTGAGAAAGCTCGGGAAGATGGGCAGGGGGAAGTTCAGCAGCATCAATACCATTCCCAAGCCGGACAACATGCCAATCTTCACCATCGCACTGGTCTCGAGGAGGCCGTGTCGTTTCATCGTCGCAATCATCCTCATCCCTCTTTCCAGGAAAATTAAAACAGCCCGGAACTTCGCGGGCTGTTGTACATTTCACAATCCACCAGATCACACGCAGCGTGACCCAGCCAAAACTCTTCTCCCATCCAGACTTTACTGTCGGTTTTGGAATTTCACCAAATCAACGGTCACTATGTGACCGCTCGCGGACTATACCGCCGGTCGGGAATTTCACCCAGCCCCGAAGAATTTCCTATTCTGTTTTTCGCTTTCATTATAGTGCAGCACCAAGAAACCGTCAAGCGTATCCAGCGGAAAGATTCGTTAAGGAATTCACTAATTGGCACGTTAGAAGTCTTCTATCACTCCGCCATACGTGGGAGTGCCCTGGACCGTGATGGTCTGAGCGTAAGGGTAGTCTTCATCGGAATAATGCTGGGCAGGCGGCCATTCTGGCTGAGGGAACAGCCGATCATCGCCAAGGTAGAGGGCGAAAACTGCGCTCAACCCTCCTAGTAAAGCGCGGTTCAGGAGCCTCAGAACAGGCGCCGCGATCTGGGCGGACACCGCCCTCTTTCCAGAACGCCGGGAGGCCGAACGGAAAAGGCCAGATATGGCTCCCACTGCCGCCCCTTTCCAAAGCGCCCCCTCTGTACCGGTTATGGCCAGCAGGTAAGTTGTGGCAATTCCAACCGCTGGGGCATTGTAGTACCCAGTAAACCCCACCTCGGCCCCCCTGCCCCCAACGTATGCCGCAGGCACCGATGCCAAAAGGCCACTGATTGTTCCGAGCAGCAGCCGATCTCTAATTTTTAGCATGAGAAACCACCTCTTGGGACTTAGCATGCCCCGCGAGGCGGTTTTTCTATCTGAGTTTCCACAGCGGCTGCAGAGCTTTAAACAGTCCAAACCCTACGAACGATACCAAAACCCCTTTTACCAGATTGAAGGGCACGATGGCATAAGCTACCATAGTCCGCAGATCGACGATGGCCGGGTTAATCGCCGCTGCCATCCGCACAATGTCTTCGATCTCAAAACCCATCAGGAATGCGAACGCGGGGATAAACACATAGTAGTTCAAAAACACCGCGGCCGCGGTCATGGTGAGCACTGACAGAATGCACCCTACGATAACACCGGTGTAGTTCGGTTTCTTTTTATAGACAAGGCCTAGAGGCACTACAAAAGCTGTGCCGATCAGGAAATTAGCCAGTTCTTCTACACCACCAGTCTGGTTCCGAACAATGAGGTTAAGCAGATTCTTCAGAAGCTGGATAGCAACGCCTGCCGCGGGTCCTAGGTGAAATGTGCCCACTAACGCGGGGGTGTCGCTGAAATCAAGCTTGAGAAAACTTGGGAATATGGGTAGAGGAAAATCCAGAAGGAACAGTATCAGTCCCATACCTCCCAGCATCCCAATTTTCACCATCGTGCTTGTCCGAAGATAGCCCCGCTTTCTCATGCTGGCAATCATGTTGATCCCCCGTTTCTTTCGCACATAATTGAAACAGCCCGGCTCAGCGCGGGCTAGTTTCATGTTTTTTATTATAGTTCACCAGAATATAACCATCAAGCATGTCCACCACAGTAAAATTGCGATTTATCCAACAGTTGGTTCTGGATCAGTGATCTCAGCTGGATAATTCAGGTAGCGGAGCAGCGCGATGGCGTTTCGGGTGGTTGCGGGGCCCGGCTTGAGCTTGTAGTCAAACTCCAAACCGATATCGCTGACCCGTTCACTGAAGTGAACATTCTGGCAGTACTGCGCCAGCATTTCCGTGAGCTCGAGGTCATGGGTAGCCACAAACACCAGCGCGTTGTGTTTAGCAATGTACTTGACTACCCGGTAAGCGGCCGTGATCCGCTCTTCGGAGTTGGTACCCCGGTAAAGTTCGTCGAAGATGCACATTAGGTGCCGCCGCGAGTCGAGAACCTGCAAGACGCGGAGAACAGCCAAGGCCTCTTCTAGGTAGTAGCTCTTTCCCTCCACCACGTTATCGGCGCGGCCGATGGAGGTGATCAGCCGCATGGGACGAGCGCGGTAAGTCTCGGCACACACAGTGTACACCGTCTGGGCGAGCAGCGCGCTCAAGCCCACTGTCCTGAGAAATGTTGATTTGCCCGACATGTTTGACCCCGTTACCAAGACACAATTCTTGAGGGGCTTAATGGAATTTGGCACCGGATCCTGGACCAGGGGATGATAGGCCGCCTCCAGCTCAAATTCTGCATCTTCCCTCAGCTCGGGTTCACAATAATACCGCAGACTCTCGCGGTAGGAGGCCACGGCCTGACAGGCATCGATTTCCCCCACGATCTCAAACAGCCTCTGCAGCTCGTTCCGCCGCTGAATAACGAACATCACTGCCCGGGAAAAACCGCGCACCTCCGTGAGGAAGAAGATGCTGCCATACTGCAGCAGGGTACCGAGGAAGGGGTCGCTAGACTCCACATCCACCTGAGCAGCAGCCCGGGCAAATCCTCGCACTTTAGGTATGACCTCCCGCAGCTCCGTCACCATTGAGCGCAAGGGGCCCCAATCCCTTTCCGTGCGGCACAGGGCCTCTCCGCAGCGGATTAGGGCCGCCACGGCCTTAACTGCCTCGAAGTGCCCGCGGTTTCGCTTCTGTTCTGAGTAATGAACTGCCATGTTCGTAAAAAACACGGCTAAAATGACCTGAATTCCCCAGCGGCCGAGAAGCAGGGCAGCTGGGCTCACGAGCGCGGCAGCATACATGAAAGTATACAAGTGCCGAAGCCGCGGCTGCCTCAGCCCCATCTCCGTCCAAAGCAGCGCAGCCAAATGATGCTTGCCCTTGTCTCCAAGTTTCCCAAAGGCAAGCTGCACGTCTTCCCGGATAGCCTTGTCTTGCTGGAAGAGACGGATGACTGCGGCCCGTTTCTGGAGTGCTCCTGTATGTTCCAGAAAGGGTATGCGCAGCATGCGGTACAGCACCTGCCTGCCAGGATATGTCAGGGTGCGGTCCATTCGGCCAAAAACCTCGTCCATGTTAAGGTCCTTCCAGGTGCGGTCATCAACCACTTCCTCCGGCTTGACAGCAGAATCGAAATAGGCGCGCGCATGCTCATCAATGGACCGGGGAATGGGCATTTCTTTGCCCCACCTATCCCGCAAATGTGCGAGCGCCTTCAGGCGGCGCGTCCTGCTGTAGGCCCTATAGGCCAATGCCGCCAGGACCGCAGCAGGAACGAACAGCGTGTAATAGAGCGCCGCGATTCTCTGGCCCAGCAGGAGTGCGCTGTAACCGCAGATCGCTGCCGCACCGGCCAGTACATATTGCATAGTAGTCCAGTGCTTTGTGTTCATGGCTATCTCCTAATCATTGTGGTCTTCACGCTCGCTGAGAGCGCGTACTCACCCCGCGGAGCCATTTTTCTTGACGTCGGCACCGGCGAAGCCAAACTGCAGATAACCAGGTGTATATAGACGAATTCCTACAGAAACAGGACTGTCTAAATACTCTACCTATGGAAAAGGTTGCATTTAATGGGCGCTTTTCCTGCTGAAAAGCGGCGTGCGGATGTCGAATTTGTGTTCTTTAGCACATTTTATGTTAATTCTTGCGAAATCGACATGTTCCTTAGGAGGAAATTCGCTTTTTCCGCAGAATGATGGTTCAAATTCGTCTAAATACGAAAAAGAGAGCGAGGAGAGTGGCATTATGTCTAGTTCGAAATGGAAAACTATGGTTGTCTGCACTTTTCTGGTCATCGCGCTTGCGGTCCCTGGGTTTGCCCAAGGGGATGTAATTAAGATCGGACTTATTTCGTCCCTTACTGGAAGCGTGTCGACGTATGGGCAGTCTGTACGCAACGCGGTCACTATGGCGGTGGATGATATCAACGCTGCAGGTGGGATCAACGGCCGCCAGATCAGTCTCGTGATCCTTGACGACAAGGGCGACGGCACGGAAGCAGCCCAAGCAGCTCGGAGACTGATCGACAGAGAAAACGTTGCTCTCATTCTTGGCCCTGTGATCACTCCGTGCGTTATGGCGGTTGCGCCTATTTGTCAGGCGGCAGGTATACCAATGCTTACGCCAACCGGGACGGGAGATCAGATTACGACTGTCGGTGACTATATCTTCCGGGGAGCATATAAAGACTCATTCCAGGGGTCGATCATGGCTCAGTTTGCCGCACTAAACCTCGGGCTGAAAGAAGCCGCCATCATCTATGACGTGGCCAATGACTATTCTGTGGGCCTGCGCAACGCCTTCAAGGCAACCTTTGAGGAATTCGGTGGAAAGGTCATTGCGGAAGAGTCGTACTCCACTGGCGACACCGACTTCAGCGCTCAGCTCACATCCCTGGCTATGCGCAACCCGCAGGCTCTGTTCATCCCGGATTACTACTCCACGGCCGGCCCGATCTTGATGCAGGCTCGCCTGATGGGGATGGATTCAGTGATGCTGGGTGTGGACGGTTGGGATTCGCCTGACCTCAGTGCCTTAGCGGGAGGATTTGAAGAAGGTGGTTATATCGTCAACCACTATTCCGCTGATGTTGACAGCGAAGTCACCCAAACCTTCATTAAGCGCTATACCGAGAAGTTCGGCCAGGCACCTGATGCTCTAGCAGCCCTTGGCTATGATGGTGTTTTGATTATGGCCAAAGCCCTGGAGGAAGCTGGTTCAACGGACCCCGAAGCCATTAAGCATGCCTTAGGGACGGTGCAGAATATCGAAGCGGTCACAGGGACCATTAACATGGATCCTGAAGGAACCCCCATCAAATCAGCCGTCATTCTGAAAATCTCCGGCGGCAAGTGGGAGTTAGTTGACCAAATCGATCCCGTTGGAAGGTGACGCCATGGCTTGGCACATCATAGCCCTGCAGCAGCTCATCAACGGGTTGGCGCTCGGGAGTGTCTATGCGCTGATCGCCCTTGGATACACCATGGTCTACGGCATCATCCGGCTGATCAATTTCGCCCATGGAGACATCTATATGCTAGGTGCCTACTTCGGCTTCTACGCCATCACTATGCTGAAGTTGCCCTTGGTACCGGCCATGATCGTCTCTATGGCTGCAGCGGCAGTAGTTGGCGTCCTGCTGGAAAGAATCGCCTATAAACCTTTGCGCAATTCGTCCCGGATCGCAGTATTAATTACTGCGATCGGGGCGTCCCTTCTTTTACAGAGTACGGCTCAACTGGTGTTTGGAGCTTCGTTTAAGCCGTTTCCGCAAGCAATGGCTTTCCGCCGGATCCAACTAGGGCCGGTGTTCATGACCAACCGCCAGCTCTTGATTTTCGGGGTGGCTGTACTGCTCATGGTCATCCTGCATGTGATCGTGCAGTACACCAAGTTGGGTAAGGCTATGCGGGCCGTGTCCATGGATAAAGAGGCTGCGCTCTTGATGGGAATTAACGTGGACCGCATCATTTCTGCCACCTTTGCCATCGGTTCTGCCCTCGCAGCTGCAGCAGGCATTTTGGTGGGGATGTACTACAATCGCATTGACCCATACATGGGGATGATGCCCGGTTTGAAAGCGTTTGTGGCAGCGGTTTTGGGTGGAATCGGAGTCGTACCGGGAGCTGTTTTAGGCGGACTTTTGATGGGTGTCGCGGAAAACATGGTGGTTACCCTTGGTTCCTCCACGTTAAGAGATGCGGTGGCCTTTGCGATACTCATCGTGGTGCTCCTGTTCCGTCCGAATGGACTGTTGGGCAAAAAAGGTATTGAGAAAGTGTAGGTGGGGTGATGAACAAGCTAACGAGTCTGATCAGCGGCGCGATACTGCTTTTCATCTACCTGTTAGTGCAGCTTTTGGAGCGGCAGGGTATTCTGCTGGCTTACCATGTCCAGATTCTCAGCCTGTGCTGCATTAATATCATTCTGGTGGTCAGCCTAAACCTGATTAACGGCTTTACCGGCCAGTTTTCCATTGGTCACGCTGGGTTCTTCGCGATCGGTGCCTATGCGTCCGCATACTTGACTGTCACCTGGCAGGTACCTTTCATTTTTGCAATCATCTGCGGAGGCATCCTTGCGGGTATTGCCGGCCTGGCCGTGGGCCTTCCCGCTTTGCGTTTACGGGGAGACTACCTGGCAATCGCAACCCTAGGATTCGGGGAGATTATTCGCGTTATTATCCTCAATACAGATGCGGTGGGCGGTGCTCGCGGTTTTTCGGGAATTCCTAAATATACCACTTTTGGACTAGCCTATCTCACAGCAATCATCACCGTGGTCGTGATCCGCAACTTCGTCAATTCCGATTACGGGAGGGCCTGCCTCGCAGTGCGGGAAGACGAGATCGCCGCTGAATCCCTAGGGGTAAACAGCACATACTTCAAGGTGTTGGCCTTCACTATCGGTGCCTTCTTTGCTGGGGCAGCAGGAACGCTCTTCAGCCACTACCTCCAGTACATGGCACCCACACCCAGCCAAATCGGGTTTGTGAAGTCCATCGATATCCTGATCATGCTTGTCCTTGGCGGACTGGGCAGCATCACAGGCTCGGTCATCGCCGCGATAGTTTTAACGGTCATCCCCGAACTCCTGCGGGGATTTGCGGAATACAGGATGATCATCTATCCCATCCTGTTGATTCTAGTGATGCTTTACCGGCCATCCGGATTGCTGGCTGGGCAGGAGTTTTCCCTAGCGAGCCTTGCACAACTGTTCAAAGGAGCGAAAGCCCATGGCAACCACAGCTGAACTTATGGTCGACAATCTCTGCGTGCAGTTTGGCGGCTTGAAAGCCGTAGATCAAGTCTGCTTTTCCTTAAAGCCACAGACTCTAGCCGGGTTGATCGGTCCAAACGGCGCAGGCAAAACCACCGTGTTCAATGCCTTAACGGGACTGTGTCCGGTGAGCAGTGGGCAGATCAGCTTCTGTGAAAAGCAGCTCACCAATGAACCGCCGCATACAATTGCCCGCCACGGAATCGCGCGCACATTCCAGAACATCCGCCTGTTCAATAACCTTACGGTCCTGGACAACTTGCGCATTGCTTACCATCAGAACCGGCAGTATTCCCTGCTTTGCGGTATTTTCCGTTCACCGCGGTTTAAGAGGGAAGAAGCGCAGATTACTGCTAAGGCTCGGGAGGCCCTAGATTTGGTTGGGCTAGCAGACAAAAGCGAGCACATCGCGGGTAGTCTTCCGTACGGAGAACAGCGGCGGGTAGAGATTGCTCGGGCACTGATGCTTTCCCCCAAGCTGCTGCTGCTTGATGAGCCAGCCGCAGGCATGAATCCGCAGGAGACGCAAACCCTCCTAGAACTCATTCGAAAGCTGCGAGACGAGCTCAAGATTACCGTCCTTTTGATTGAGCACGACATGAAACTTGTGATGAATCTGTGCGAGGAGTTGTTCGTGCTGGACTACGGGCACCTTATCGCGAAAGGTGATCCCAAGTCGATCCAGAGTAACGAACGGGTCGTGGAGGCGTATCTAGGAGGCAGCTGGGCATGACCATCCTCGCCGTGGAAAATCTTACAGTACACTACGGAGTGATCCAGGCCTTAAAAGGAATCAGCTTTGACGTCCAGGAGGGTGAGATTTTCACCCTCTTAGGGTCAAATGGGGCGGGAAAGACAACCACCCTCAGAGCCCTCTCCGGGCTTCTGCCCAAGACGACAGGGAAGGTTACCTTTGACGGCAAGGATATCACCACAACTCCCAGCTACATCCTGCCATCTTTAGGTTTGGGACACGTTCCGGAAGGCCGCCGTATCTTTGCGGAACTATCGGTGGCAGATAACCTCTTGCTAGGCGCGTACCACCGCAAGGATAAGCAGGCGATCAAGGAAGACATGCAAGCTGTATACGATCTTTTCCCGCGCCTTGCCGAACGCCGCAAGCAGTATGCCGGTTCGTTAAGCGGTGGCGAGCAGCAAATGCTGGCAATGGGGCGCGGCCTCATGAGCCGCCCAAGAGTATTACTGCTTGATGAACCCTCCATGGGACTCGCTCCCATTTTGGTGCAGGAGATCTTTGAGTTCATTTCCGAGATCAACAAGCGGGGCACAACCATCCTTCTCGTTGAACAGAATGCCCACCTCGCCCTGAAGATCTCCCACAAAGCATGTGTGCTGGAAACCGGCCGAATTGCCATGTCCGGCACGGCCAGTGAGGTGGCTGCCGATCAGCGCATTCAGCAGGTCTACTTGGGAGCCGATTGATCGCGGCTAAGAAAACTCCCGCAAAAAGGAAGGCCTAGGCGGCGTCAGCACCTTAGGCCTTTTTTGTGTTATCCTCGACCCATTCTGCATACTGAGTGTAAACTTGTACCAATGGAACAGCGTAGATTGCCGGCAGCTCATAGGAGTGCATTGCTTTAATGGCCTGTTCAACCACACCGTACAGCTCGGCAGTCGTTTTGATCACAACACGATACTCCTTATCCTGCTGCACCGCACCTTTCCACGTATAGAAACTCTCGATTTCAGAGATCTGCGCACACGCACCTAAGCCTCTCTGCACCACTTCCGCGGCGATTCTTCGCGCCTCTTCCTGACTCGCAGTGGTTGTAATCACCGCTAGCAATTTCATCGTTTGACGACCTCCTT
>ERZ773359.2511-NODE-2511-length-23023-cov-5.395681_pt1 | contig 23023 bp, 17 predicted proteins | sample MGYA00374955_ERZ773359 | MGnify/ENA primary metagenome ERZ773359 (study PRJEB29098, sample SAMN04486028) | biogas fermenter metagenome | study: EMG produced TPA metagenomics assembly of the Biogas fermentation microbial communities from Germany - Plant 4 DNA1...
CTCCTTTCTGGGCATGATCACCGGCGGCACTGCTATGTACGAGGGTAATGTCGCGGGGATGTCCTGTCTGCTCAAACCTTTTCTCAATGGCGATGGCCAGTTCTTCCGGCCACCCTGCCAGGCCCATCACGCTGGAGCCGATGGTCACTCCATCTTTAATCAACGCGGCAGCCTGCTCGGCGGTAATAACTTTCGACATTTTAGCATCTCCTTCTTTAATGTATTTGGCAGCCGGTTTAAATCCTGTTTAGAAAGGGGGCAAAATGAAAAAATAAACCGCATTGCTCCGGCGCTACCATATCAAAATAGTAAAAACCGGATTGACAGGATTACGATGTGAACCGGCCGCTCGAAGAGTGTCTTAATCCTAATTATAAATCTGCCGGGTTTAACGATCAACCCCGCTTGCTTCCATTTATTACCGTATGACAGAGCCGATCCTGCCCCGCAAGCAGCTCCTTTAAGGCATTGACGCTGTTCACCGGAGCCTGGCAACTGCGGTTCCGGCAGATATAGGCGGCGGCTTGCCCCTCCGGTGCATTCATCTCTGCAACAAAAGGAGCTACCGATTCAATTTCCTTGCGCTCGACCCCGGCGGGATGAAAAAGCACTAGCCAGTCCGGGTGATAATGTTCCCGCATCGCCGCGGCCATGCGTTCCACCTGCTCAGATCCGGTAGCCCCGGCCAAAACCACCTCCCCTGTGGGCCCCAGCCAGAAGTCAACGGCGCAAAGCATCATCGTAAAACTGGCCGGTGAGAGGCCCACCGATTCGCCAAAGGAGCCGATAATCGCCTCGCCCCGTTCCTCCCATTCCGAGCGCCCGGTCATCCTGCCCAGGCGCAGCAAGTTCAGGGCTGCCACGGAATTGCCCGCAGGAACGGCGCCATCGTAAGCATCACGGAAAACAGGCAGCGTTTCCTCATGCCCGGCCGGGGCGAAACGCAAAGCCCCGTTTCCAGTGCCAAAAAGGGAGAGCATTTCACCGGTGAGCGAAACGGCCCAGCGCAGCCATTCGGCCTGGAAAGTAGCCTCGTATAACTCGATCAAGCCCCAAACCAGGTAAGCATAGTCATCGAGAAAAGCAGGTAAGCAGCTTCGCCCTCCCGGTAGCGGCGCCGGAGCCCCAGTTTCTTGTCTACCATGTGCTCCCGGATAAACAGGGCCGCTTTGCGCGCCGCTGCGGCATACAAAGGCGCTGCCAGAGCCGCAGCTCCCCTGGCCAGGGCGGCGATCATCAGCCCGTTCCAGCCGGCAATGACTTTGTCGTCCCTGAACGGACGCTCCCGCCGGGAACGGGCCTGGAGAAGAATTTCTCGCGATTCGGCCAGGATTTCATTCAGTGCGGTTATATCCATGCCCCGGGCAGCGGCAAATTCCTGCTTCGCCACCGGCAGGTGCAGGATATTTTTACCACTTTTGAAATTGCCGGCATCCGTTACATGATAGTAATCGGCTACGATCCGGCCCCGCTTTTCCCCCAGCAAATCCATGATTTCAGCGCGCGTCCAGAGATAAAACAGCCCCTCTTCCCCCTCCGCATCGGCGTCCTCTGCGGTATAAAAGGCACCTTCGGGGGAAGTCAAGTCGCGCAGGACATATTCAAAAATCTGTCTGGCTGCTGCCGCCAGCTCCGGATCGCGGGCAGCCTGGTATCCTTCGAGGTAGGCCAGGGCCAGGAGAGCCTGGTCATATAGCATTTTCTCAAAATGGGGCACCAGCCAGGCCGCATCGGTGGAATAGCGGTGGAAGCCGTAACCGAGCTGATCGCAGATCCCCCCCGCGGCCATGGCTTCCAGAGTGCGCACCGCCATTTCCAAAGCTTCGGGCTTGCCGCTCCGTTTCCAATAGCGTAGCAAAAACATGAGCTGATGGGGGATCGGAAATTTCGGCGCCGGGCCGAAACCGCCGTAGCGCCGATCAAAGCTCTCCTGTAAGAGGTCAAAGGCCATGTCCAAGGTTTCGATACCGGGCATCTCCTTGGCGGCGCCGGCCTCGAACTCATCCTGCACTGACCAAAGCAGCTTTTCGCCGGCCTGTGCCAGCTTCTCAGGCTCGCGTTTCCAGAGGGAAGCCAGTTTGGGTAAAAGCTCTTCCAGGCCTATGATGCCGTAGCGGGATCGCTTCGGGAAATAGGTGCCAACAAAGAAGGGTTTTTTATCCGGGGTCAGGAATACGGTCAGCGGCCATCCGCCCTGCCCGGTCAGCGCCTGGCAGGCAGCCATGTAGATATGATCCAGGTCGGGGCGTTCTTCCCGGTCCACCTTAATCGAGATAAAATCCCGGTTAAGCAGCTCCGCCACAGCAGGGTCCGCAAATGACTCCCTCTCCATGACGTGACACCAGTGGCAGCTCGAATAACCGATACTTAAAAACACAGGCTTATCCTCAGCTTTGGCCCTGGCAAAGGCTTCCTCTCCCCACGGATACCAGTCCACGGGATTGTAGGCGTGCTGCAGCAGGTACGGTGATTTTTCGTTAATTAATCGATTGGCTGTTTTGGTCTTTGTTCTTGACATGACAAGATCCCCTTCTATTGCCTGGTTTGGCCTTAGTATACGCAAACGAGGGTTTGTTTAGAAAGATACTAGGCAAACAAACCTGAATTGGTTGCCACGTTCCCATGAATTTGTTTATCTTCAAATCGTTACTCGGAGAAGTTCCGGTTTTGCGCGGCATTTTTACCGATAATGATTCCCGCGGCGAGAAAAGAGAAGCCGATGAAGGCAAAAGCAAGGGAAATGAAGGACACCCTGGAAAAGGTATAAGCGGTAGCCGAGACAAAAGTCTCGGCACTCAGGGGCAAATCTGTTTCTGCCATAGCCCTAAATTCTGAGGTAAATAAGAACCGGAAAAGCTGCAGCGGCACGAGAAAAGTGCTTCCGGCGAACGTGGCAGCTACCCCAAACCATTTTAACCCGCCGGAGAAACCCGCCAGGAGGCAGCTGAACACCAAAAAAAAGAGCCAAATAAGGTAGGGCAGCCGCATTACTGTGCCCCGGTAGAGCTGTAGCCGGCCAATATTTTCCACGGTTTCAGGGGAGGAAAGCTCCTCTTCGAGCAATTCAGCCAATATGACCTGATCTTGCAGGTCTAATTCCTGCATGATCTCTTCGATCACGGCATCGATCCCTAACTCAAGTGATGGTTCGGAATCATGTGGGAAATCGGGAGCAAGCTGATCCGAGATGGCTCGCAGCGTTTCTGCCAGGCGCATTTTGTTTTCTCGCTGGTCGATTACAAAAGTAAGGACATCTTCCTCTCCCTTGATAAAAGACAGTAAATTGTCCACCGCAAGAAGAAAATTAACCTCAAGCCACTCCCTGGGAAAGGCGTCTAAAAATATTTCATCAAAACTCTCCAAAAACTCTTCCCGAACCTTTCCGGCGGTTCCTGGCGGCATTTCCGCCAAGAGCTCCTCCTTCAGTTCCGCCAGCACCGCATCATAGATCTGATCGATATACCCGATTTCCTCATTCAGCTTCTGATAGTAATCGCTGCTTAATATGGTCTGCTCCAAAGCCATGCCGGCCAGATAAAACCATCCGTTAAGTATCAATAAGGCAGCAATAAACAGTAAAGCTAAAATTTTACTACTGCTTTCATATCGTCACCTTCTATCTATTTATGTGGTGATTGATAGCCTACCGACGATTAAACTGTTGGATAAGAACCGGACGGCTTTTTCAGCTATTTGTAGCTGGTCATGTGTTCTGGGTGGTAATGTAACTGAAGTCAGCATACCATATTTTACATATGCTTGAAAGTCTATGAAACCATACCCCCCAACAGGTTTAGTGATTTCATCCAGCCGGGCTACAAGTATCGGCGGTATTTCGCTGAAGCCCATCCCAAAGGCCTTGAAGAAATATTATCTCCGCTCTGGGATCTTTCTTCTCTCACGCGGCAGTTTACCCTTCTGTGCTGGCAACCGATACCGTAATAAAATGGCAATAACCGGGACAACCGGCATTTTTTTGGCAGGAAATGTTGCAAAATAAAGCGAATTAAGGGAAAAGAGCTTTGGGGAGAGGTGTGCGGAAGCTGTGGGCAACAAGGTGTTCGATCCGGAGAAGCTGATCTTTGCCCTCGACATAGGAACGCGGACCATCGTCGGGCTGGTAGGCTATTCTGAAAATGGCAAAATCAGGATATTGCATGTCGAAACTGCGGAGCACCCGGCCAGAAATATGCTGGACGGGCAGATCCATAATATTGAAGGAGTGGCGGAAACCGCCCTGACGGTTAAAAAGAAGCTTGAAAAGAAGCTCCAGGTTAAGCTGCAACGGGTTTCAGTTGCTGCTGCCGGGAGGGCCCTGACCACCCTTTCAGTAGAAGTCAGGCGGGAACTGGACCCTCAGCAGCGGATCACGCCCGAAGCGGTACTCGAGCTGGAGATGGAAGGGGTTAAAAAGGCACAGGAGCAACTGTCCGCGGATACCGCCGGAAAAGGCGAAAAAGCACTTTACTGTATCGGTTACTCGATCGTGCACTACTACCTCGATGGCCATCAAATTTCCAGCCTGATTTCACAGCGGGGCCGCTCCATGGGAGCGGTTCTGCTCGTCACCTTTTTACCGCATGCCGTTGTTGACAGTCTCCTCACGGTCATTGAAAGAATCGGGCTATCGCTGCACAGCCTCACCCTGGAACCGATCGCGGCCATTAATGCACTGGTCCCTCCCGAATACCGCATGCTAAATTTAGCCCTGGTGGATATCGGGGCGGGCACCTCCGATATCGCCATCACCCGCCAGGGAACCATCACTGCTTACGCCATGGTCCCCTTGGCCGGGGACGAGATTACAGAAGCAATCGCCGATCACTTTCTACTCGCTTTTAATGAAGCGGAAAAGCTAAAACTACAGCTGGGCAGCGGCGAAGAAAAATTCGCTTTTAAAGATATTATCGGCAATACCGTCAACACCACCAGGGAAGAAATAGCGGCCTTGATCGAACCGGTTGTAGATCAGCTCGTCGGCAAGATTACGGAACAAATACTGCACTTCAACCAGTCCCCCCCACGGGCGCTCTTCTGTATCGGCGGAGCCAGCCAGACCCCGCTACTGCGCGATAAATTTGCGAAAAAATTAAATTTGCCTCTGGAAAGAGTGGCGGTGCGCGACTATAAAGCGCTCAACCGCTTCGTCTACAGCGGAAAAAAATTAAAAGGTCCCGAGTGCGTGACCCCAATGGGCATTGCCCTTTCAGCATTGAACGAAAGATTTTTAGGCTTTGCCCACGTTACCGTAAACGGGAAAGTGGTACGCCTGCTGGAATCGGGCCCGGTAAAAGTGGGCCGGATGCTCATAATTGCCGGCTTCAATCCGGGTTCGCTCATCAGCCTGGGGTCAAGATCAAAACGGATCACCATCAACGGACGGGTAAAACTATTCCCCGGCAAACCGGGGCAGAACGCAAGCATATCGATTAACAAAAAACCGGCCACCCTGGAAGACCTGGTCTACCCGGACGACCAGATTGAAGTTATACCGGCGACCCCGGGCCAGCCGGCTACCGTAATGATTAAGGATATCTATGATCCAGAAGATTATTATGTTTACTGCCGCGGTGAAAAAAAATATCTCCGCCCGGCAATTACCCTGAACGGCGAACCGGCCGCAGACGATCAGGTGTTAAATGACGGCGACAGCGTGCAGATCAAAGGAGCGGGCACTCTAAAAGATCTGGTCCAAAATCTGGGGTTAAAACAGCTTCCTCCCACTATACTGATCAACGACAAACCGGCTGACCTTTCATGCACAGTGAATCCCGGAGACCGGATCGATTGGCTCGAAACCGCTGAGGAGATATAAACAGCAGGGGAAAGCGATGTGGCCAAGCTGCCAGGAAATATCTGCCTATCTGCGGCTGCTGTGGTAGGCGGCTGTATGAGCGGTTTGCACAAATATCAGGAAGCGGTCCGGGATGCAGCGGAAGCATTAATAGAAGAATTGAAAACAGGCCGGTTGCTACACAACAAAAGCGCCTTAAAAAGGCGCTCCGGTTGAAAATCTCCTTGTTTAAAAGAAATTATCTGCCCACGGCAGTATTTTAGAGCCCTCACCCATTCCCATTGAAGCCAACCATTTTCACCATGCCCTCTTCCACGACAACCGGCACCTGAGTCGCCCGGTAATGTTCCTTTACTTTTTGATAGGCTTCCAGGTCTTTGCTTACATTATACAAGGTGTAATCAACACCAGCGCGGTCCAATTGCTCCAGCTGCTGCCGGCAGTAAGGACATCCATCTTTAACATAGACTTCGATCATGTTAAATTCTCTCCTTTACATTGCATAATGTTGGATGATATATATTATACCATATTATCCATAATATACCATAAAGACATACGACATGCTTAATTCCAGGCCGGCCGACGGAGCAGCTCAAAAGGCCGCTCCGCCTTGACTTTACTGCCCGCCTTGTTTATAATGCAGCCAAGGTAAAATACATGTTTGGCGCGTATTTATACCGGGAAAACGCTCGCGGGAAGTTGCTTCCCGGGAGCATTTTTTATTAACGGAGGCGGTTTTGATTGCGCATAGCCCTGGCCCAGATTAATCCGGTAGTTGGCGCCCTGAAGAAAAATGCGGCGCTGATGGCCAATACTTATGGCGAGGCGCGCTCCGCCGGAGCCGGCCTGGTCATTTTCCCCGAACTGGCCGTTACCGGCTATCCCCCCATGGATTTGCTGCTCTACAGCGGTTTCCTGCAGCAGGTCGAACGGATGGTGACAGCAAAGCTGGCGCCGCTCACCGCAGGCGGCCCGGCCATGCTGCTGGGCGCTCCCTGGCGCTTTGGCGGCGCCCTCTATAATTGCGCCCTGCTCCTGGAAAACGGCGCCATCACATCCGTACACCGTAAGACGCTGCTGACTGGCTGCGCTGGATTTGACGAGCACCGATATTTTGCCCCCTCCCCGCGGCAGGAGTCTATGCAAATCGGCGGCCTCACTGCGGCAATTGCCATCGGCGAAGAGATCTGGGGCGAGCACGGGTTTTACCCCCGGCAGGACGGCGGCCCGGATCCGGTGGACGAGCTGGCCCGGCTGGATGCCGCGCTGCTGATCAAACTCTCCGCCTCGCCATACCTTTACGGCAAACACGCCTGGCACGAAAAAAACCTCGCACGCCTGGCCGCAAAATCCAAGACACCGATTATTTATCTAAACCAGGTCGGCGGCAATGACACCCTGATTTTTGACGGGACCAGCCTCGTTTACAACAACAGGGGTGAACTGATCTGCCGCGCCGCTTCCTTTGAAACAGATCTGCTCTATGTGGAAAGCGAAACCCTTTTCGCTCCGGCACGGCAACAGCTAGCGCCTCTGGCCGACAACATCGAGACCATTTACCGGGCCCTGCGTCTCGGGATTAAAGATTATATTGCCAAAACCGGTTTTAAAAGCGTGGTACTCGGCTTAAGCGGCGGACTGGACTCGGCCGTTGTGGCGGCGCTGGCGGTTGATGCCCTGGGCCCGGAAAACGTGCTCGGCCTCTTATTGCCCTCCCCGTATTCATCCAGCCACAGCGTGGAAGACGCCGGGGAACTGGCCGGGAACCTGGGTATCAGGAAACGGGTGATACCCATTGAAAAACCTTTTGAAGCCTTCCTGGACCTGTGCAATCCGGGCGGCAGCCCGCTCCTTGATCTGGCCGAGGAAAACCTGCAGGCCCGGATCAGGGGAACCCTGATCATGCTCGTTGCCAACCGGGAGGGGCGCCTAGTCCTGACCACCAGCAACAAATCGGAACTGTCCGTTGGCTACTGCACCCTTTACGGCGATATGGCAGGCGCTCTGGCGGTGCTGGCCGATATTCCGAAAACCATGGTTTATGACCTGGCCGAATACATAAACCGCCGGCAGGGAAAAGAGATCATTCCGCGCCGCACGATCACCAAGCCGCCGTCAGCGGAACTGCGGCCGGATCAGAAGGACGAAGACTCCCTGCCGCCATACCGGGAACTGGACCCGATTTTGGAGCTTTACCTCGAAAATAACATGGCACCGGAAGAAATCATCGCCCAAGGCTACAACGAAAACACGGTTTACAAGGTCGTCGCCCTCGTAGACCGCTCCGAGCATAAACGGCGCCAGGCAGCGCCGGGTTTGCAGGTAACCTCCCGCGCTTTCGGCGCGGAAAGGCGCATGCCGGTGGCCCGGGGATATGATTATTTAGAGGGCAAAGAGGAATGAACGCATGAGTGAGAGATGCGCCAGCTATGAACACGATCCCTATGATATCGTGGTTGTCGGAGCGGGACATGCCGGCTGCGAAGCGGCCCTGGCGGCAGCAAGGCTGGGATGCCGTACACTGCTCCTGTCCTTAAACCTGGACATGGTTGCCATGATGGCCTGCAACCCCTCTTTGGGCGGACCGGGCAAAGGACACCTGGTGCGCGAAATAGACGCCCTCGGCGGCGAAATGGCACGCGTCGCCGACCGGAACCTTTTGCAGGTGCGCATGCTTAACACCGGTAAAGGGCCGGCAGTCCAGGCCCTGCGCGCCCAAATTGACAAGCTCGGCTACCAGCGCACCATGCGCCTGGTCCTGGAACAGCAGCCAAACCTGTATCTCCGCGAAGATATGGCGGAAGAGATCAGGGTTGAAAATGGAGTGCTGCAGGGAATCCTGGGCCGCAGCGGCGCTTTTTATCCGGCCAGGGCTGTGATTATTTGTAGCGGGGTCTACCTTTCCTCGGAGATTTTTTTAGGGAACAGGCACTACCCCGCCGCCCCGGGCGGCCTGACCCCCTCCCGGACTCTGGCGGAAAACCTGCGCAGCCTGGGGATTGTTTTAGAACGTTTTAAAACCGGCACCCCGCCCCGGGTATACCGGCGCAGTATCGACTTTACCAACCTGACCCCTGTGCATGGAGACAGCGGGGCACCGGGCTTTTCCATGCTCTCTGCGGGTGCTCCGGAGAAGCAAATCCCCTGCTGGCTGACCTACACCAACACTGATACGCACCGGATCATCCGTGAAAACCTCGAGCTTGCACCCATCTACAGCGGGCTGATTAAGGGCCGGGGGCCGCGCTACTGCCCCTCTATCGAAGATAAAATCGTGCGCTTCGCCGACCGGGAACGGCACCCTATCTTTATCGAGCCGGAAGGCGCCGATACCGATGAGCTCTACCTGCAGGGAATCTCCACCGGCCTTCCCCCGGAGATCCAGGAGCGGTTCCTGAAAACAATCCCCGGGCTGGAAAAGGTGGAGATCATGCGCCCGGCCTATGCCATTGAATACGATTATGCCCCGCCCACGCAGCTAAAGCCGTCTCTGGAGAGCAAAAAGGTGCCCGGCCTCTTCTTTGCCGGCCAGATTAACGGCACTACAGGCTATGAGGAAGCGGCGGCCCAGGGCCTGATCGCAGGCATCAACGCCGCCCGTTATCTCCGGAAAGAAGAACCCTTTATCCTCAAGCGCAGTGAAGCCTATATCGGGGTCATGATCGATGATCTGGTGACGCGGGGTGTTAAGGAGCCGTACCGCATCTTTACCTCGCGGAGTGAATACAGGCTGCTGCTGCGCCATGACAACGCCGATTTGCGCCTGACGGAATACGGCTACCAGCTCGGCCTGGTGGACGAGGCTCGCTATAAGCTCTACCGCCGCAAAAAGGAGTATATTGAAGCGGAGCTGTCCCGCCTGGACAAGATACGGTTCAATCCCGGCGGGGCCATTGACAAGCAGCTCCCTATATGGGGTTCAGCCCCTCTGCAGCACCCGGTTACAGCTCTGGAGCTGATCCGCAGGCCGGAAATCAGCTACCGCGCCTTTTTGGAATGGGAAGGCCGCCCCCTGCCCGATTTGCCGCCTGGCACCTTAAGCGAACTGGAAAACCGGATCAAGTATGCCGGCTACATCACCAAGCAGGAGCAGGCCGTGGAACGGGCTGCACGGCTCTACGATAAAAAAATCCCGCCTGACTTTGACTACGCCAGGGCAACCCATCTATCGCGGGAAGCACGCCAGAAGCTGGCCGAAATGCGCCCGGCTACCGTTGGACAGGCGGCGCGGATGGAAGGAGTTACCCCCGCAGACATCTCGGTCCTGCTGCTCTACCTGGAACGACCCGGCGCCATGTACAAAAAAGAAATTGCAGCAAAAGGGAGCGCCGAAAATGACCATCAAGGTTAAATGCCCGGAGAAAGGGCCCGGCTGGTATTACCGGTTAAGCCGTTTCTTCCGGGAGCATTTCGGCGGTCCGGTATATAAAATCCCCCTTGACGCCGGTTTTTCCTGCCCCAACCGGGACGGGACCATCGGCCGGGGAGGCTGCAGCTATTGCTATAACCCTTCATTTTCACCGCACAGCGGCGCTCCCGGGCGCATTCCGCTGGAGGAACAACTGCGCCGCGGCAAGCGAAAGGGAAAAGGGGCGCGCTACCTGGCCTACTTTCAATCGTATACGAACACCTACGCCCCTCTGGAAGAGCTAAAAACGCTCTATGACCGGGCCCTCGCGGAACCGGATGTAATCGGCTTGAGCGTGGCCACCCGGCCTGACTGCGTCCCTGACGCGGTGCTCCACCTCCTCGAAAACTATGCCCGCAAGCATCATCTCTGGATCGAGTACGGCTTGCAGTCCGCCCACGACCTCACCCTGGAACGCATAAACCGCGGCCACCGCTTTCGCCATTTTGCGGACGCAGTGCAGAGAACGCGCGGGCGGGGCATCTATATTTGCGCCCACGTCATCCTGGGCCTGCCCGGGGAAAGCCGGGAAATGATGCTGCAAACCATGGAGGCCCTGAACATATGCGGCGTAGACGGGGTTAAATTCCACCACCTGCAGGTCATTGAGCACACTCCCCTGGCCGCGCAATATCGATGCGGTTCGCTGGCGGTTTTTAAAACCGCCGCCGACTATATTGCACTCCTCTGTGACTGCCTGGAACGGCTCTCCCCCGGCATCGTCATCCACCGCCTGGCGGCCCAGGTTTCCGCCCCCGGCCTGCTCATCGCTCCCATCTGGCCTGAAAGCGCCGGCCAGATCGCGGCGGCCGTGGAAAGAGAACTAAAACGGCGTGGCACCTGCCAGGGCCACGCCGTTAAGGATAAGCATGCTTGTTTTGATTAAAGAATTGCCGCGGCGATCTCCTACATTACCCGGTTTTTGCCGGCACTTTTGGCCTGGTAGAGCTTTCGATCGGCCCGGGCGAGGAACGAATCGATATCTTCACCCTTTTTATATTCCGCCACCCCAAAACTGCAACTAATCTGGCCCACTGAAGCAAAGCGGTGTGAGGCGACCAGGTCGCGAATCCTTTCGGCAAGTTCAGCGGCCTGCACTTGACCCGTATGCGGCAATAATATGGCAAACTCATCTCCTCCCCAGCGCGCAAACACATCCGACTGCCTGATTTCGTTCCTTACAATGCGGGCCAGGGTCGATAAAACCTGTTCGCCCGCCAGATGGCCGTAAACGTCATTGATCGTTTTTAGGCTGTCCACGTCGAACAGCACCAGGGAAAGGGGATGGTCATGCCGGCTGGCCAGTTCCATCCATTTGCGCATTTCCGTGTAAAATTTTGATTTGAGGTAGATTCCGGTCAGGGTATCGATCTCCGAGGCCAGTTTTAATTCCTGGTTATAGATAAATTGCATCCGCTTATAGCAATTGATCTGGTATGAAAAGACAGCATTGAGCAATAGAATCAGGATTATATAAACGGCTACTGCGGCCATTTCCTTCAGAGGGAGCGCGGTAAAGCGGTAGGCGGCGATGAGCATAAATCCGATGCCCAATAAAGCCGAGACGCACACCGTGTCTATCCAGCGGCCGGCAACAGCAAAAAAAACGATAATCAGGGCAATCACACCGTACGATTGGATATGGAATGAGGGTGTTTCATAGTAATAAAAAATAGTTAAAAAGGCTGCGGAGACGATGATTTTGTAATAAAAAAGCCAGCGCCCCACTGTCCTGGGATTGCGCTCTTTGCCGAGCATGAAAAAGAGAAGGACTACCAGCAGCAAAAAAGACCCCCGAATCGCTAAAATCAGGCAGAAGATGGTCTTGTTTTGCGTCAGGAAATAGTCGGGGATGATAAACAGGAAAAACAGGATCCCCAGGAACAGGAAAACCAGCCTGCTAGATTGATAATTCCCGCCAGTTTCGTAAGCAAGAAATGCCTCTTCCTGCTGCCTGTTTTTAAACTCACTAAAAAAGGGGGAAAACTTGCGTGATGATAGCTGCCGGGTTTCCAAGCTCATTGCACTCTCCTGGACAGAACTTGTATTGTTTACTCAATTATAATGCAAATTGAAGTTTTTTGCTAAAACAGTTTACATATTTCAAGATCATCCAGAGAATGTCTTCTGCATTGCCCGCAGTATTATTGATGCTTGCGCCACTTAAGTATAGAAAGCATTTCATACGCTTACGATGTTTGCGGAATTTGTGCACTGAAAAAGAACAGAAGTTTGCCACAATAGTAGGATATTGCCGGTTTAAACGCGAATAAATAACTATTCCCGTGGCCCGCTCCAGGTCTGAATTAACTGGCGCGGGTTGAAGGATACTATTCCTTTAGAAAGATGTGCGATTTCAATGTCAAGGCTGGAAAAACTGCTGGCCCAATGGAAAGAAAACCCCCGATTCATGGCTAATGTGACCCGGTGGGAAGTAATCCCGGCCAGGGAAGGGAGCTACTGCGACTTCCCGCCATGGCTTAACTCGCGCCTGAAAGAAGCCTTGATCGAGCATGGTATCCACCGGCTTTACAGCCACCAGGCCTCCGCCGTTGAGGCTGTCAATAGGGAAGAAAATGTGGTCGTCGTCACGCCGACCGCCTCCGGTAAAACGCTCTGCTATAACCTCCCCGTGCTTAACACGATCATGGCAGAGCCTGAAACCCGCGCCCTCTATCTTTTCCCCACCAAGGCCCTTTCCCAGGACCAGGTGGCGGAGCTGCGCGAACTGGGCGGAGGCGCATGTCCCAATTTAAACGCTTACACTTACGATGGAGATACCGAACCCGGGCTGCGCCAGTCGATCCGCCGTGCCGGGAATATCGTAGTTACCAATCCGGACATGCTGCACAGCGCGATTCTGCCCCACCACACCAAGTGGATCAAGCTTTTCCAGAATCTAAAGTTTGTTGTCATCGATGAAATGCACCAGTATCGCGGCGTCTTCGGCAGCCACGTGGCCAACGTGATCAGGAGGCTCAAGCGGATTTGCCGCTTTTACGGCGCGGCCCCGCAATTTATTCTCTGTTCAGCCACCATCGCCAACCCCGGGGAACTGGCCCGCCTGTTGATTGGAGAACCGGTGACCGCGATCATTGAAAACGGCGCCCCGCGGGCGGAGAAACATTTTATTTTTTACAACCCACCAGTGGTCAACCGGGAGCTGGGCTTGCGGCGCAGCTCCCTGCTGGAGGTCCGGCGCATGGCTGCAGAGCTGGTCGCTAGCAATATCCAAACCATCATCTTCACCCGCAGCCGCCTCGGGGTGGAGCTCTTACTCACCTATCTGCAAGGCGGGCTGAAAGTGAAGCCCGGTGAAGACAGCGGGATCCGCGGTTACCGGGGCGGCTACCTGCCGGGAGAAAGGCGGGCCATTGAAGCCGGACTGCGCCGGGGCACCATCAAGGCCGTGGTGAGCACCAATGCCCTTGAACTGGGCATTGATATCGGGCAGCTCGAGGCCTGCATCATGAACGGCTACCCGGGATCTATCGCCAGCACCTGGCAGCAGGCCGGGCGTGCCGGGCGCCGCAGCGGGGTCTCGCTGGCGGTGCTGGTGGCCAACAGCGAGCCGTTAAACCAGTATATGGTTTCAAACCCGGATTATTTCTTCGGCCGCACCCCGGAACGGGCCCTGGCCAACCCCGACAACCTGATCATTCTGACCAACCACGTGCGCTGTGCCGCTTTTGAGCTGCCTTTCGACGAGGATGAACTGTTTGGAGAGGCGCCGGTGCGTGAAATACTCGATTTTTTAGAAGAAGAGCAGGTCCTTTATAAAAGCGAGGGGCGCTACCACTGGATGGAGGACGCCTATCCGGCGGAGGAGATCTCTTTGCGCAGCGCCACCCGGGAAAACGTGGTCATCGTGGATATCACCGATCCCCAGCCGAAGGTGATCGGGGAAATAGATCGCTTCAGCGCCCCGATGCTGGTCCACGAGGAGGCAATCTACATGCACGGCGGCAGGCAGTACCAGGTCGAGCGGCTCGATTTTGCCGAAAAAAAAGCCTTCGTGCGCCGGGTAGATGTCAACTACTTCACCGATGCCAACCTGGCCGTGGATTTAAAGGTGCTGGACATCTTTAAAGAAGAAGGCGGCCCGGTCCGGCGGGCCTGGGGCGAGGTGCGCATTAACGCCCTCGTCTCCATGTTTAAGAAGATCCGCTTTCACTCTCATGAGAATATCGGAGCGGGGCCGGTTAACCTCCCCGAATCGGAGATGCATACGACCGCTTTCTGGATCTCATTCCCTGCCGCCTCCCTGGGCGGCATGACCCCGGCGGCAGTTGAAGAAGGGCTGGCTGGCCTGGCAAACCTGGTTCCCCAGGTGGCTTCCCTCTTCCTCATGGGAGACCCGCGCGATCTGCGGGCGGTCTGCCAGGTCAAGGCCCCATTTACAGGGCTGCCGACGCTGTTCTTATACGACAACTTTCCCGGCGGGGTGGGTTACAGCAGCGAAATCTATGGCATCTACCGGGATATTTTCCAGGCCGCCCGGCAGGTGGCGTTGAACTGCCGCTGCAGCGATGGCTGTCCCTCGTGCGTGGGGCCCTCCCACCAGGTCGGAGCACATGGCAAGACTCATGCCTTGCAGTTGCTGGAGGTTATTTTAAGTTGAGCGGAGAAATTCGTTCCCGGCTGCAAAGGCTGCGCTCAACAGGTGAATTGCATGGCAGTAGTAGCGCAAAGCCGCCACAGCCCGTTTTACGCCGTGCATTTCTCTTTCCCGGGGAAGAACGGATCGAGGAAACCGCCGCCGGAAGCTGCTACCTGCGCGAGCTGCGCTTTCCTTTGCACAAATACCACGGCAACACGCCGCTAGGGAAACTTCTCGACTGCCGCGGCAGCGCTCTGGCGCTGCCGGCAAAGGATCAAAGCCTCACCGCTCTCAACCCGAGCCGCTCCCTCTTCCTGGATATTGAAACAACCGGTTTATCGGGAGGAACCGGGACCTGGATATTTCTCATCGGGCTCGGCTGGGTGGCGCAGGACGAATTTATCCTGCGCCAATATTTCCTCCGTCACCCCAGAGAGGAAAAGGCCATGCTCGCCCATTTTACCGGGTTGATGGAAAAATATACTGACGTGGTAACCTTCAACGGGCGCGTTTTCGATCTGCCGCTGATCGCAACCCGCCAGATCCTCACGGGGCTAATCCCCACCAAACCTGAGCGCCACCTTGATCTGCTGCCCTGTTCGCGCCGCCTCTGGAAGGAGAGGCTTGGTTCCTGCAGCCTTCGCTTTCTCGAAGAAAACCTGCTGGGTTTCCAGCGCCACGATGACATCCCCGGATGGGAAATACCGTCCGTATACTTCAACTACCTGCGGCGGGGAGAAACGGCACGCCTGCGGAGCGTCTTCCACCACAATGTTCTCGACATTCTCTCCATGGCGGCGCTACTTACGCGGGTGGCAGAAACAGCCGCTGAAAAGGAACTGGAATACCCCGCCGATTATTACTCCCTAGGTAAACTTTACAGTGAAGCAGGGGAAACGGAGAGCGCAATCCGCTGCCTGGGCCGGATCATCTCTTGCGGAGACAGGAAACTGGAGCATACTGCCCTGTTGCAGCTATCGCTTATCTACAAGAGGCTGCAGCGCTGGACCGAAGCGGCGGCGCTGTGGCGGAAGCTGCTAGAGCGGCAGCCGCACGACCTCACTGCCTATATTGAACTGGCCAAGTATTACGAGCACAAGACCGGTGAATATGAAAAGGCCTTCGCCCTGACCAGCCAGGCCCTCCAGCGCACCCGCCGCCGCAATTTTGCCCCCGCCGCGGGCGAGCTCAGCCTCCCCGCCCTCCAGCACCGTCTCTCCAGGCTGCAGCGCAAGCTAAAAGTATCACAGGGCGAATAGCTGGTCCTGCTGCCATAACCCGCGCGCGATCATACTGGCAAGATAACTAATTATTTTTTACAGTGCATTGACCGGTGCCACTGGAGGCAAACTATAAACACTCCATGACAAAAAGAGGTGCTCCCCGTGCAGCGCTTTTCTACCCTGGCCACATTATTTGTATTTATGATTATTTTAAGTTGGGCTGCCGCCAGCATGCAGCAGGAGCTTGAGCAGCCGCGCCTGCATGAAAGCTCCAACTCTCTCATTAATCGGCTCTCTTTGCCGGAACTGCAAGCGCCGCCTGAACTGGGAGCTAGTTCCGGCCTTAACGGCGCCGAGCCTCTGGAGGGGGAAACACCGGAAATACTGTCATGGGATCACTATCGGGAAAAAGGTCAAGATAATTTAAAGGGAATAGATCTAAAGCTAGAAACAAATAATGCTGCGGGCTCAGCCCGGCCTGGCGGTCCGGAGGAAAAGGACAAAAATACGGCCTCTAAACCGGATTACATTCATTTTTTGCTGCTCGGCAGTGAGGGCAGCACAGGGGAGGTTAAACTTTTAATCGTCAATACCCTCGTCACCGGAAAAGAGGCCCGCTTGACGGCAATTGACCCGGCCACCCCGGTCCTGTTCGAAGGCAAACCGATAGCGCTGGGCATGCTGTTAAAGGAAAGCAATGATTACGGGCTTGTCTGTCAAGCAGCTGCCCTGGCTTCCGGGTTGACCCCCCAGTTCTATATCGACTTAAAACTGGAGGGTTTTTCCGAGATGATCGCGCTGCTGGGTGGGATCGAGCATGAAGGGGGTGCGGCCGCAGTCACAACTGCCGAGTTAAATCGTTTCACCGGGCCGGAAATCTTAAAAATATTAAGGGATCCGCAGATCAACACCCGCAAAAAAGAAGCACTGATCATCGATATGCTGCTTACAGCCAGAGAAGTGGACAATACCAGTCTTGGCCTGGCCTTGCTCTGGACTGGCTATAAAAATTTAAAAACAAACCTGGGGCTGGAGGATTTGTTGGAGCTGCGCAAGGTAACACAGGGCATCTCACCAACCGCAGTCAGTTTGCGCGAAATTAAATACCGGTAGAAAATGTCTCGGCGACGATCTTAAAAAAAGAGTAAAGCTGTCCCATTTTAATCCACTCACCCAACATCCAAGTTGAGATTTTACGGCTAAAGTGTTAATATAGGTGAGGGCAAATAGACGGGGGCCATGTGAATTGTGAATATTGTTAATCACAAAAACCAAACTTCAAGAAATGGGAGAGGATAGATATGACTCCAAAGAGAGAAACCCTTGACGGCAACACAGCCGCGGCATATGTTGCCTACGCAATGAGTGAAGTTGCGGCGATATACCCGATCACGCCGTCTTCACCGATGGCGGAAACCTGCGATGACTGGGCCGCCTACGGGAGAAAGAACATTTTCGGACAGGTGATGCGGATTTCACCGATGCAATCTGAAGCCGGAGCGGCAGGAGCGGTACACGGCTCCCTGGTTACCGGTGCGCTGACCACCACCTTCACCGCTTCCCAGGGGCTGCTGCTGATGATCCCCAATATGTACAAAATTGCGGCAGAGCTGCTGCCGGCAGTGTTTCATGTTACGGCCAGGGCTCTTTCTACGCACGCCCTTTCCATTTTCGGTGATCATTCCGATGTCATGGCGGTGCGGCAAACCGGTTTTGCCATGCTGGCCTCGGCCTCGGTCCAGGAAGTAATGGATTTGGGACTGGTTTCGCACCTGAGCACTTTAAAGTCCCGGGTTCCGTTCGTGCATTTCTTTGACGGCTTCCGCACTTCCCACGAAGTACAGAAAATTGAATTGATCGACTATGAGGACATGAAGAAAATAGTCGACTGGGAAGCGATCAAGGCCTTTAAAAAGCGCGCCCTGAATCCGATGCGCCCCCACCAGCGCGGTACTGCCCAGAACCCGGACATCTACTTCCAGGGGCGGGAAGCGGTGAATCCGTTTTATCAGGCGGTGCCCGGGATTGTCCTGGAAGTCATGGAGCAGCTTTACCAGATTACGGGGCGGCGCTATCATTTGTTTGATTATGCCGGAGCTCCGGATGCGGAAAACATTATTGTCAGCATGGGTTCGTCCTGCGATGTGATTGAAGAGACGGTTAAATACCTGGTTGCCCAAGGAGAAAAGGTTGGCCTGATCAAGGTCCGCCTCTACCGTCCTTTCTCTCGCGAACATTTCCTGGCAGCGCTGCCGCAGTCGTGCAAGCGAATCGCCGTCCTTGACCGGACCAAGGAACCCGGTTCTCTTGGAGAGCCGCTCTACGAGGATGTTTGCACCGCTCTGAAAGAAGCACAGCGCGATCTGATGGTGATCGGCGGGCGCTACGGCCTCGGTTCGAAAGAGTTTAACCCCTCCATGGTTAAAGCAGTATTTGACAATCTCAAAGCCGAGCAGCCGAAAAATTACTTTACAGTGGGGATTATTGACGATGTTTCCGGCACATCGCTGGAAGTTAAAGAAATGATCGACACCTCTCCGCCCGGCACCTATAGCGCCAAGTTCTACGGGCTCGGTTCGGACGGGACTGTGGGAGCAAATAAAAACAGTATCAAGATTATCGGTGACAATACCGATCTCTACGCCCAGGGATATTTTTCCTATGATTCAAAAAAATCAGGCGGCATTACGGTTTCGCACCTGCGCTTTGGACCGGAACCGATCCAGGCGCCTTACCTGATCACCAAGGCCGATTTTATCGCCTGCCACAATCCCTCTTATGTGACCCGCTACGATCTTCTGGAGGGGATTAAGGAAGGCGGCGTCTTCTTGCTGAACTCGCACTGGTCTGTCAGCGAGATGGAAGAGCGCCTGCCGGCAGCGATGAAGCGAACCATTGCCACTAAAAAGCTGAAGTTCTATAACATCGATGCTTTCAAGATTGCCAGGGAGTTGGGCCTGGGTTCGCGCATCAACATCATCATGCAAACAGCGTTTTTCCAGGTTTCAAAAGTGATCGATAGCAAGCTCGCTTTTGAGAAAATGGAAGAGATGATCCAAAAAACTTACGGGAAAAAGGGCGAGAACATTGTCAAAATGAATGTCGCCGCCATCTCGAAAGCAGTTGAAGCCCTGGAAGAAATCAACTACCCGGCAAGCTGGGCCGAAGCAACCACGGGAGCTGTCTATACACCGGAAGAAGCTCCCCAGTATGTGCGGGAGGTCATCTACCCGATGGTTGAACTCAAAGGGGACGATCTTCCGGTAAGCAGCTTTAGCCCTGACGGTGTCGTTCCCACCGGAACGACTCGCTATGAAAAACGCGGTATTGCCGTCCAGGTACCTGTTTGGCTTCCTGAACACTGCATCCAGTGCAACCAGTGCGCGTTTATCTGCCCGCATGCCGCAATCCGGCCTTACCTGGCCAGACCGGAAGACCTGGCCAATGCACCGGAGACATTTATCACCAAGGAGAGCAGCGGTAAGGAGACCAAGGGTTGGCGCTACCGGATCCAGGTTTCGCCGCTTGATTGTACCGGCTGTTACAACTGCGTTGATGTCTGCCCGGCCAAGGAAAAAGCGCTGGCCATGAAAGCACTGGACGAAGTCAGGGAAATCGAGGATGCCAATTTCCGGTTTGCCGAAAGCCTTCCCGAACCCGACCTCGATATTCCGGCGCATACGGTGCGCGGCAGCCAGTTTAAGAAGCCGCTGTTCGAGTATTCCGGCGCCTGCTCCGGCTGCGGCGAAACGCCGTACATTAAAGTGATCACCCAGCTCTTTGGTACCAGGATGCTCATTGCCAACGCCACCGGCTGTTCCTCGATCTACGGCAGCAATACACCGACCTGCCCCTATACCGTGGACAGCAAAGGCCGCGGCCCGGCCTGGGCCAGCTCACTGTTTGAAGACAACGCCGAATACGGCTACGGCTATTACCTGGGGGTCTCTCACCAGCGTGATGAACTGGCGGCACTGGTTGAGAAAGCGCTAAAAATGGAGCTGCCGGATGACCTCAAGACCGCTTTGGAACAATGGCTTGCCGTAAAAGATAAAGGGGATGAATCCCTAAAGGCGGCGGAGCAGATCGTGCCCTTGCTGGATAAAGCTCTCGGTGCAGCAACCGGTGAAACCCGCCAGATGCTGGCGGAAATCAAGGAGCGCGTTGACCTGCTGCCGCAAAGGTCGATCTGGATTATCGGCGGTGAGGGATGGGCTTACGGCATCGGTTACGGTGGACTGGACCATGTCCTTGCTTCCGGAGCCGATGTAAACGTGCTCGTCCTCGACACCGAGGTCTATTCCAACACGGGCGGCCAGACTTCCAAGGCCACACCGATGGGCGCGATTGCCAGGTTCGCAGCCGCCGGAAAAGCCATCGGCAAAAAGGACCTGGGGCTGATGGCCATGAGTTACCGCTATGTGTATGTGGCTTCGGTGGCCATGGGGGCAAACAAGAACCAGTTCTTAAAGGCGGTGATCGAGGCAGAAAGCTATCCCGGCCCCTCCTTGATACTCGCCTATTCGCCATGTATTAATCACGGCATTAACATGAATTTCAGCCAGCGCGAACAGAAAATGGCGGTCGAATCGGGATACTGGCCCCTTTACCGCTTCAATCCGCTCTTGGAACTGGAGGGCAAGAATCCCTTTATTCTAGATTCGCGGGAACCGAAGGAAGATTTCCGCAAATTCTTGATGAGTGAAGTGCGCTTCCGCGCGCTGACAAACGAGTTCCCCGAACGGGCCGAAGAGCTCTTTGCGAAGGCTGAAGCAGAGGCCAAGGAAAGGCTGAAGCGCTATCAGAAACTGGCTGAGGGTTAAAGCGGAATTGCTGCAAGGGACGGCCTAATCATAATGAGCCGCCCCAAGGGCAGTAGCCCTTTGCAAGTAAATTTGATTTGGGGAAAGGACACTCTGAATTTTTCAGGGTGTCCTTTTTTTCACCGGCACCATTTCCCTTGATCAAATCAAAGAAAAGCCGCTCTTACTTTAGGCCTAGCCAATTTCAATATCCAGCAGCCGGCAGACGTGATCAATCCGATTGCAAATACTGACCCGGTCCGAGCCGGCAAAAAGCAATCCTACCGCCCTGTTGTTCTCATCAACGAGCAAAGAGCCGCTATCTCCCGGCCTGGAAACCGCTGAGGTGATCAACTGGTCTTCAAACAGGACCTCTTCACCGGAATGCATGGTGATATAGAGGCTAACCTCCATCGCCAGGATCTTTCCCTTTACCAGGCCGCTGGTTCTGCCGCTAAAACTGATTGGCTGACCCAAATATGCCCTTGCGGTGCCGCTGATCCTGCCCAATGCCAATATTTCATCGGCCAGATCTTCCTCCCGCTCCGGCATGGCCAGGGCGGCGTCTACCAGGTTGCCCCCTTGATTTAAGCGCTGCAACTGAACCCGGTAATGCGGGTGAAGCCAGGATATTAACCTGTTTGCCACTTTCTCCAGGGCTGCCGCTGTCGCGCATTGCGGCTGGGACGCAGTGCGGCGAAGCGGAACAAAGCGCATCAACCGCCCCAAAACATCGGTGTTGGCATCCCCGCCATCGTAAGCGCCGGGCTGCAGGATGATATCGCCGGGAGCGGCGCGGTGGTCATTGCCTGACGTAGTATTGGCCAATACATGGTTGTTGGATAATATCAACCTGGCGCCGCTGGCTCTATCTCTTACTGCCACCCCCAGGGTTCCGGCTGTAATGGCATAATGACCGATGCTAATCCCGCCCGGGGCGGGTCTCCACTTTTTTACGCGTTCCGGGGGCGGAGCGTTTGCTTGCGCCTCCTCTGCCCCGTCCATGAATCTTACTTCTCCGATCTCTATAACATCAACCTGCTGGCCTTTCAAGAAGCGCGGCACCAATTCCTTTGCCTTTAATTCATTGGGAGCCACTTTTTTGCTCACCAAAACAACAATGCTTTCTTCCCCGGTGATGGCCCCTTTTTTTTGGCGAAACCCGATCCCCACTCCCACCACATTCGGTTTTTGCATTAAATCCTTTCGGCAGCGCCTGCTCAGCCTGATCTTTTTTTCCATGGCTCCTCTCCTTTAGCTCCTCCCTTTGCACAGCTACTGCTATTACAACCTATGAATGATCGGGAGGGATGGTTCACGCCAAATGCAACAGGCGCCCCGCGGGGCGCCTGATTGATTGGAACCCGGCTTTTGATTAGAACTCAACCAGCGTATCAACTGTTCTCGATACCAGTTGAGCCCTCACTCTCTCAACGAGATCTCCCCCGCTAGTGCTGAAGACATTGCGGGATATGATTTCCGCCATGACACTTCCCACCGCTTCCCCATCAACTGTATCAAGCGCATCGGGGACCGAAATAGATACATTTCGGTTTTCTTCGTTTCGAAAAACCATCTGCAGAGTTAAGGCCATGAGATCCTCCCTCCTTTCCCAGGCCGAATTTCATGCTAGGGCTTTTACTCTTCTTCGCTGAGCTCAAATTCGTTTACCCGGCGAATAGACTCCAGATCATGCTCCTGGAAAGCAGCCAGATCCTGCCCGGTTAAATAGACTGCTTCATCGCTGGCATTGGGCTTAATGTTGGCATATGAGCGGGTGCGCACGATCGGGTTGCCGCCCTCGTCCACCCCCACAATGAGACGCAGCTGCAACCGGCTCACCAAAGGCGTAACCGTCACCGGCATTTTCTTCTCACCTCCTTGGCTGCATGATGATCGCCCTGCAGAGCTGCTTTTGATTATAAGGAGAGGCCTAAAGGGTGACAAATCGCGATTCGCTCCGTTTAAACTGACTATCAAGTGTAGAAACGAGGAAGAATTCAGGTGAAGCGCTGTTAAAAGTCGCAGTTGGAGAGGGAAACGTCTGAAGAAATAGCCTCTTTCCAACAAATCCGGAGGCCAACAACACCCTGGTCAAGCATAAGTAAAACAATACGGGGCGGTAATCGGGTTAGGATGCTACCCATTACTTGGGTAGCCGACCTCCCACACCACCGTACGTACCGTTCGGTA
>ERZ773359.2516-NODE-2516-length-23010-cov-9.142104_pt1 | contig 23010 bp, 22 predicted proteins | sample MGYA00374955_ERZ773359 | MGnify/ENA primary metagenome ERZ773359 (study PRJEB29098, sample SAMN04486028) | biogas fermenter metagenome | study: EMG produced TPA metagenomics assembly of the Biogas fermentation microbial communities from Germany - Plant 4 DNA1...
ATCGGCGGGTCTTTTTCGCTACTTGATTTCGATCCCTTTTTGCGACTTAATTTCGATCGATTGGTTCCCCATAATCTGAGGCTGGGGAGCATAACCCATGGAAGAAAGTTTAAAGTCATCAAATCGGGCGGTATAAGTATAGCCGGGATCCGCGCTCGCATATAAACCGGCCCTAATAAACTCAGCGTTTTGCTGTTCGACCGGTATATTACCCCAGACTTCGACGCCATTCACGTAGAGATAAGCCCGGTTTCCGTTCTGAATGACTTTTAAAATATTAACTGCTGAACTGATTGTATTATTATAGTAGTTTATTTGGTTATTTCTTTTCTTATATTGTTCAACTATTTCGGTCTTACTCTGCTGTTTCCGTACTTTTAAGTATTCTACTTCGCCCTCATCCGGTCGGACCCGGAAAATATAATAGAATTCCCCTGGATTATTCAGATTTTTTACGTTAAAAACTAAGCCGGATGTTCCCTTTTCCCATCCAGGTTTATCCCAATAATAGTGGTATGTGGTTACTTCCACCGTATAATTCTGGGGAACCAGCAAGGGCGAGATTGTACTGATCGATTTGGGGTCGTCTCCATAATAACCCTCATTATCAACCACGATTTCGTATTCGCTCCCACCTTCTACCAGTATATACTCCTGGGAGGAACCATCCGCGTAATATTCCTCATCCCAACCGCTCCACGCATCCGAAAAATCTTCCGTCCAGCCGATCAGCTTAAAATTAAGGCCAGACAAATCCTTCCTCACGGTAAAATCATAGGGTGCTGGTTGGAACAGATAATTATCCTTATGCGCCCAGATCTTCACCCGATTACCGCTATTGGCTCTGATTTCCCAAGTCCCATTTTCACTCGCCTGTTTGTACCCTTTTCTTCCATTTATTTCGTACTCAATAGTCACCCCGGGGATGCCCTCTTTCCCATCGATCGTGGTAACCTGTCCAGAAATTTGATACTTCCCGGTTTCGAAAGAAACCCGACAACCAGAAAACAAAAAGATGATGACAACCAATGCAACAAAGGTTAAATAAGTAAATTTTCTTTTAACGATCGCCAATCCTTCTTCTCTATAGGTTTTTTGGAAGCTTCTCCTGGAACAAAACTAGACTACATTAAAGGCTGACATGCACGGACAAAAGCGGTAAATAACCGCTGAGAATCGGGGTTCGCAAGTCGTTCCGGATGCCACTGCACCCCGAGGAGAAAATGGTCACCGGTTCCTTCGAGCCCTTCGATCACGCCGTCATCACTGCGGGCGGTTACTTTTAAATCGGGAGCCGGGTCTTTGACCGCCTGATGATGGTGGGAGTTGGTCCAGATTTCCGTAGGCCCAATCACCCTTGACAGTAATGAACCGGCAACAATGGTCACGCGGTGGCTGACCTGATCGCCGGGAATCTGCTGGTTATGTTCCAGCAGGGGCCGGTTTGGCGCTGGCGAGTATTGTGCGGGTAAATCCTGATAGAGCGTCCCCCCAAAGGCCACGTTCAAGGCCTGGATTCCGCGGCAGATTCCCAGTATGGGCAGGCCCTCCGCCCGGGCTTTACGAATGAGGGAAATCTCCCAACGGTCCCGTTCAAGATCGACCGTTCCTAGCTGGGGATGGGGTTCTTCGCCAAAGAAAGCCGGGTCAAAATCTCCGCCTCCGCTGAGGAGGAGGCCTTGACAGAAGCTATGCAAAGGACGATCCAATATGGCCAAAGCCGGAAGGAGAACCGGAATGCCGCCGGCCTTTTCGACCGCCCGGCAATAGGCACCAGCCAGCATGTACTGATCGGGTTTACGTTTACGCTCATGGCAACATGTAACCCCGATGACCGGTTTTATATGATGACCTCCCTTCGCTTTTTATCCATTATATTCCCATTATAATCTATGTTTAAGACTCCTGTAAAATACTTTTAAACCGGGTTTGCAAGTTGTCCTGCTTTTCAAAACGGAACAAAAAAGGGATTTATCCCCGCAGCCCGAATAAAATAGAGGCAAAACATCTTTTAGGTTACGACATTAAATATGTGGAGGTTAGAAAATGAAATTGCTACAGAAGCCTAGTACCCGTTGGTCCCTGTTGGTGCTCGCCTTTTCCTTGTTTTTCTTATGCACAGCCGCCGCTGGAGCCGATAGTCAATCCAGTAAGGATGTGGAGGTCCCACCATCCTCTTCCGGACAAACCAGCTCTGAACAGTTTTTCCGTTTTTGGTTCGAAATTTCACCGCCAAGCCAAAGTAAGAAAAATTTCGACTTCAGACCGCCGACCACTCCGCCGAAATCCCCAAGCGAGCCCCAGGAGATCCGCTATCTTTTACTGGGGAATATCGACCCCGAGTTGGCTTTAATTATCCGGCTGACCGATAAAGCGAAGGAACGACGGATCGACCCCACCCGTTTTGCCGATTACCTGGCCGCCCAACAGGTCCCTTTCCGGAGCTACCTTTCGCTCTCTGACCGGATCAACAATCTCGTCATCGAGCTTTGCCTTTATGACCTGGGCAAAGTCTCGCGCAACAACCTTTTTAGTTACTTACAACGTATCCGGTTTTCTTCATACCGGTTATCCCCCGAAGAAAACACCTTTAATTACCTAACCGAACTGGTTGAAAACAACATCTTCTCGACCACAGAAGCAATTGATAGTTTAATCCTCTTGAAACAAAAAACAACCAGCCGGTGGTGAAAGATAAAAGGGATAGCATCTAATTTGTGCTATCCCTTTATTTCGCTTTTCATCCCCGTGAAGACCAGCTTTGGCTCGAAACCACCCGGCCCCAGCTCCAACCACCCGTAACTGGGACTCTCCCCCGTATTGTTCCGGCTGAGGCTTCCGGGGTTAAAGAGCAGAATTCCCCGTTCGTAGTTGATCAACGGACGATGGGTGTGGCCAAAGACAATCAGATCCGCCCCGCGCTCCTGCCCTTCCAGGTACAAACGGAGCAGATCCCACTTCACCTGGTACCGGTCGCCATGGGTCAGGAATAGTTTCTTTCCTCCCACGTCAAGCAATAGTTCCCGGGGCTGGTTCGAAAAAGGATCGCAATTTCCAGCCACGGCCGCCAGGGAAAGGGTGGGAAACTCCCGGGTTAATTTGCTCAGATCACTGCTTCCGTCGCCAGCATGGAGCAACAGATCCACCGAGCCCGCCGCTTTAACCACTTGGCGTAAAAGTTGGTAATTACCGTGGGTATCACTGACGACTAAAATCCGCAACGCCGTTCCCCTCCATCATCAACCTAACAAACGGCGACTAGCGACCGCCGCTTGAACTCCCTTCAGTTCCGCTCCGTCGTTCCTGGAAACTCATATAACAAATAATTACGGAATTTTTCCATAGCCACCGCCCGGTGGCTGATCTGGTTTTTCTTTTCCTCCGGGATTTCGGCCATGGTCAAGTCGTATTCCGGCAGGTAGAAAACGGGGTCATACCCAAAACCGCCTTCACCCCGCGGTGCCAAGGCAATAATTCCTTCGCAGGTACCCTCGGTAGTCCAGGCGTCACCCTCCGGCGAAACGAAAGCCAACGCCGAACAGAAACGGGCGGTTCTTTGCGCCCAGGGGACCCCATTCAGGAGTGTTAAGAGCTTCTCGATGTTCTTTACGTCATCGCCGTGTTCCCCGGCAAAGCGGGCGGAATAAACGCCGGGCGCACCGTTTAGATGATCAACCTCAAGGCCGGAGTCGTCGGCCAAAGCCCACATTTTTAGCGTTTTCGCGACAACAGAAGCTTTTTTCAGCGCATTCTCCCGGAAGGTTGCCCCGTCTTCTTCCACTTCCGGGACCGCCGGAAACTCGGAAAGGGAGAAGATTTCCCAAGGTAGACCGGCGAGGAGCATCTTGATCTCCTTTACCTTCCCCTCATTCCTCGACGCCAGCACGAGTCTTGGCAACGGGCACCCCTCCGATTCTTTGCGACAGATCACCGAGGACATTCTTTTGAAAGGCCACCAGTTCACTGATGCCTTTATTCCCCAAGCTTAACAAGATTTCAAACTCCTCATGGGAGAAGGGCGCCCCCTCCGCGGTCGCCTGCACTTCCACCAGTTGACCATTGCCCGTCATCACCAGATTCATGTCGACCGAAGCGCGCGAATCCTCCTGGTAACACAGGTCCAAGAGCAGTTGGTTATCGACAATTCCCACACTGGTTGCGGCCAAAAAATCATAGAGCGGCAAGGGTTCTTGGTCGTCTTTCGCCACGGCGGCCAGAGCATCAACCAAAGCCACATACGCCCCGGTAATCGACGCGGTCCGTGTCCCCCCGTCGGCTTGAATCACGTCGCAGTCGATCCAGATGGTTTTCTCCCCTAACGCCGTCAGATTGACCACCGAACGCAGAGACCGGCCGACAAGGCGTTGAATCTCCTGGGAACGTCCGGTCGGTTTTCCTTTTGCTACTTCCCGGATGTTCCTTTGGGGTGTTGCCCGGGGAAGCATGGCGTATTCGGCCGTGATCCAACCCTGCCCACTGCCCCGTAACCAGATCGGGACTTTATCTTCGATCGTTGCCGTACAGATCACCTTGGAACCGCCCACTTCAATCAGGACTGATCCTTCGGCGTGCTGGATAAAGTTCCGCGTAATTTTCACCGGTCGCAACTGATCCGGTTGTCTTCCGTCAATTCTATCCATTTTATCCTCCGTCACTAAATAATCTCGCCAAAACGGCACCGTGATTAGGCTTGACCAAATCGATTCTCTACTAACTATATATAAGCATTTCCCCACTGTCAACTTCAAAACACCTTAATTTTGTCGGGGAATTCAGTCTTTTACTGGCTTTAAAGCTTTTTCCAGAAGAGAAAAGGAAATATCCGGGTATTCCTGGGCAATCAGACCCAAAGCGGAGAAGAGATAATCCGCGTCAAGGTAAAAACGGGGCACCTGCGGTTTTAAAAGTTCGGGGCGGTCTGGTGTCGGTAAGACTCCGGCCAGGATCCGCTTGGGATCCGCCGAATGTACCAAAACGCCGCCGGTCCCTATGACGGTTTTCAGTTTGGTCAGGTCCTTACCCTCTTGGAGATGGCAAACCCCTTGGGGCGAATAAACCCGTTCAATCTTGCCCACGTGACGCTCGGTCGCCCCTTTAACGGCCAGATAGCCCAGGACCGCTTCCAAGCGTTGGTCCGCTGGCTGCTCCGGTATGTACTGGGGCGCATCCATCCTGGCCTGGACCCAGGCGTTCACCGCTTCAACCGTGAGGTCGGCAAGCTCCGCAATCAGTTGTGGTGTAAACAGTTCGAGCATCGCAACCGCGCTCACCCGCATCCCCAGATCGCCTTCGACCGTCCGTTTCACCCTGGGTTCGGGTAGCCCATGGATATAGACGTGGGGCTCAGTCGGGCGGCCTTCGGCAATGCTGTGCACGTCAGTCGTTGCGCCGCCCACATCCACCAGGAGCAGATCACCCCAGCCCGGTCTGCCGTCGTCGGGCCCGGTCGCCAGCCGTTCCGCAGCGGCCTGGACCGCCGCCGGTGTCGGCATCAGAATCCCATCGATCTCCCTTTCCACCTCCGCCAAACCCTTGGCGTAGATGATCCGCTCTAAAAAGACTTCCCGGATTTTGGCCTGGACTGGCTCGATATTTAACCGGTCCAGTTCCGGGAGGACATTCGGCACCCGGTAGCAAACTTTCCCCGCCTGCTTGAGGGCTGTTTCCACCTCGGCGGCGACGGTTTTGTTACCGGCCAGAATCACCGGGACCGCCAAGGGGCTCGCCGCCAGGAGAGCGCCATTATGACGGAGGACCGTTTTGTTACCACCATCAGTCCCTCCGGCCAGTAAGATCAAGTCGGGCTTCAGAGCGAGCAGCTCGTCAAGGTCGGCGGCGGTCAACTCAAAACTGAAACTACCAACAAGGCGGGCTCCCGCGCCGAGGGCAGCTCTTTTGGCGGCTTCAACCGTCAATTCGGGGACCAAACCGATGGCCACCATCCTCAAGCCGCCTGCGGCGCTACTGCACGCTAGCCGCCGCTCATACTCAAGCGGGCCAACCTCTGCCGTGAGCCGCTGCAGAGCCTGCTGGTAACCGCGATTAAGACCGTCCGCCACCGTCGTCAAGGCACTGGCCGTGCCGAGGACGGCGGGTTGCGCCATATCCACCGCGGTCAGTTTCGTATAGGTACTACCAAAATCAATCAACAAATAGGGGCGCACACCAGTCAACTCCTGATCCATCTACTCTTCATGCAACTTCCTTACCCTTTCAGGACCCATCAGACGGATGGAAGTAGGCAATCAATCCTTGGCAGATCCCGTCGGTAATTTTATCCTGAAACTCCTCGGTTATAAGGAGTTTTTCTTCATCCCGGTTCGAGACAAAACCCATCTCAAAGATGACGGCGGGCATCTGCGCCTCCCGGGGGATGACAAAGTCCTTACTGGACATGATCCCGCGGAAGTGCTGTTTGGTCCGGGCCAAAACCGCCTCGGCAAGGGCTTGGGCCAGAATTGCACTTTCATTCCGGTCCGGATGATGCCAAATTTCCAAACCATGAATCTTTCGGTTATCGTGGTTGTTGGCATGAATACTGAGCAGAACCGCCCCGCCTGTTCGGTTGGCAATCGCAACCCGGTCATAGAGCCATAGATACCGGTCATCCTCACGGGTCAGGAGAACCTCGGCCCCCAGGTCCTCCAGCTTTTGCTTGAGGCGAACCGCCACCGCCAGGTTCAACTCTTTCTCCCGTAAGCCGTTGGGACTGATCGCCCCAGCATCGGCACCCCCGTGCCCCGGATCAAGAATGATCACCTTTCCGGCCAAAGGTGCGTTTTTTACCTCCACCGTGATCTCCCGGCGGTCTTGATTCCAGGAAACGCTGTAGTCGTGGCCGCGGGGAACCGTTAATTCCACTTCCACGGTGGATGATTCCAGCTCCCGGAGTTTGAAGACAGCGTCCGCGTCCGCCGTAGCCTGCAGCTCCTTCCCCAGCTTGGTCTGGGGGATCCTGATATAGAGTTTGCCCGTATTCTGGTCGTAACGGGGTTCACCCGGTAACCGGCCCGAACCCTTTAGAATCAAGCGGCCACCGTTACCGTCCGGAAGCCACGTCGCTTCTTGTAGCTCCGTCATGGTCTTAATCAGCAGCCGTGCCGGATTCGTTTCGTCAATCCCCACAACACAGTTGCGGGGTTCTTTAATATCCAACACCAAGCGAATGGTCTGTGGATCAAACTGGCTGACCCGGATACTCTGCACCCACGTATCGTTCCCCGGTACGGTCAAGGCCGGACCGGTCAACGTCACATCCCAGAGGTCGATGAGCAACCGGTGCGGATTAAGGAGAAAATCCACTTTATACTGCACCGGTCCGGAAGTGTCGACATAAATCTCGGGCACCGCACTGGCCAGTTGAAAGCCGATGTCCTTTAAGACCACATTAAAATCAAGGCGTAAGCCCCCTGGCGCCTCGGTCCGCCGCTCCAGTTTATACCCGACTAAATATTCCAGATCAAAGACCACCCGCACCGTATTGTGGTCAAAACGGCTAACCCGTACCCCTTTGACGGGATCATCCGCAAGCCCGGCAGTGGATAAGGCCGGATCCAGTTCCAGACCAGTCAGGTCGATCACCAACCGCTCAGGCTCGGACAGAAGAAACGAATTATAGGTAAAATCCCCCTCGATGATCAGGTCATAACTTAATTTCCCCCGGTCGTTGGTCCGGGCCAGTCCCAACAGGATGTTCCCCGACGCCGGCCCGTCCACTGGCGACGCAGCCGCCACCGGCCAGGAATAGAGCCCTGCTCCGGTAAAGGGGGAAAGAAAGAACAGCAGAACAAGGGCGATGCTTAAAACGATTCTCTTCTGGTACGTCGATTTTTCCACATTTAGTCCTCCCGCCAAAGCAATGTTCATCGTATGAATCTTCGACTTGGAACGGAGCGTTCCTTCCGGTAGGGCGTCCAACACTGGCAGGAATATGTTGGTAGCCCCTTATTCCACCTTTTCCAGCGGTGCCAGTTCGACCAGGAGTTCTTTGATCCCCAAACCGGGAAAAGCCACCTTCACCTTCGTCTCCTGGCCACTCCCTTCCACGGTGATAATCGTCCCTTGCCCCCACTTACGGTGGATCACTTTTTCCCCGGGGCGGTAGGTGACGGACCCGGCCGCCGCTGGCGCAGAAGGCGCCGACACCGATGGCTTAAAAAACCGGGGACTCGGTGTAGTCGTAACTACCGGTTCTTGCTCCGGTTCCTCCCTCCGGAAGAGAAGCGCCGCCGGGATCTCCTGGATGAACCGGGAGGGCACCTGGTACTGGAAGTTACCGTAAAGGGTACGCATCTGGGCATAAGAAAGGTACAAACGCTGCCGGGCACGGGTCATCCCCACGTAACACAGGCGCCTTTCCTCCTCCAACTCCGCTTCGTCCATAAGCGAGCGGCTGTGGGGAAAGATCCCTTCTTCCATACCAACCAGAAAAACGACGGGAAACTCCAATCCTTTGGCCGAATGGATCGTCATCAGCGTTATGCTCTCCTGCTCCTGGAATTGATCAACATCGGCCACTAAGGCCACGGTCTCGAGGAAAGCCCCCAACGTTTGGTCGTCGCTCTCCTTTTCAAACCCGGCGGTGATCGACAGGAATTCGTTCAAGTTTTCCAGCCTACTCTCGGCTTCCACCGTACCCTCCTGTTGCAAACTGGCCAGGTAGCCGGACTTATCCAAGATCTCCTGTGTTAAGCTGGTGATCGAAAACGTCGCTTGTAAAGCCAAGATCTCCTCTAAAAACGCGGCAAATCCGGAGAGCGCTTTCACCGCCCGACTGCTTAAACCGGGGACTTCCGCGACCCGCCGGAAAGCGTCCATGGTGTCTAATCCTTCCGCATCAATAAAGGAAAAAAAACGTTCGACGGTGGTTTCCCCGATCCCCCGTTTAGGTGTGTTAATCACCCGCCGCAAACTAATCCGGTCGTTTGGGTTATAGATCAGTTTCAGGTAGCTGAGTAAGTCCCGGATCTCCTTGCGGTCATAGAAACGCTGCCCCCCCACCACCTGGTAAGGAAGGCCTTTTTGGATCAAGATCTCTTCAAACACCCGCGACTGCGCATTGGTCCGGTATAAAAAAGCGAAATCGGAATAGCGATAGCCTTCGGTCCGGATCAGCTCTTCCAGAGTCGCCGCCACCAACCACGCCTCTTCCCGTTCATCAGCGGCTTTGAGCAGGGTAACCAGTTCCCCTTCGTCATTCTCGGTCCACAGGGTCTTCGTCTTCCGGGAATGGTTGTTGCGGATCACCTCATTGGCTACCTTCAAAATATTCTGCGTCGACCGGTAGTTCTGTTCCAGCTTGACCACTTTAACCTCGGGGTAATCCTTTTCAAAATCGAGAATATTCCGGATATCTGCATTGCGGAACCCGTAGATGGACTGGTCATCATCGCCAACCACGCAAAGATTACGGTACTTACCCGCCAGTAATCGTACTAAAGTATATTGCGCGTAGTTGGTATCCTGGTACTCGTCGATCATGATATACTGGAACCGTTCTTGGTATTTCTCGAGAACGGCCGGGCATTCCTGAAACAGACGGATCGTCAAACCGATCAGATCATCAAAATCAACCGCCCCATTATCGGCCAGTTTCCGCTGGTAAAGCGGGTACACTTTCTTAACGATGCTGGCCCAGAAGTCAACCGCATTACCCGCATATTCCTCGGGCCCAATCAATTCATTCTTCGCCCGGGAGATGGTGGCCAGTACCGCCCGGGGATTACAATTCTTCTCGCTTATATTCAACTCCCGTAAAGCTTCCCGCACCACGATTAACTGGTCTTGCGTGTCGTAGATCACAAAGTTGGACGCCACCCCGATCGCGGTACCGTCCTGCCGTAAAATCCGGACACAGGTCGCATGGAAGGTCATGAGCCAAATCTTTTCCGCCTGCGGGCCAATGAGCTGTCCGACCCGCTCCCTCATTTCCTGGGCTGCCTTATTGGTAAAGGTCACCGCCAGAATCCGCCAGGGATCAACCCCGTTCTTTAAGAGCTGTGCGATGCGGTAAGTAAGCACTCGCGTCTTTCCGCTCCCGGCCCCCGCTAAAATCAAAAGCGGTCCTTCAGTATGGCAGACCGCTTCCCGTTGCGCTGGGTTAAGTTCATTCTTCCATAATTCCAATCTGCTTAGCCCCCAAAAATGTACTTGCTTCCTTTTGTTGGTATGGGATAATCCAAAAACCACCTCTATTTAAAAGCTAATCTACCACACCAAACTTTCCTCTGTCAAGCAAAACCGGTCAAAGCCTTTTTGCCCAAGGCCAAAGGGACCATGAAAAAAGGCCGTTATGGTTAAACGGCCTGTTTTGCATATCGTTTGTATGTAGCGCTCGAATTATTTACCGGGCACAAACCCAAAGACGATGCCGGCTACGCCCAGAATCAACGCAACAATACCAATGGTCTTGTTGGATTTGGACTGCTGCTCAACAGCGTCAAGTCTTGCCCCTTGTTCGTCAACCTTGGTTTCGAGGGCGGTAACTCTGCTCTCGAGAAGGGAAACGTTGACGTCACTGCGCGCATTCAATTCGTCCATAAATTCTTCTTCAAGAGCACGCAACGCACCGTAAATGACATCGAGATCGGCAGCAGTTGCCACTTGCTCTTCCGCTAAAGCCTGGCTGATCAGTTGTTTAGCCTGGGCTTCAGTCAGAGCGATCCGTCCGCCATTCTCAGGAAGCGCAACGCCGCCAACCATTTGGCTTTCGAGGTACTTCAGAATCCGAGCGGTCAATTCAACCATCTCGTAACGGGTTGCGTACCTTTCGCCCTTAAAGGTGCCGTCGGGGTAGCCTTTTAACAACCCGGCATTATATAACAATGTGAAATTGTCATACGCCCAGTGGGTCGCTTTCGGTGCATCTTCGAAGGCACCCATCGCTACCGGAACAACCGAGAACAGCATCGCAAGCGAAACTAAGACGACCAAAACTTTTCTCATTCTAATCCTCCTTCTTTATATATTTTTTGAGCCAAGGAGAACTGGAGAGTATTCTAGGAACGCTTCATCCCCCAACCTCCTGAAACACAAGGATGGCTCTTATACCATATTATTCTCTTTTCCGGATCAAATTCCTCCCTTTTTTACTAGATAATTTCATCATATATTATCTACGGAAACAGGGAGTGGTCAATTTATTCTATTCTTGAAAACCTTCGCCTAATACCTCATGGACCGTCGTAATAATCACAAAAGCGTTAGGGTCTTCTTCTTTCACCAAGCGTTTCAGCCGCATCTCTTCCGTCCGCCCGATCACACAGAGCAGAACCTCGCGGGCTTGCCCCGAATAGACGCCGCGCCCCGCCAGACCCGTTACCCCCCGGTCCATTTCGTTGAGGATCCGCTGGGCGATCCGTTCCGACTGGTCAGAGATGATGTAAACCCCTTTTGAATAGTTAAAACCATCTAATACACCATCTATAATTTTACCAGAAACTACTATTGAGATCAAGGCGTACAACATGAGATCGACCGACTTAAAGACCAAGCCGGCCAGGGCGATCACCAAACCATCGAGCACCAAAACCGCTTGCCCCATTGATAAACTGGAGAACCGGGCCAGAAGTTTGGCGGCCAGATCAGTCCCGCCGGTTGTGCCGTGGTAGCGTAAGGCGATCCCCACACCAGCACCGGCTAAAACGCCCCCCCACAAGGAGCCCAGCAGGGGGTCGAGGGTTAACGGATGTAAAAACGCTCCCCAATACTCGATCACCACTGACAGCAAGACCGTGCCGAAGACGGTCTTCATGCCAAAATTGGGGCCAAAGACTAGAAGGCAGGCCAAAAAGAGCGGGATATTCACCAGCAGAATAACAACCCCCACCGGCCACTGCCACAGATAATACAGGATTGTCGCCAGGCCACTGACCCCACCGGCCGCGATCTTGTTGGGAATCAAAAACCAAACTAATCCAAGGGCAGTTATATTAACCCCGATAAAAATCCCGATATAATCAATGATCTCTCTTTTGAGGCGGCTGCCGTTCTCCTTCTGTTGTGCCATCTGTTCTCCTCCTCACCAATCCTTCTTCTTGTCCGGCTGTTCGGCGCGGACCATGCGGATGAAAACGGGCAAAACGCGTAACCGCTGCCACCGGGCTGGTTCCCGCCACACCCGATAAGCCCATTCCAGACCGCTCCTCCTGAGTAGAGCAGGCGCCCTTTTACTCCGGCCCGCCCAAAGATCGAGGAGTCCACCGACGCCGATCCCCACCGTAACCGTCAGGTCAGGCCAGTACTGATGGAGCCATCTTTCCTGGCGGGGCACCCCCATTCCGACCAGGAGTAGATCGGTACGGGCCTGGTTAATCTTATTCACGATCTTGGCGTCCTCTTCCGGAGGAAAGAAGCCGTGGACGACCCCGGCCACCGCAATTCCGGGCCAACGCTGCTCGATCTTGGCTGCCGCCGCTACCCCAACGCCCGGTTCACCACCGAGTAGAAACAGGCGTAAGGGACGGGTTTGCTCCTGCGTAAGCAGGGTTTCAACCAGATCAACCCCGGTCACCCGCCTTTGCTGACACCGCCCCTGCCGCCGTAACGCCCAAACAATCCCGATCCCATCGGGGACAACCAGATCGGCGCTGCGGAGCGCCTTTCCCAACCCCGGATCGGCTAAACCCGCCATCAACATTTCCGGGTTCAGTGTGACCACCCTTAATCTTTCCCCACCAGCCGCGAGGGCTGATGATAAACGCCACACCGCTGCTTCCAGCGGTATCGGATCAACCGGAAACCCCAACACCTCTACCCGCCCAGTAGCATCGCTTGCACCTGGTTGATGAACCAATGCCGATCCTCCTCTCCTTTTTCCTCCATGACCTCCGCCAGCTGCCGCACCTTCTGGTAGGCTGAGACCGGATCCGCGATCAGCTCCTTAACCAGAGTGCAAACCCCCAATTGGAAGGAAGGATCTTGCCACCGCCAGCAAGTCCAATCCATTTGGTGGCAAAAAGCGTGGAGTTTCGGGTCCGTACCAAGTCCAATCCCGGGAATACGACAGCGGGCAGCCAGCAACAGTCCATGTAAACGTTCACTCAGCACGACGGTCAGTTCGGGCGCGAAGCGAAAGAAAGTATCCGCATCCCGTATACACCAGGGCGCGGCGGTCCCGAGCACGTCCGCGAGCTCGTGCGCAGCCCGATCATCGGCGGGCGATAAAGTTATCAGCTGTAAATTACCGAAAAGGGTTCGCAGGTTTATGAGCAGTTGTTTTTTTTCCCGGCTTAACCCCGACCGCAAGATATAGCCGATCACCGGCTTACGCCGCCCCCGCGTCGCAACGGCGAGCCGCCCGGGCGGGAACGGATAATCCCATAACGGATCAACCCCCAAGTAAAGCTGGGGCGCGTTTACCTCCATCATCGCCAACGTCAGGATCGATCTCTGGTCCCGACAGGCGATCGTCCCCACCAAGTTTAATACCGGGCGGGCCATCTTCCGTCCCCAAGTGGACAACGGGCCGACCCCCTGACCAGCCAGGATGATCGCCACCCCCCGCCGGTGGGCCAAGCGCAAAAGCGCCAGATAATAAAGGAGACTCCGCTTGCTGGTTACATCCTGAAAGATACTCCCTCCGCCCCCGACCAAAAGATCCCCTGGGGCCATCATCCGGCCCAAACGCCAGAGGTTCCAACGGCTGGCCACCGCATAAGCAGCGCTCCCGTCCGCGCTGCCTTGGTGCTTATCCCCGGTCAACACCACAAGTTCAAAACCGGGGTAATAATCACGAAACAACCTCACGTAATAATCGCATAAAAGTTCGTCTCCAAGGTTACCAAAGCCATAATAGCCAAAGAGAAAGACCTTCGGCATAAAATCCCCCCAATATTTCCGTTGGCGCTGCTAAACAGAAACCTCTCCTTCTCCGGTTACCACCGGTTCCCGTTCGGCGGCCACCAGGGCAAAGGCAAACCAGAATAAAAAAGAGCCGAGCGGAACCGCCCAGATGCTCTCGGCTAATCCGGCGACCAGTTGACCGGTGAAGGCCGCTTTTACCCCCCGCGTAAGCCGGTCATCGTGACCGGCTTGCCCCGAAGAACAGGCGGCTTTCCAGAACCGCAAAAGCAGCCAACCAAAAAGCAGAAAAGCGGGGATCCCCTTCTCCGCCGCGATCTGTAAATAGTGGTTATGGGCGTGGTCAACCCGCAAAGGCCGCAAAGTCGCCTGCAACTCCTTTTTGCCGCCTCCCGCCAGGGGATATTTCTGCACCAGTCCCCAGGTTTCCTGCCAAATCATAAAACGATAGTCCAGCGTCCCACTGGCAAGCGGATTACGCCCAATGCGCCCCGCCACCGACGGCAAAAAACCAACCAGGAGGAAGAGAAGCACGATCAAACGGCGGCGGTTCGCCGTTTCCCGCGGTCCCCAGTAATAAAAGAGGGCGACCAACGCCGCTACCCAGGCGGTCCGGGCGTAAGTGAAAAGCAAAGCCGTCGCGGTCAAACCGGCGAGCACAATGGTAAGAAAAGCCCGCGACCATCCGCCCCGGGCGGCCCTTTCTTCCACATTAGCGAAAAACAGGGGGAGCAGATAAGCCAGGAATAACCCGGTTTGGTTCGGGTTGTACCAAAGGCCGGTCACCCGAAAAGGGAGCACGCTCCGTTCCGTCGGCGCCACCCAGCCGCGGGGAAAAGGCGGGGCAACCGCCGCTTGGACCAGGATCATCCCGCCCATGAGCCAACCTATAACTTGCAGCACGCGTAACCACCACCGGTCCTGGCGGCCAGAAAGACCGGCGGCGAAACCCGCTCCGGCCACGATACACTCACCGCCCCAAGCCACTAGCGCGACAGAAGGTTCCGGAGCACAGAGGGCGGAAAAAAAAGACCAGCCTAACCAGAGGTAAAGCGGTCTTAACTGTTCCCGGCAGGATAAAGAGGCAAAGCAGCCGGGCAGAAAAAGAAGATAATGCAGGGGATCCTGCGGCCGCAACAGCACCAAAAGGAAGGTGAAAAAGAATAGTCGGGGCCAATTGGCCAGAATCCGGCCTTCTACCTTACTCACTCCTTCACCACAACAATCCGGTTGATGGTGCCGGTGAATTCCACGTAAAAAGTATGGAAGTTCCGTTGTTGTCCGGACCGGACGGTCTCTCGGCCAAAAAAGATCCCTTCCCGCTCCACGATCTTCCCCTCCCGTTCCAAAAGCAAAACCAGGCCTGGCGTGGACAAGCCGTTTGGGGGCAGCGCCTCCTCCCAGCTATGCTCCGCCTGGACGCCCCCGGAATTTAGGGTTTTCTTGATGATCTTCCCCATAAATTCGCCACTGGTTCCGTCCTTAACCCATTGGCCCGTCGCAATCTGCATGGCCTGTGCGGCGGTCAGACCGTCCACCACCACCTCCAACCGGACCGTTCTCATTTCTTTCGGGTCGACACGGGGCCAGGTTTGAACCACCGTCCGCCCGATCAAAACCAGAAGGGCTAGCCCTAACAGCAGGTCCAACCAGTGGAACTGACCACCGCTCCGCCTCTGGTCAGTGTCGAAAGCCACACCTTTCCCTACCTTTACCCGCCAATCACCTTTTCCCGTTCACCCGTTTGGACATTAATCCGCCAAGTACCCATCTTCGCTTCATCACCGTTCGTTTGTACCCCGGCGCTAACCCGGATTAAGAACGCTTTACTGTCCGGTTCCCACTGCCGAAAGGACACATTATACTCGCCAACAGGAAAAGCCTGTTCGAGATGGAAGTTAAGCCGGTTTTTCTCGTCAACCTGATAAACCTCAACCCGGTCCGTTCCGGCGGTACTACGAATTTCCACCGCCAAATACCGGGCATCCGGGGAAAAAGCCTGCAAAATGGTGTGTTGTCCGTAATAAAGGTCCAATGGTTCCAGCGTGACCTGTTCCGGGTCGGGCGTTTCCCCGGTCCATTTCAAGACGGCTAAAGCGCCGTGGGTCCCGGTTGTGCCAAACGCAACACGACGGTTTTCCGGGTTCAAGATCGCCGTGGCGTAACCAGCCCGACCAGCCTCCAGTTCCGTCGTTCCGCCCAGTGGCGTCAGGCGTGGGGGGAAGTCTTGGAGATTAAAGAGCTTAACTTCCTTGGTTTCCTCCTTTTCCCGGCGGACCCAGATCAGGTCAGTGCCGACGGCCTGCACTTCCACGGTTTTCAGCGGGCGCGCCGAAGCGATTCGGTACTCATCATTGTTAAAACTGACAATCAGATCCTCGGTAATGTTGGCCCCATATGGTTGGCTGCGGTCAAGCGTTTGTAGATTGGTCGTGAACGCGTAGCGTCCGTCGGTGAGATCCGACTCCTCCATTATTTTGTAGCCGACAAATTCCTGGTTTGCCTCCGCGCGCAAGGTTAAATCTGTACCCTGGTAGTCATTCCACGCTTCGTCGGTCAAATAAGCACGGAGCTTGTCTTCATTCTCATCCGCTAACCGGGCGTTCATAAAGGAGTGCAAAAGTTCCCGCGCTTCCCCGCGGTTACCTTGGGGAACCGTTGGTTGCCGTTCGGGGATGTTCAAATAATCCCACAGATTACACCCTTGCAAAGAGAAGACCAGAAAAAGGGAGAGCAACGTATACCGGGCGGTCATCGGGATACCACCTCTCTACTTGTTTTTCTCCTCCTCATTCTCCCCTTTTTTGGTTTCCTTTAAACCCATCACCTTCCGGTCCATTGTCTGGGCCGTAATCTTTATCACCTTTTTATTAATTTGTCGGATCAAATGAAGGGTTTTCCATAATTTTTCTTGAATTCAACTGATAAAACAGGCTACCGTTTTCATGATTCCTAAGGGAAGGTGGATATTTTGGTCCAGAAATTGTTTCGCCGTTACCAGAAGACTTTTCTTGTCTCCGGTTTGGTCCTTTTTCTAACCATGGTCGCCTCCTTCGGTGTCCATGCCGCCGAAGATTCCCTTTTTGCTGCTGGTCTCCTTGTCTCAGTGCCCCCGGGCCAAGAGGTTGAACCGGCAGAAGTGGCCACTTATATTTTTCGGGTGGAAAACCGGACAACAGAATCCATCTTCCTTAAAGCAAGGGCCCATTCCACGCAGGGCTGGCCCCTGCTTGGTCCCACGGAAGAACTGGTCGTCGCGCCGGGTGGCGAAGAGTATGTGGTATGTTCACTCCTGATCCCGTCGTCGGTAATGGCGGGAACTGCGGATCATTTACGCCTGTTTTTAAGAGCAAATAATACCGAAAAAGAATACATTGTGCAAACGAAGGTCAAACCCGTGCGCCACCTTAAATGGGAACCGCTTCCTCTGATCCGGGCAGAAGCCGGTACGGAAGTGTTCATTCCGGTCCGCCTCCTCAACCTGGGAACAACCACCGAACGGCTTGACCTGGAGATCAACTCGGAAAAGGGTTGGCCGGTCTATTGGCATAACCCGACAACTAACCCGCTTGACCCCGGCGAAGCCAGGGAATTCTTCCTTAGTTGCCTGGTCCCGCCGGCCACACCCACCGGTACGTTAGAAGAGATTGCCCTCCAGCTGCACGACAGCGGGCCCGAAACACCACCTTTCAAGGTGAAGATCCTCATCACCGGAACGCAAAATGCCCACCGTGATCTGGATCTGGTCCTCCCGGTTAGTACGGCAGTGAACTTTAGTTACCTGCCGCCAACAGCCAATACAATCTTGCCTTGGAATTTAAACTTCCGCTCCAGCAGCGAACTTTCTGCCGATACCCGCGTCGACTTTTTTTTCAGCGGCACCCACGAAGCCCAACCTCCTACCACCACTTACCTGGGGGTCACCGGTAACCAGTGGGCTTTACGCCTGGGCGCTTTGGGGCACAATTGGGATGGTCTGATTCCGCCCCCCACCTACTCCTCCTTCCTTTACTTTCAGGACCAAAGAGCGCTCCCCTGGAGCCTTTGGGTGGGACCGGCCACTACGGAGGCTGCTCCTTTGTGGTGGGGAACTAAATTCGAGATCCCCAAGGCCAACTTACGCCTGAACTATATCCAAAACCTGGAGCATGAACGCTACTACCAACACGCGTTCTCCGGCACATACCAACTCTATGCTTCACCGCTTTATGGCTGGAAAATAACGACCCATGGCGCCGTCGGACTCGGCGAGGCCAGTCCGCTCACCCAAGGCGGAATCACCCTGAACCGCCACGCAAAAGACTGGGATATCACCGGCGAGTATAATAAGGGTACCGACTTTTACACGCTAACCACCTTTGACGAGTTTACCCTCGCCAGCTACACCTATGCCATCAAGGATCTACGGCTCGCCACCGGCTACACCTGGCGGGAGGAGTACGAACCGGATGTTCCTTTACTCCGCAGCAATAAGGTATGGACCGAATTAGCCGCCGGTGACTACCGGCTTGGGCTGGCCCATACCCACCGCTCCGATGGGAGGATCAATGAGATCAAAGCCGGAAAAACCCAGCGGCAAGCCCAGAACATGTTCAGTTTCGCCGCCAACTACATCCATGAAGACCTGCAGGTTTTACGCCAATCGTTACTCTTAAGTAGCCGGTACCGTTACCGTATAACTTCCGAAAACTACCTGGAAGCCCTTTTGAGTGAAACCTTCACCTATGAGCAGACCGCAGTGAGCAAGCGGCCGGAATTAGGGGTTAGATGGCGTTATGCGCCCACCCGCAATCCCTGGAGCTGTTTCGGGCTGGTCCAGTGGGATATCTCGGATCCCCTTTACCGGATAACCACCCTCCAAACGGGGCTCAGTGCGCAGATGGCCACCGGTACCTTCTGGCAGATCTACGCCCAACTCTTTTACCAAGAACGGGATCCGGTTTATAGCATGATTTTCCGTCTCCAGCATCATGATCTTTTCCACATTCCAACACCATGGTCCGGTCTCCATGGGAAAGCCTTTGTCGATCTTGACCGGAACGGATTATATAGCCCCGATGAACCGGTCCTTCCCGGTCTACCCATCGTCTTCAACGGCAAGAAAGAAACGGTAACCGATGCCGACGGCCACTGGGAGATTCCTTTTGCCGGCTCCGGACTACAATTTATTGAATTTCCGGCCCAATTCGAGGGGTATTATACCTTGCAGACCAGAAAAGAAGTCCTCACCGAACCACAAAAATCCGTTGCTGTGCTGGTTCCCTATCTCCCGCCAACCGAAGTCCATGGCCGTATCGCCATTGACTCCACCGCCTCCCCCCTGTACGAAACCGCACAGGCCGGATTGGCCCAAGTAAGCGTGGCCGTCTATGACCGGAATAACCACTTGGTCATAGAAAAAAGCGCCGATCTTAATGGCGCCTTTTTCCTCACCCTGCTTCCGGGTGAATACCGCTTAGAAGTAATCTTTAACAACCCTGCTTTAGCAGAAGATTATGAACAACCGCAACCGCTAACATTTGAAGTCACAGCCGCTTCGCCGCTTCACCTTTCCATCCCGGTCCGTCCGGTACCGCGGGAGATTGAATTCTTCCATGACGAAAGCCTACCGCTGGAGTTTTGGGAAACCTACACCGAAGACAACTGATAATGGACCTGGACCCGGTACTGGTCCGAACTGGCGTATTCAAACCCCCGCAGGACAAGGCGGAAATGAACCTTCAGTTCCAACCAACCGTTGGTATAGCCACCCGTAGTCAGGACTTGCTCCGTTGCCCGCAGCGGCTGCCAGTTGACTCCGTCTAAAGACCATTCGATGGCACCCTCGCCCAGACCTTGTTCGCTCACCCCACTTATGAGGAGACGCCATTCTTTCCTTCCGTTGGAGAAGACCCGCACTGGTATGTACTGGTCGGTTGAAGTCGGCGTATAGTAGACGGGATAGGTTGATGCGGGGTAAGGCTCTTCCGGTTTCGAACGCGCCAGATCAAAAGCGATCTCCCCAGAACCCATCTCCATCTTTAGAATCTCCGGAATCTCAACGCGAATCTTATGGTGAGCCAGCTGCTCAGTAGCATTAACTGGTAAGACAAGTAGCAATAATAATAAAATCCCGGCAAGCTGCGGATACAATAAGGACCGTTTCATGTCCTCATCCTCCCTCCACAGACGCAGGGACGCCAAATAAAACAAAAAGGATTTTCTTCGGCGGCCCGGCGATCATGGTGTTACCACTTTAGACCCGTGGCTTTGCGCCCCCGTCTTTCGACGGGTTTGCCTTTGTCGTAAAATCCAATTATGTCTACTCTTGTCTATAATTATATCCTATTTTTCCTTAAATAGCAATCGTTTATGGGTTAACCAATGTTAACGTTAGGGTGCTATTGTAAAGACCAGGTCTTTCGTCCCCCGCCAAGACCAGTCGGAAAGATAAATTACCGCTATAAAGCCCTATGCCCGAAACCCGCATGATTTCCTGGTTCCTTCCCGGAGCTGGCATCCGGCGGTAAGTACCATCCCGCATCTTCCATTCCAACTGCTCCAAGGGGATCCGCTCCACTCCGGAGACAAAATCAGTCCCAGAAAGAAGGACTTGCCATTCCCGAAATAACACAAAGACAGAGAAGGAGATGGCGTTTTCCGCCTCAAAATACTCGAACAACGGATTAAGCGGATCGGTCTTCAACTCCCCCAGGTTGGCAACGGCGTTAGTGAGGGTAAGCATAGCCCCCAACCCCAAATCCCAATCCCAATTCTGAGCCCGAACTGGCACCAGCACCACCACCAGGAGCAACCATAGTAGTAAAAGCAGACAAATTCTGCTCTTAACCATCAAACCCACCTCCTATGGCACAAATAGGGTGTAAGTTATGGGGGCGGAGTAGGTCCCTCCCCATTCGTCACCCCGCAATTCCAGACGGTAGGAGATTCTTTTACTGTGCTTTATACCAGGTCGCGGCTGGTGGTCCCGCTTGCGGGCTAACACCGCATACCTCCCGCTCATCGGCATGTCCTGGTATATCCCGTCTTCCGTCCGCCACTGCAGCCGGGAGATGGGTATTGTCCGGTGCCCATCCCGAAAATCCTCCGCCGAAATCCGTACCTCCCAATCGTCCTGCGTACAACGGTAATCAACCTGGACCGCATTGATGCGCTCATAATAGAGGCGGCCGTTCTCACGGCGCGGCTCCCCAAGATCAACAACCGGCACCGACAGGGCAATTTCAATCCGTTCGGGAATATTGAGTTCCAAGACGCAATTGGCCGTTCTGAGCGGTTGGGCCATCAAAAAAACAGCAGGAAGGATAAGGATACTGACCAGTCGCCACCGTCCCTTGCGCATACTTTCCCTCCTTCGCTTCTTTCGGCTTTCTTCAGGGCAACAGCGTGCACGCACCCACCCCGTCAAAGAAAGACCTCTCTTCAATCCCTCTTCACTGTACCGAAAAGACCGTTTGGTAGCCAGCCAACTTAGAACCGCCGTAATCCACAACAGCAACCGCCACATATTTACCCGGCTTCAGCCGTAGCTCCTCTTGAAGGCGGATCTCCCGCCTGCTCTGGGGCAGGACTTTACTGGGCGGAATCGTCAGCAATCCCACCCTTTTGTTCTGGAGATCTTTGATTTCAATCCGTCCCGTCGGCTCTAAAACGGAATCACCTTCATTCGTAAAGACAAGGGTAGCGTTGATTCCCGGGCGACCGTTAATCAGCCCCTTTTGGATGATAAAGGCATCAATCCGTCCTTTGGTCGTAAACGGACCGGGAACGGTGACGGTGATGCTCCCGCCCACCCGGCCACTCATCCGCATGCCGCTCGTTTGCAACACCGAATACGGGAGGAACTCCACAAAGAACATGCTCCAATAATCGCCAGGGGGTGTCTCCGGCGGTACCTGGCCCCGGACCGTCACCAGTCTTTTACTCCCTGCTGGTAACAGAAATTCGCTGGGTTCAATCCGCAACCAAGCGGTGGCCGACCTTGCCACCTGGTCTGGCTCGGCGTAAAACTGAACGGTACCATCCTCGTCAAAATCCCAATCCATAAAGTAGGTTTTGACTCTGATCTCCTTATCGGCCGCCCCGTAGACTTCAATCTGCCCTTCAAAATAACCACCACCGTCTGCCGTAAACGCTAAGCGCGGCGGTGTCACGGTAATACTACTCGCGAACCCCTTCAAGGAGAAAAAGCCCACCATAAAGGTGAGCAAAAGAAGACTTCGCCGATTTGTGAAGATTTGTTTCATCACTTTGGTGTTTACTCCTACTTCTTCGTTACTTAAAGCGTAACCAGTGTGTAGGTCACTGTGCTGCTGTACTCGCCCGCATAAGCGTTTTCCGGTAATTCCATCGCGTAATAAATCTCGGTGGTTGTATTAACCGGCTCTAGACCAGTAGCCACTTGGATTTCGGACTCGGACATCTGTTTGTCGGTTTTATCCGGCTCCGTTCCGAAATAGAGGTAATTAACGGGGATTGTAATACTGGGATCAACCGCGTTTTGGAAGGCGGTAGCCGAGACCTTTAAGGCCCAACCATCCAGATGATTACAACGATAGGATACCTTTAGGGGCGTAGCGGACACGATCCGATCCAAAAGCACATTACCCACCAAAAAGCTGCCCAAATCAATACTATCCTCCGACAACTCCAACTCCGCAATCTCTGGAATCGTCACAATAATATCGTGGGTTTTCTCGACAGCATAGGTTGTCCCCAAAACTAAGACCAACAGAATAATTGGCAAAATTACCTTCATTTCTCTCCGCACGGTAATGATCCCTCCTCAAGTTCTCGAATAAAATTTACTAAACAAAAAACCGGCCTAAAGGTAATAACACCCTTAGCGCCGGTTTCACTACTCACTCATCTCAAGCCAAGTGACCAGTTAGAGCCTGAGAATCATCGTTTCGCTAATGTACGTCATAAAAACGAACGTTTTCATTTTTTGTATTATAACTGATCATGCAGGCTTTGTCAAACAAAACCTCCATATTCACGCTAAATTCGAAAAATAAAAATGGCTCCCCGAGTTGGATTCGAACCAACAACCGCCCGGTTAACAGCCGGGTGCTCTACCGTTGAGCTATCGAGGAATGCCTTGCATTCGTTATATTACCATGATTGCAGCCCTTTGTCAAGCGGAAAGCGCATTTTGTATGTGTCAAGTTTTAGTGGGCAACTTTTTTCTTACAAAATCATCCATTACCC
>ERZ773359.2521-NODE-2521-length-22976-cov-7.688626_pt1 | contig 22976 bp, 22 predicted proteins | sample MGYA00374955_ERZ773359 | MGnify/ENA primary metagenome ERZ773359 (study PRJEB29098, sample SAMN04486028) | biogas fermenter metagenome | study: EMG produced TPA metagenomics assembly of the Biogas fermentation microbial communities from Germany - Plant 4 DNA1...
GCTTATGCTTTTTATTTTTCCTGCTTTCTTACCCCAACATTTATTATAGAACCTGTATTCCTAACTGAACAAGCTGTACTGCTTGTTTTTTTTATATGTGAAGTGTATAATTTATTAGTGAATTCAATTATTGCGAGGAGTAGACAATGAGAAACTTAACTATGATGACAGATCTCTATCAACTGACAATGATGTACGGTTATTACAAAAACGGTATCCATAAGAGACAAGCTGTATTTGATTTGTTCTTTCGGCAACAACAGGATCAAAGCTCATATGCCATAGCAGCTGGATTGGAACAGATTATTGAATATATAGAGAATCTGCATTTTTCAGAAGAAGATCTCAGTTATCTGAAAAGTTTGAAACTGTTTGATTCAGGTTTTTTAGATGTGCTGAAAAAACTTCGTTTTACTGGAGATATTCATGCTGTTCCCGAAGGAACCGTGGTGTTTCCTAATGAACCGATGGTGCGTGTAAAAGCTCCGCTGATAGAGGCACAGCTTATAGAAACAGCACTGTTAAATATGATAAATCATCAGACACTGATTGCAACAAAAGCCAGCCGAGTTGTTATGGCAGCACAGGGCAGCAGCGTGTTGGAATTCGGATTGCGCAGAGCCCAGGGACCTGACGCTGGCATTTACGGTGCAAGAGCAGCAATAATAGGCGGCTGTTCAGCTACTTCCAATGTTATGACAGGCCAAATGTTTGGCATATCCGTAAAGGGCACTCATAGTCACAGCTGGGTTATGAGTTTTCCTGATGAATTAACCGCCTTTCGGGCTTATGCAGATGCTTTTCCACATGCCTGTCTTCTTTTGGTAGATACATATGATACTTTGAGAAGCGGAATTCCAAACGCTATAACAGTTTTTAAGGAATTACGTGAAAAAGGTTATGAACCTGTAGGTATTCGTTTAGATTCTGGGGATCTAGCTTATTTAAGTAAAAAAGCAAGAATTATGCTTGATGAAGCTGGCTTCTCTAATGCGAAAATTGTAGCTTCTAATGATTTGGATGAAGAGTTAATCTGGGACTTGAAAGCACAGGGAGCTAAAATTGATATTTTCGGTGTAGGAACTTCCCTCATAACAAGTAAAGGCCGATCGGCCTTGGGTGGTGTTTATAAAATGGCGGCGGAAGAAATCGATGGGAAAATGGTACCTAAGATAAAGATATCTGATAACAGAGATAAAATAACTAATCCTGGATATAAAAAGTTTGTCAGAATTTACAATGGAAATAGAAAAGCCATAGCAGATTTAATTATGCTGGAAGAAGAGAAAATTGATACGAGAAAACCATTAACAATATTTGATCCAATAGAAACATGGAAAAGAATGACTCTTACAAAATACAGCATCAGAGAAATGTTAACGCCTATATATTTGAATGGGAAATTGGTATATAAAACACCGTCTCTTTTAGAAATTCAAAAGTATGCTAAAGAAGAGCTGGATACTTTGTGGGATGAATATAAACGTTTGAAAAATCCACATTTATTTAAGGTAGACCTGTCTAAGAAATTATATGATTTAAAACAGGAGTTATTAAGAGAATATTCAATGAAATAAATATAAATTTAAAAGGCAGTATATTAGTGAGACGTTTGATGGCATAGGTTTTATGCAGTAAAACGTCTTTTTGTTTTGTCAATGTTCATAGAATAAGAATAAAGAAGTAAGTATTCCAAAACGGAGGGGTGAAATTATGAGGTTTGGTTTAGCACTATCCGGAGGAGCAACAAGGGGGGTTGCTCACATTGGAGCTATGAAAGCATTGGAAGAAGAAGGGCTGGTACCATCCTGGATATCTGGAACCAGCGCCGGAAGCATTGTTGCTGCTTTATATGCATGCGGAGTCGGTGTCAGAGAAATGGAAAAAATTGCATTGACTTTAGACAAAAGAATTTATGATACAGACTATAAAGGAATAATTTGGGGCATACTCCAGTGGATATTAACCTGGGATACCACATGGGATGGCATAGTAAAAGGAAAGTATTTACAGAATTTAATTAAGGATTTGACCGGAGGGAAATGGATAAGAGAAAGCAAACTTCCTTTAGCAATTACAGCAGTCGATATAAATACCGCCCAGACTGTTATCTTTGTAAATAACAAAAGAATGATAAAAGATGATGACGACATTCTATATATAGATAATGTACCCATTTATCAAGCGGTAAGGGCCAGCATTGCAATTCCTGTCATATTTAAACCGGTTATTATACAGGGGATGCGGCTGGTGGATGGAGGAGTAACAGTCAGTGTGCCTACTCAAGTTTTGAGAAACATGGGGGCAGAAAAGGTAATGGGAATAAACCTTGGTTATAGCGGACAAAGGAGAAGTGATGTAAATAATATCTTAGAAATTGGCAGTCAAACCATCGATATAATGTCTTATAAAATAATGAAAAGCACCACTCATAAGGCAGATATAATCATTAATCCACATATTTACGATGTTGGAATGCTGGATATGCATCGCATTCCTGAAATGATTGAAAGAGGCTATAGAGCTGTCAAAGATAGCATTGTTTCGATAAAGAGGGTCATGAATAGATGAATTCGACTTCACTGTTCAACAAAAAATTTATAAATTATATGGTATATTTATGCCCAAGGGGGAATGCACTAATGAATAAGAGTTTTTCTATAGGTATCTTCGGATACAAGAAAAAAGAGGTAACACAATATATGAAAGAGCTAGAGATGGATTATGAGGAAGAACTGAAGAAAAAGCAGGAGAGAATGCTTGACCTTGCGGAGGAAAACCGTATCCTGAGACAAGAAATACAGAAACAGGACGAAAAAATAAAAGATTTTGCAGAACAAGAAAAGTTAATTTCTCGTGTACTGATAGAGGCACAAGAAAAAGCAGAGAATATAATGAATGAAAGTCGACAAAAAGCTGAACTTGAAATGAGCAAACTTCAGATTGAAAAAGAAAAATGGCAGAATAAATTCAGGGAAATACGGCAAGAGTTATTGGCATTTGAAAATAATCTATTGATGTTAATAGAAAGATTCCGTGATGAAGTAAATTATTATACAGCTCAGGAAATTAGTACTGAATTACTGGCAGATGAATATACTGAAACCATACTACAGGATAAGCAGTTTTCGTCAATTAATATAAAAAATTCCAGCGAAGAAAAAAAAGAAAAAGTGATTGCTTAAGCAATCACTTTTTAAACAGAGTTTCCTATTGGTTGGAATTAATACATGGGCGGTGTGCCTCCGGCAGGTGCTGCAGGTTCCGGCTCAGGAATATCGGTTACCAAGCTTTCTGTAGTCAGTACCATGGATGCAATACTGGCTGCATTCTGCAAAGCAGAACGAGTTACCTTGGTAGGATCGATAATACCTTTTTCTACCATATTGCCGTATTCTCCTCTTAGGGCGTCGAAACCATAGTAGGGAGCAGAGTTACTCTTAACATTTTGAACTATAACAGAGCCTTCTAAACCAGCATTTTCGGCAATTTGTCTCAGAGGAGCCTCTAAAGCTCTCTTAACAATATTAATTCCTGTCTTTTCATCGCCGTTTGCTTCAATTGCATCCAGGGCGTCAATTGTTTTTATCAATGCAATTCCGCCGCCGGGAATAATACCTTCTTCAATAGCTGCCCGCGTTGCATTTAATGCGTCTTCTATTCTTAATTTCTTTTCTTTAAGCTCAGTCTCTGTAGCAGCTCCTACTTTGATAACTGCAACACCGCCAGACAATTTAGCCAGTCTTTCTTGTAATTTTTCCCTGTCGTAGTCTGAAGTTGTTTCTTCGATCTGTGCTTTAATAGCTGCGATGCGATTCTTAATATTTACTGAATCACCGCCGCCTTCTACTATCGTTGTATTTTCTTTATCAACTGTTACTGTTCGAGCAGTACCGAGTTGATCTAATGTGGTTTCTTTCAGGTCCAGACCCACTTCTTCAGAAATTACAGTGCCGCCGGTTAAGACAGCAATGTCTTGCAACATTTCTTTTCTTCTATCACCAAAACCTGGTGCTTTAACGGCTACACAAGTGAAGGTACCACGTAGTTTGTTGACAACCAAAGTAGCCATTGCTTCACCCTCTACATCTTCTGCAATAATTAATAGAGGTTTGCCGGTTTGTACGATTTGTTCCAATACAGGCAAGATATCCTGAATATTTGAGATTTTTTTATCTGTAATAAGAATATAGGGTTCTTCCAGAACTGCTTCCATCTTTTCCGTGTCTGTTACCATGTAAGCAGAAACATAACCCCGATCAAATTGCATTCCTTCTACAATATCCAATTCGGTCGCCAATGATTTGGACTCTTCTACTGTGATTACTCCATCATTTCCTACTTTTTCCATAGCATCGGAAATCAGTCTTCCTATTTCTTCACTATCAGCGGAAATAGCAGCTACCTGCGCAATGGCTTCTTTATTCTTAATTGGACTGCTTTGCTTCTTCAGTGACTCAACTGCGGCATCTACTGCTTTTTTTATACCTCTTCCAAGAATAATGGGATTTGCTCCTGCTGCTACATTTTTCATGCCTTCGTTAACGATTGCCTGAGCTAATACTGTAGCAGTAGTTGTTCCATCGCCTGCCACATCATTGGTTTTGCTGGCAACTTCTTTTACTAATTGAGCTCCCATATTCTCAAAAGGATCTTCCAGTTCTATATCTTTTGCGATGGTTACTCCATCATTTACGATCTGTGGTGTACCAAACTTTTTATCAAGCACTACATTTCTGCCTTTAGGACCTAATGTAATTTTAACTGTGTCACTAAGTGCATTGATTCCACGTTCTAAACATCTTCTGGCTTCTTCACCATATTTTATTTGCTTGGCCATAATTAAAACCTCCTTTTATAGTGTTATTATTCTACAATTGCAAGAATGTCGTTTTGTCGGACTATGATATACTCTTCATCATCCAGTTTTACTTCTGTTCCTGCATATTTGGAGTAGATTACCTTGTCTCCGACTTTTACTTCCATTTTAACTTCTTTACCGTCAACCATCCCGCCTGGCCCTACTGCCAGAACTTCTGCCATTTGAGGTTTCTCTTTGGCCGAACCAGGAAGTACGATACCACTTTTTGTAGTCTCTTCACTTTCCAAAGCTTTAATAACAACTCTGTCAGCTAATGGTTTAATTCTCATGTTGTACCCTCCTTATGTAGATATCTTTTTTGTTAGCACTCGCTATTGTTGAGTGCTAACACTAACACATAGTTTAATAAAAACTAAAAAACTTGGCAAATACTACAAAATATCAAAAAATACGATTATAGACTATTTTACGAATTTATTATAAAATAGCTTCAAAATACTCTTAAAACCTTAGGTTTTCTACATATATTTACCGGTTAGTTTTTGCAGTATACGGGGAAGTGCATCTTTTGAGCTACCCCATGGTTTATCCTGATTTCTATAATCAAACTTTTGTGTGAACCATAATAGCTCTTTTTCCAATCTGTCCATGTTCTCCATTTGAAGCGGTAAGAGAGTTTGTAAGAATTTTGCAAGTTTAGTAGAATTTAAGCACTCTGCTGCCATATCGAGCACAACTGGCAAATGAGAAAAACATAATCCTTTAGATTTGGAGAAAGAGTCCTGAAATTCTTTATCATGTTCCCATAAATGCATAAGAGTGTAAGCATAACGATTGAGGGAATAATCTATTCTGTCACATATAATGCACTGTTTATGATGTATTCGAAGCCAATCAGAAAAGCTTTGAATAGATTGTTTTAAACTTGCTCCACCAATGATAGATTTCCTGTTAAATAAATTAAATTTTTTCAAAACGGAGTTCTTCGAATTATGAGCTGTTTTTTGCAGTTTAGAAATTCTTTCATTCATCTTTTTTATAGTCTCTAAAGTATGTGTATGAGTAATTAGAGCTAAACCCAAGCGATTCTGAGCCTGATATAGTAGTTTGTTATGAGCAGGGCAGAAACCTTTTTTATTAACAGCAATTCGCACATCAGGTTCCATAACGGAACCTCCCAGGAATGAATCCACATAGGATGTTTCGACTCTATTTTCTAAAACGCAGAATGGACATTCGGTGTCTTCCTTATAAGCATCCCATACCGGAATAGTATCTAAATGGTATTTCATTCAAAAAAACCTCCTATTAGCCGGTTATGATTTGACTTATTCTATCATAATTTATTATCAGATGCCATAAGTATATAATCGATGGACAAAGATGGATGGAGAAGAGGGGGGAAGGACATGCGTTATTCGAGAATAAGAAAAAAAAACAGCAAAAAAAGATATGCCACAGTAGCACTGATTTTTTTATTAACACTAACAATGATTTACTTAATTTCAGCTGGTTCGTTAGGCAAAGTTGTCAGCAATTTAATTTCTCTATTGTTAAGCGAAGAAGATGATAATCGGCCAGAAGATTTAAATGAAATGCCGGAGCTTATTATACCTGACAAAAAACAGGAACCAGACAGATTAGAAAAGATAACAGATTCATTAAAAGCAAATGCTCTAAATATGTATGCAATACAGATGGGTGCTTTTACAGATAAAAAAAATGCCAAAGTTCTTGCAAGTGAATTGAAAGATAGAGGTGGAGCAGGTTATATACTTAAGGATGATTTCTATCGGGTTCTTGCTGTAGGGTTTCAATCGGAAGATGATGCAAGAAAGGTAAAAAATGAATTGGACTCATCGGGCTTAGAGGCACATATATATAAGCTTTCGACTGCCGGTGCTGATATGAGAATAACTGCAACAGAAGAGTATGTTGAAAAAATTAGTAATGCATATTCACTTTGGGAAGAAGAATACTTGTCATTGGAGGAAATAATAATACAGTTGGATTCAGATGTACTTAGTCCAATTGCCGCATATGATATAATTAAGACAAAAAAAAATCGGATGGCAGATATAAAGCAAGAATTAATTGAGATTAGCGGAAATCAGAATAATAATTTTATTCTATCAGAGTTGATAAGTTTATATGAAAAAAGCTGCGCATCACTTGATAAAATATTATCAAATGAAATGTCTGATAAGGTGGCAATTTCTTCAGAAATAAAGTATACTAATATAGAAATGTTTATATTATACAGAGATTATATGAAGCAAATTACAAATTAGTTTAATGCAAAATAGACTTTTTAGTTAATTCATTCACAAATGTGCTTTAATGTTATATAATATAGAGGTGAGTCATGGCCTTAACTATACAAAAGATAAAAGAAATTTTAAATGCAGAAATCCTTCACGGTAATGGAATGCTTACAAAAAAAGTCACTACGGCATTCGGTTCCGATTTAATGAGCGATGTTTTAGCTTTTGTTAAAGAAGGAACCTTATTGCTGACAGGTCTAACAAATCATCAAGTTATCCGGACCGCTGAGTTGCTGGATGTATCAGCTGTCGTTTTTGTGAGAGGTAAACTACCGGGACAAGACATTATAGATATGGCAATTAAGCATTCAATTGTACTGCTTGCTACAGAAGATACGCTTTTTACAGCTTGTGGCAAGTTATACGAAGCCGGCTTGCGCTGAGAGGTGAGATAAATGCATCCAGATCTTACTACTTCTTTGTGTAATAATTCAGAGGTGGAACCATTAATCAAACATGCTTTTCATATAAGTGCAAATGACTTTGTATCAGCCGGGGAAGCATCACAAAAGATAAAAAACATTTTAAAACAAATTGGAGTCAATTCAGAATTGGTGCGCCGAATAGCTATTGCAAGCTATGAAGCTGAAATGAATCTAGTGATACATTCTAATGGAGGAGAATTACTATTTTTGGTTACCCCGTCTGAAATTCAATTAATTACTGAAGATACAGGTCCGGGAATTCCTGATATTGAACTAGCTATGAAAGAAGGTTATTCTACGGCTTCTCAGCAAGCAAGAGAATTAGGCTTTGGCGCAGGTATGGGATTGCCAAATATTCAGCGTAATGCAGACACAGTTGATATTCGCTCTGAAGTTGGACAAGGCACCATATTGAAAATAACTTTTAAAATATAAATTTTCTAATTTAAAGAGTAGGAGAGGATGGGCTGGTGAAATCAACAAAAGAATATTATCATTCAGTCACTTTAGACAAAGATAAATGCATGGGTTGCACGAACTGTATAAAGCGCTGCCCGACTGAAGCCATTCGTGTGCGAGACGGCAAGGCCAGAATTATAGATGAACGTTGTATTGATTGCGGAGAATGTATTCTTGTATGTCCCTATCATGCAAAAATCGCTGTTACCGACCCATTATCCGCTATAAACGAGTATAGATACAAAATAGCTTTGCCAGCTCCTACCTTATTTGGTCAATTCAAAAATCTAAAAGACTGTAATATGATTATGGCTGCACTTATGAAAATAGGTTTTGACTATGTCTTTGAAGTTGCTTTAGGTGCAGACGTTGTCAGTGAATTGATTAAAGAAAAACTAAAGATACCTGATATACCAAAGCCCTTAATTTCCTCTGCTTGTCCTGCAATTGTTCGTTTAATACAAGTTCGTTTCCCCAATTTACTTAATCATTTATGCCGTGTAGAGTCCCCGATGGAAGTTGCAGCTCAGATGGCAAAGGATGAGTTCAGCAAACTCTATGGGGTACCGATAGAAGAAATTGGTGCTTTTTTTATTACTCCATGTGCTGCAAAAATGACCAGCATACGAAATCCAATTGGTAATGAAAGCTCACATGTAGACGGTGCTATTTCTATTTTAGATATTTACGGGCCAATTGCTTCTAATTTAAAATCCGGCGTTGATGTCGAAGAATTACATAGAGCCAGTGGGGCAGGCCTGAGCTGGGCAATTACTAGTGGTGAAAGCAATTCCTTGAAAATTGATAATTATCTATCAGTAGATGGCATACAGAATGTAATTCCTGTTCTGGAGGAAATTGAAAACAACAGGATGTCTGATTTGGATTTTTTTGAAGGTCTGTCCTGTTCAGGAGGATGCGTGGGCGGGCCATTGACTTTTGAAAACGGTTATGTGGCTAAAAATCGAATTCGACTTCTTGCAAAAGAAATTCAAAATAAATCAAAAAAGATAATGAATTTATCATATGTAAAAAAGAACATGAATTGGCAGATTCAAAAAAACATAATTGAAAAACCAGTTTTAAAATTGGATGAAAACATAGTTATGGCTATTCAAAAGATGGAATCCTTAGAGCGTATTAATAAAAGCCTTCCTGGACTGGATTGTGGTTCATGCGGTTCTCCCAGTTGCAGAACACTTGCAGAAGATATTGTTCGTGGCACAGCTTCAGAGATGGATTGTATTTTTAAATTGAGGGAGAAAGTGAGAAATCTTGCAGAAGAAATGATAGAATTATCTGAGAAAATGCCTGCTGGAAGGGAACAGAAAGGAAAAGGAGAGAATAAACTTTATGAATAAACTAAAAGACATAATAACAGAATTGAATTTAAAGGTACTATCTGTCGGTAACAATCTTGATATTGAAGTTACCTCAGGTTGTTGCTGTGATTTACTTAGTTGGGTCATGGCTAATGGAAAGAAGAATGATATCTGGATAACTGTTCAGACGCATGTGAATATTGTGGCAGTAGCTTCATTGCTTGAGCTCTCAGGAATTATTATTTCATCCGGATTGACTGTAGATAAAAAAACTATAGAAAAAGCAAAAGAAGAAGGAGTTACCCTTCTATCCTCTTCAATGAACGCTTTTCAGCTAGCTGGAATTCTGTATAATATGGGTATTAGATCAGAAGGTTGAGGTTGATGGTGTGAAAATTGCTATTGACTTGCACATTCATTCGGCCTTATCTCCCTGCAGTGATGATGATATGACGCCAAATAATATAGTTAATATGGCTGTCCTTAACGGATTAGATGCTATTGCAATTACAGATCACAACAGTTGTGATAATGTGGAATCAGTAATGAAGGCAGCTGAGGGACGTATTATTGTTATTCCGGGTATGGAACTGCAGACGATAGAGGAAGTACATCTGCTGTCTTATTTTACTGATCTGTATTCTTTATTGGCTTTTAGTGAAGATTTAGAGCAATATTACGATGGCTCACCTAACCGTCCTGAATTCTTTGGACATCAGTTAATAATGGATGAAAAAGACGAAATAATCGGCGAAAAGAAACAAGCTCTAATAACATCCTTATTACTGACTTTTGATAAGGCAGTGGAACTAATTAGAGAATACAAAGGCTTACCTGTTCCTGCTCATATAAACAAGCCATCATACAGTGTATTGTCACAATTAGGGTTTTTACCGCCGGATTTAGGCTTATCATTGATTGAGTATTCACGAAATCATCCAATTGATTTTCAAAAATATCCTGAATGCAATTTCTTTTTTTCATCTGATGCACATTTCTTGGGACATATCCTTGGTAGAAATATGACAATCTTTGTTGAGAGTCTTACAATTAATGGTGTTTTACAGGGATTAATAAAAAGGCCCTAATAGCAGCTATATAACAGCTATGTTAATTATATTGCCTGGTATAGTACAGTTATAAAATTAAATTATTTTATTAAATATATGTGAAAAACTTGACGAAAATCCTTGATTGTAAAACTACTTTGTGGGATAATACATGTGATTATGAAACTTTAAGTTATATAAATATATGGGGGGGAGTAAACATGTCTACTTCTATTCTTCAGAAAGACAGAGAAAAATTCACAGAATTACAAAAAGTTATTGATGAATATAAGGACAAAGAAGGTCCATTAATGCCTATAATGCATAAGGCACAAGAGATTTTCGGTTATTTGCCTATGGAAGTTCAGGAATATATAGCAAATGCACTGGACATTCCCGTCAGCGATATATATGGTGTGGCAACATTTTATTCGCAATTCACCTTGAAACCGAAAGGTAAATATTCCATTGGTGTTTGCATGGGTACGGCTTGTTATGTAAAAGGCGCCCAGGCGATATTAGATGAACTGTGTAAGGAATTGAATTTGAAACCTGGCGATACATCAGATGATTTAAACTTTACTTTGGAAGCAACCCGCTGTCTGGGTGCTTGCGGCTTGGCGCCCGTAATTATGATAAATGATGATGTATATGGACGATTGGTCCCATCTGACATTAAGAGGATTATAGATAAGTATCGTAATAAATGATCTATGGAAGATATATCGCTTCATTTACTGGATTTGGCACAAAATTCTATATCAGCCGGGGCAAGCCTTGTAGAAATTTTTATTGTAGAGGATACGCATAAAGGCCAAATGATAGTTACTTTACGGGATAATGGACATGGAATGGATGAAAGCCAGGTAAAAAGAGTAACCGATCCTTTCTTCACAACCAGGAACACAAGGAGAGTTGGTCTCGGTATACCTTTATTTCAAGCATCAGCTGAAGCAACCGGAGGACAGATGTATATTAAGTCCTGTATGGGTAGAGGCACAGAAATCAAGGCTGTTTTTTATACAACACATATAGACTGTCTTCCGCTTGGTAGAATAGATGATACTATATTATCCCTGATACTTCTGAATCCAGAAATCGATTTTGTTTATTCGCATAAAAAACAGGATAAGCATTTTCTGTTGGATACAAGACAGATTCGGGAAGTGTTGGGTCAAGTAAGCATTGAGAATCCATCCGTAATTGAATGGATCAGAAAGTATTTAAGTGATGGCCTTGAAGAAATCAATGGAGGTGTGTAATTTATGAAGTCTTTACAAGAACTGGAGCAAATAAAACAGAAAACTTTAGATTCTGTTAGTTTAAGAAAAGACAGAGCAGGTGGTATCCGTATCGTTGTTGGTATGGGTACATGCGGTATTGCTGCCGGTGCTCGACCGGTTCTTATGTCTTTTCTAGAAGAAGTACAAAAGAGAAACTTAAGAGATGTCACGATAACTCAAACCGGTTGTATTGGAGTATGTAGATTAGAACCAATGGTAGAAGTAACAAGACCGGGCGAGGAAAAAGTAACTTATGTAAAAATGACAGCAGAAAAGGCCAAGAGAGTTATTTCTGAACATATAGTCAACGGTAAGATTGTCAACGAGTACACAATAGGTGCAGCAGAATAGTAACAGATGGAATAGGAGGGTTTAAAATGGAGTTTTATCGTTCCCATGTATTGATATGTGGAGGAACCGGATGCCATTCTTCTGGTTCATCGGATATAAGGGAAGTATTTCAGACAGAGCTGAAAAAAAACCACTTGGAGAATGAAGTTTTACTGGTACAGACTGGTTGTTTCGGCTTGTGCGAAGTAGGTCCGGTTGTTATCGTTTATCCCGAAGGGGCTTTTTATTCAAGAATAACAAAGGAAGACGTTCCAAGGATTGTTTCCGAACATTTGCTCAAAGGCAGAATTGTTACCGATCTTCTTTATCATGACAGTATTCATGAAGATGATGCAATTAAATCATTGGATGAAGTAAATTTTTACAAGAAGCAAAAACGCTTGGCATTGCGAAATTGCGGTGTTATCGATCCGGAAAAAATAGAAGAGTATATAGCTTTTGATGGATATAAAGCTCTTGGAAAAGTATTAACAGAGATGACACCTGAAGAAACCATAGAGCTTATTAAGGCATCAGGTCTTAGAGGCCGTGGCGGTGCAGGTTTTCCAACCGGACTAAAGTGGGATTTTACTGCTAAAGCTAAAGGTGATAAGAAATATGTTTGCTGTAATGCAGACGAAGGTGATCCGGGTGCCTTTATGGATAGAAGTGTTCTGGAGGGCGATCCTCACTGTGTTCTGGAGGCAATGGCTATTGCAGGTTATGCAGTAGGTGCTGACCAAGGTTACATTTATGTTAGAGCAGAGTATCCAATAGCTGTTAAGCGGTTGACTATTGCTATAGCTCAGGCCAGACAGATGGGACTTTTAGGGAAGAACATATTTGGAACAAATTTCAGTTTTGATATAGAGCTTCGTCTGGGAGCAGGTGCCTTTGTTTGTGGAGAAGAAACAGCTTTAATGGCATCTATTGAAGGAAACAGAGGAGAACCTAGACCTCGTCCGCCTTTCCCAGCTGTAAAGGGAGTATTTGGTAAACCTACTTTATTAAATAATGTAGAAACTTACGCCAATATTCCTCAGATAATTTTGAATGGGCCTGAATGGTTCCGTAGTATTGGAACAGAGAAAAGCAAAGGTACAAAGGTATTTGCTTTGGGTGGGAAAATAGTTAATACTGGATTAGTGGAAGTGCCCATGGGTACAACACTTCGAGAGATTATATATGAGATCGGCGGCGGAATTCCTGGAGGCAAAGAATTTAAGGCCGCACAGACCGGAGGTCCGTCTGGAGGTTGTATTCCAGCTGAGCATCTAGATACACCAATCGATTATGATTCTCTGTCAGAAATTGGTTCCATGATGGGTTCCGGTGGACTTATAGTAATGGACAATGATAATTGCATGGTAGACATAGCTAGATTCTTTTTGGATTTTACTGTGGACGAATCCTGCGGAAAATGTCCGCCATGTCGTATTGGAACCAAGCGCATGCTTGAAATACTGGATCGTATCACGAAAGGTCAGGGAGAAGAAGGCGATATAGAAAAACTCGAAACATTGGGCAAGAATATAAAAGCTTCTGCATTATGCGGACTGGGTCAAACAGCGCCTAATCCGATCCTTAGTACAATTAGATATTTTAGAGAAGAATATGAGGCTCATATTCGTGATAAGAAATGTCCTGCCGGTGTATGTCAGGCATTGCTTCAGATTGTTATACAGGCAGACCTTTGCAGAGGATGCGGTCTTTGTGTCAAAGTATGTCCCACAGTTGCAATTTCTGGTGAGCGAAAGAGTCCTTATGTAATTGACCAGAATAAGTGCATAAAATGTGGTGCTTGTCTGGAAAAATGCCCCTTTAAAGCCATAGTAAAGGGTTAGATCTTATAAAGAAGGAAGTGATTAAGATGGAAATGGTAACATTAACCATAGATGGAGTTCGATTAGAAGTCCCTAAAGGTACAACCATATTAGAAGCTGCCAGATCAGCCAATATCAAGATACCTACCTTATGCTATCTGAAGGGGGTAAATGAAATTGGAGCTTGCCGCATGTGTCTGGTAGAAGTTAAGGGTGCAAGAAATCTGCAAGCTTCTTGTGTATATCCGGTAGCTGATGGAATGGAAGTCAGAACAAATACTCCTGTGGTACGAGAAGCCAGAAAGGTTAATTTGGAGTTAATTCTTTCAAATCATGAACGCGAATGTTTAACATGTGTACGAAGCGAAAACTGCGAACTGCAAGCATTATCTAAACAACTTGGTGTGGAAAATATAAGATTTAATGGTGAGCGAAAGAATTATACAGTAGATGACTTCTCTACTTCTGTAGTACGTGATCCAAATAAATGTATACTTTGCCGTAGGTGTGTGGCTACCTGCAGAGAAGTACAAGGTATTGGTGCCATTAATGCAACAGGCAGAGGCTTCTCCACTATTGTCGAACCCATATTTGAAATGAACTTAGCTGACGTAAACTGCATTAATTGCGGTCAGTGTATAGAAGCATGTCCTGTTGGGGCCTTGAGAGAAAAAGACGACACAGAGAAGGTATGGAGTGCGCTTAGTAATCCAGAACTGCATGTTGTGGTTCAAACCGCACCTGCAGTGCGTGTTGCATTAGGAGAAGAATTTGGCATGCCAATAGGTACCCGTGTTACAGGCAAGATGGTTGCTGCCCTTCGTAGATTGGGCTTTGATCGGGTATTTGATACAGACTTTGCTGCCGACCTAACCATTATGGAGGAAGGAACAGAGTTGTTAGGCAGGTTAAAGAACAGGGGCAAGTTGCCTTTAATTACCTCTTGTAGTCCTGGCTGGATAAAGTATTGTGAACATAACTATCCTGAATTTATTGAAAACCTCTCAACTTGTAAATCGCCTCATGAAATGATGGGTGCTATAGTGAAGTCTTACTATGCTGAGAAGAATAATATAGATCCTGCAAAAATCTTTGTGGTTTCTGTAATGCCCTGCACCGCGAAAAAATTCGAAGCTGCCAGACCTGAACTCCAGGCAACTAGTTATCCTGATGTAGATGCGGTTATAACCACACGTGAACTTGCTAAGATGATCAAACAGGCAGGAATTGATTTTGTTAGCTTAGAGGATGAAGAATTCGATCCAACTCTTGGAGATTCTACAGGTGCAGGTGTAATTTTTGGTGCTACTGGTGGAGTTATGGAAGCTGCACTTCGAACAGTATCAGAAATTGTAACCGGTAAACCTCTCGAAAACTTGGAAATACACGAAGTTCGCGGTATGAGCGGAATAAAAGAAGTTGAGGTGCCGTTAGGTGATATAACTGTAAGAGCAGCTGTAGCGCATGGTACAGGCAATGCCAAACAACTATTGGATAAAGTAAAGTCCGGAGAGAAAGAATACCATTTCATTGAAATAATGGGCTGTCCTGGCGGATGTATTACTGGTGGCGGGCAACCTATTGTACCTGCACAGGTACAGATGGAAGTTGATGTACGAAAGGCCAGAGCATCTGCAATATATGATGAAGATCGCTCACTGCCGGTTAGGAAGTCACATGAAAATGAATCAGTGAAAAAAGTATACCGTGAGTTTCTTGGAGAGCCAAATAGTGAGAAAGCACATGAATTGTTGCACACACACTATACTGTAAGAAAGAAATACAGATCGAAATAAGGTAAAAAGGGATTAGAGCTGTTGCAACGCTTAATTGTAGTTAGCACAGCTCTTTTTCTTTTTCGAATATGTACTGAATTATTTATTTTGAAGATATTAAAAATGGACTAATTTATCCCTATTTGTTATACTAAATGCTAAAATGAGGAGAGAAGGTTTCCATTGTTGCAAGAAAATATTAGAATAAAAGCAAAAGAATTGAATCTTAAAGAAATACGATTTTTACCTGTGCAAACCTTTCCAATATGGGAAGAAGGAATCTTAGTGCGTAAAAAACTAAAACCAACTACATCTAATTATTGGGAATCCATAAGGTTAACAGGTAATGTTGAAGAAATTATGGAGAATGCTAATACTATTATAGTTGCAATTAATCCTTACAAACCATTTCATCAAATATTTCCGGAAGGCTATGGTAAATACAGTGCTCATTATGAAGCATATCCAAAAGGAAGAGCTGCAATAATCAAGTTAGGAAGAATCTTAACTGAACAAGGGTATAATGCAATTATAGACCCGCCATTACCAGCGAAGCAAATAGCATATAAAGCAGGATTGGGTCTGTTTGGTAAAAATGGCTTGTTATATCATCCAACTTACGGTTCTTATATAACTATTCATACTATAATAACAGATGCTGCTTTTAAATATGATGGGATCGAGCCTGAGGGAATATCAGATTGCGGGAACTGTAGATTATGTATAGAAAATTGTCCTATGCAGGCTATAGGCGATAGGGGAATTGTTTATGCAGACAAGTGTTTGAGATATTATATGTTTTCCTCAGCTGCCATACCCATAAAAGCCAGAGAAAAAATGGGAATGCGTATGTTAGGCTGCGAAGACTGTCAGTTTCTATGTCCTAAAAACAAAAATATTATAAAACATCCTATACTCACAGAAAAAAATCAGCTAATTTTCAATATTAGCGAGATTCTTAAGCTTTCTTTTACAGGTTTAAAAAAGCATTGTGAATCTATAGGCAGTGTAATTGGGAAAAACTATGCAAAGCCTACTAAGATATTGTCAATGGCAATAATAGCAGCAGGCAATTCCGGGAATATCTCATATATACCTTTACTTAAGCAGCTGATGAACCATCCTGATCCAACTATACGGGATTATAGTAGTTGGGCAATTAATATGCTTGAAGGTAAATTTTAAAATTGGAAAAACCATGATATAATGTATAATGATAAAACAAGAACATATGTTCCATTGCGGGGGGATTAACACCTATATGACAAAATCTTACGAAGTTAATGATATACAAGTATTAGATGGTTTAGATGCAGTTCGTTTAAGACCAGGCATGTATATTGGCACTACTGGATTAAGGGGTCTGCATCATCTTCTATCGGAAATAGTAGATAATGGGATGGATGAAGCCGCCAATGGCTATGCTACTACCATCGAAGTTGTATTAAATCGTGATAAAAGTATAACAGTTATAGACGACGGCAGAGGTATTCCTGTTGGGATACACGATACAATGAAAATGCCTGGCGTACAAGTTGTTTTTACACAATTACATTCAGGTGGCAAGTTTAATACTGAACACTACAATTATTCAGGCGGTCTTCATGGGGTTGGTGCAGCTGTAGTTAATGCATTGTCCCGATGGTTGGAAGTAGAAGTATATAGGGATGGTATGATATATTATCAAAGGTTCGAAAGTAAAGAAGAAAATGGTTCAGTACACGCAGGCAAACCAGTAACAGATCTGGAGATGCGGGGTTCTACCGATAAACAGGGAACAAAAATTACCTTTCTTCCAGATGACCGAATTTTCGATGATATAGAAATGAAAGAGGAGATAATCGCAAAGAGATTAAAAGAGCTGGCTTTTTTGAATAAAGGAATAAAAATGATTTTTAAAAATAATAGAACTGTAGAGCCAGCATCTGAGATTTTCTATTACTCTGGGGGTTTGGTTGATTTTGTAAAATATTTAAATGAAGATAAATCAGCCATCCATTCTGAAGTAATATACTTTGAAGGAGAAAGGGATGGTATCAAAGCTCAGATAGCAATTCAATACACAGATTCATATACAGAAAGTATATTTTCCTATGTAAATAATATACCAACAAGTGAAGGCGGCACTCATGAGATTGGTTTTAAGGCCGGAGTTACCAGAGTACTAAATGATTTTGTAAAAAAGCAGAATCTTTATAAGGGAAAGAACGGCGGCCTTATAGGAGAAGACTTTAGAGAAGGAATGACAGCAGTAATTTCTGTTAAAATGAATAATGTTCAGTTTGAAGGACAGACAAAGACGAAATTAGGAAACACGGAAGCTCGTACAGCTATTGAATCTATTGTTTCCGAGGGTTTGCAGCATATCTTGGAAGATATAGATAATCAATCAACATTGGAAATGATATTGAACAAGGCTATTTCTACTGCTATGGTAAGGGAAGCTGCCAGAAAGGCAAAAGATCTCACTCGAAAGAAAAATAGTTTAGAAAGTGCGCCTCTAGTTGGTAAGCTGGCGAGCTGCACTGGAAGAAACCCAAAAATTAATGAATTATTTATTGTTGAAGGTGATTCTGCAGGAGGTTCTGCTAAGCAGGGCAGAGACAGACAATTTCAAGCCATACTTCCTCTAAGAGGGAAACCGCTAAATGTTGAAAAGAAGCGTCTGGATCAGGTACTGGCTAATGAAGAGTTTCGCACTATTATTTCTGCACTTGGAACGGGAATAGATGAGGATTTTGATATAAATAAATTAAAATATGATAAGGTCATTATCCTGTCAGATGCGGATCAGGATGGTGCTCATATTCGTGCTATTCTTTTAACATTTTTCTTCCGCTATATGAAGGAATTAATTGCTAATGGACATGTATATATAGGAATGGCCCCTTTATACAAGATAGAAAAAGGAGATAAGATAAGATATGTGTATAGCGATGAAGAACTAAAGAAGTGCATAAAGGAAATGGGACGTGGATATACTCTGCAAAGATATAAAGGTTTGGGTGAAATGAATCCTGAGCAGCTATGGGAAACTACTATGAATCCAGTTAAACGTTCTATTGTCCGGGTGAGCATTGAAGACGCCGCGGAAGCTGAGAAACTAGTTACTATTCTTATGGGTGATAAAATTGATTCAAGACGCCAGTATATTACCACCTATGCCAATTTTAACAGGCAGGATATATTTCAAGAAATGGGAGTGTGATTCATGGCTAGAAGAAAGCAATACAATTTCATTCAAAATCCGGATATGGTTATTAATAAATCGATGGAAATCCTTTTACATGAGTCTATGATGCCCTATGCTGAACATGTAATAATGGAACGAGCACTGCCTAGAGTGGAGGACGGATTAAAGCCGGTTCAGCGGCGCATACTTTATACAATGCATGAACTTGGCATGACACCGGACAAACCATATAAGAAATCGGCAAGAATTGTTGGAGACACTTTGGGCAAGTATCACCCTCACGGAGATGCATCAGTATATGATGCAATGGTGCGTATGGCACAGGACTTTAATATGCGTTATCCACTTATTGACGGTCATGGTAATTTTGGTTCAATTGATGGTGATGCCGCAGCAGCAATGCGTTACACAGAAGCTAGAATGACTCCGCTGGCATTAGAAATGCTTAAAGACATTGAAAAAGATACTGTAGGATACCACTTGAATTTTGATGATAGTTTAAAAGAACCTGATTTGCTTCCCGGACGATATCCAAATCTTCTGGTAAATGGCTCATATGGTATTGCAGTTGGAATTGCTACCAATATACCGCCTCACAATTTAAGTGAAGTAATTGACGGGATAATTATGGTTATGGATAAGCCTGAAACAACGACAGAAGAGTTAATGAGTATAATCGCTGGTCCTGATTTCCCTACAGGTGGGATCATAATAGGCAGAGAAGGAATTCAAAGTGCATATGAATCTGGGAAAGGCAAAATAATACTTCGCGGCAAGGTTGAGATAGAAGAATTATCAGGAGGAAAAAAGCAACTGGTCATTATTGAACTTCCTTACCAGGTAAATAAAGCTCAGCTTTTAGAAAAAATTTTAAAATTAAGTGAAGAAAAAAAAGGCGTACTTACAGGCATATCGGATATTCGTGATGAATCAGACCGCAATGGAATTCGTGCCGTCATCGAAATAAAGAAAGACGGAGATGTTGAAAAGATTCTAAACTATCTATACAAATATTCTGATTTACAGATAACCTTTGGTGTAAATCTGGTTGCAATAGCTGACGGGAAACCACGTCAATTGAGTTTAAAATCAATAGTGGAGCATTATATTGAACATCAAAAGAATATTGTTACGCGAAGAACCCATTATGACTTAGAACGTGCTAAAATAAGAGCTCATATACTGGAAGGCCTTATTATTGCTATTCAAAGTATTGATAAAGTTATTTCAATTATTAGGTCATCAAAAAACCCAAAAGAAGCCAGGTTGAATCTGAAAAAAGAATTTAAACTAACGGAAATGCAAGCACAAGCTATATTGGATATGCGGTTACAAAAGCTTACTGGTTTGGAAATTAAAAATTTGGAAAATGAGCATGCTCAGGTGCTTAAGCAGATTAATAAGCTTAATGCCATTCTATCTTCAGAAGCACGTCTTCTAAAGGTAATAAAAAATGAATTACTGGAGATAAAAAGAAATTTTTCTGATAAGAGGCGCACAAATATTGTTAATGATATCTCTTTAGCTGAGATTAGAACTGAGGACCTAATACACGTGGAAGATGTAATAATAGTACTTTCCCGTAACCAAGATATAAAACGCGTTCCCATAAAATCATATCAACGCTCCCTACAGGATGATCAAGAAGATTTGTCCGGAATGGACTATATTGAATTTATGGAAAAATCTGCAACAGACCATAGATTGCTTTTCTTTACAGACACAGGATACTGTTATAGTATAACATGTAAAGATTTGCCTGAAGCAAAGTGGCGCGATAAAGGAGTTCAATTATCTAAGATAATAAACGGATTTGACAGATCAAACAGAATAGTAGGTATGATTTCTATACCTGATTTTCAAACCAAAAAAGAGTTATACGTTCAGATTTATACTGAAAACGGGATGATAAAACGCACACATTTGAAAGACTATGACTCCAGAGTTACTAAAATAAAGGCTTGTCGTCTTAAAGAAAACGATTTGGTAATAGGTGTAGAGATATCTGACGGAAAATCTGATATTATGTATGTGACAAAAAAAGGAATGAGTATTTGTTTTAACGGCAGACAGGTCAATCCAATGGGAAGAACTACAATAGGCGTGAGGGCCATCCAGCTCAAGTCAAATGATAAGGTGGTATTTGCAAAAGAAGTAGATGATGAAGGAGAACTTACAGTTATAACAGATCGTGGTTTCGCAAAGCGTACCCTGCTGGCTGATTATGAACGTCAAGGCAGGGGAGGTATTGGATTTAAAACCATTACCTTTGCCCGCAATGGATCTAATGGCCGAAGTCTTGCTGGAGCATTTTACAGTAAAGATCCTTACAGCATAAAATTAATACAAAAGGATGGAACTATAACAGAACTGGATATTGACAGTCTCCCTATAGAAGAAAGATCTGGAAAAGGGCAGTCTGTAGCTATGGTAGTCATGGATAACGAAATAGTCAATGTTTATCGCGATTACAATTAATAAGCAATTTACATATTAAAAGATACTTCAGAAAGGTCTTATTTTCCCCAGTACAGTAATGAATTCATTTTATCTGTTAACTGGGGATTTTTTGTCATAAGCATACTTATGGGATAATACACTATTACCGAGGTGTTTTCGGTGAAAGCAATATATTTAACTAAATATCAGATCATACGAGTTTTAGCAACTTTACTCCTGCTTCTTTTATCAATTACTCTAATGCAAGCCAATGAAAATGATGCATTAGGGGTCTTCCTTCATTTAAAAAAAGAGCTGCCCATTTATTCGGTTTATTCAGAGGGAAAAAAGATTGCCATATCTTTTGATGCTGCCTGGGGCGCAGAATACACAACTACTATAATGGATATTTTAGAAGAAAGAAACATTAAAACTACTTTTTTTTTAGTGGGATTTTGGATTGACAAGTATCCGGAACGAGTTAAGGAAATAGCGCTAAGGGGACATGAAATAGGTAATCATTCGACTACTCATCCAGAAATGTCAAAACTATCAAAGACACAAATTATTACTGAGATTGAAACTACACAAAAGAAGATAGAAGACCTGGCTGGAGATAGAGCGGTACGATTATTCCGCCCGCCATTTGGGGACTACAACGATCTTTTGATTCAGACATGTAGAGAAATGGATTTTGCGGTCATTCAATGGGATGTGGATTCTTTAGATTGGAAAGAACTGGGTGTGCAGCCAATGGTAGACCGGGTAATAAAAAATGTAAGAAATGGCTCTATTGTTTTGTTTCATAACAATGCAAAATACATTACTGAAGCTTTACCTTTGATCTTAGATCATTTATTGACAGAAGGCTACTCTATCGTTCCTGTATCAGAGCTTATAATAAAGAATAATTATCGTTTGGATCATACCGGAAGGCAATTTCCCCTTGAGAATAAATAAAAAGTAATAAAATAAAGTTTATTTGAATAGATATAATTCAAGATTTATCCATAGTAAAGAACAAAAGGGGGAAGGGCAGATAATGCTTAGAAATACAACAGATAATAATTCTGTGCTATTAATTGGAAAAGTAGGTTCTGCCGTTAATTTCAGCCATGAAGTCTATGGGGAAGGATTTTATATTTTTAAACTTGTAGTATCGAGACTGAGCGGTTATAATGATGTATTGCCTGTCACAGTATCAGAAAGATTAATTGCAGATATAGATTTAAGCATTGGTGCTGAAGTTCAGGTTTACGGCCAATTCCGTTCATACAACAAAACTGAAGATGGCAGCAACCGGCTCATTCTTACGGTATTTACAAGAGAGCTCTCCAACATTGCAGATGAAATTAAAAATCCAAATCAGATTTTTATTAACGGTTATATATGTAAACCACCGATATATCGTATAACTCCTTTTAAAAGAGAGATAACGGATTTGTTGTTAGCCGTAAATAGGGCTTATAACAAATCTGATTATATACCTGTTATAGCTTGGGGAAGAAATGCAAGGTTCTGTCAAAATTTAGAGGTAGGAACAAATATAAAAATATGGGGCCGTATACAAAGCCGTATTTATCAAAAACGTTATCCCAATGGTGAAACCGTAGAAAAGACAGCTTATGAAGTTTCTGTTTCAAATTTGGAAGTTGTTCGATTGGATTCAGACAATAACTAGTTTCCATTGAAAAAGTCATACTTTAAAATACTACACTACTTTTATTGTAGT
>ERZ773359.2522-NODE-2522-length-22969-cov-22.428821_pt1 | contig 22969 bp, 21 predicted proteins | sample MGYA00374955_ERZ773359 | MGnify/ENA primary metagenome ERZ773359 (study PRJEB29098, sample SAMN04486028) | biogas fermenter metagenome | study: EMG produced TPA metagenomics assembly of the Biogas fermentation microbial communities from Germany - Plant 4 DNA1...
GTCAACCACTTTTTTAAGATTTTTTATTTTTTATTTTTTAAATCTTATTTTTCTTCGTGGCCTTCTTTGTGGCCGCCCCCTCGCTCGAGGACGAATTAAATAATAACACACCATTTTAATTAAGTCAACAAGAAATTGTATTAATTTTTCATACAATTTATAGCAATTTTGTTTTTAATCTATTCAGGCAAATAAAGATAAATAAAATGCAGAGTGTAAGCATATTTCCACTCTGCAAATCAACTGATTATCCTATATTCATAAAAATCCAATGCTTTCTTAATATAAAAGTATACGGCTTAATACTTCTTTACCTTATATATAAGATATTATTTATACTGTTTCCTCTTTCTCTAATTCATCAACTTCACGTTTCATCTCCATTGCTCGAAGAGCTCTCCTTTTTCTTCTTGCCTCTTCTGATGAACGCATAATAAAATCCTTTATAACTTGGGATCGTTTAATATGTTCTAATACTAGTTTAGGATGTGTCGTATCTCCGGTATAGCAGGTAATGGTGCCAAGCTTAAAAATTCGTTCCATAAAACTTCTGGTCAGGCGAACATCCTGTATCTTATACATAAATGCATCATCTTCAGTGATACTTAAGAACCCTGATGTAATCGTCAACTTTTCCTCTGATATTGTATACTTAGTATAGCTTAATGGCAGACCTAAGAATTTTGTTCGTTTCCTCTCTACATATACCATGATAATACCCCTTTGAACATAACATGTTTTTTTAATATATCCTTATTTAAATTCAATTTCTTTACTTTTAGAATTATTTGAAACCAAGAGACTAATTTTTGATAAATCAGTATCCTTTTCTAGCTCAAATATCAAGACGGTCGGTATCTTTGAATTTGCAGCTATCTTCATATTAATATATTGAAGATTATTTTCTAACAGAACTAACAGGGGCTTATATATATTCTCCCCGTTTATTTTTAACTGATATTGTATCTTTTCTTTACTAAGATCAATGGTCATATCTTTATTATTTAAATTTTCAAGAGTGAAATTTACTATAAGTAGCTGATTACCTTTTCTCGGATCAATCGAAAACACACGATTCGTCTCATCTTCCGGATATGTATCGGCTAACTTATAGCCGGTAAATTGAATTTCAAAATTTTTATTTCCTATAACTTCAGATAAGCTATTAGTTTTATCTAAAGAATTAATTTCACTCTCGTTATCTAAGACATTATCTTTATTATCTATGACATTATCTTTATCTGTTTCTTCTATAGGCTCTTCTTTTGTATTTGTTGTGGCTTGATTGCTTAGTTCCTTTACTTCGTCATAACTAAGCAAGGAAAGAGAATAGTTCTTATCCTTGGCAAGTAATAGACCGGCCATATATTCCGCCACAATATCCGTCTCTTCCTCTGTTAAAGGGTATTCTTTCATACATCCCGTAAATAAAAGAGCCAAAACAGAAATAAATATTACTAAAAGCCGTCTCATTTGTACAGCCTCCATTCAATGGTAACTTAATATATATAAAAAATCTTATGCTATAAATATCATAGCATTAAAACTAATTTTCGGCAATAAAAACAAAAGATTATTTAATATAAGGCTTAAGTCATATCAAGCTCAAACCAAAACTCCACTCCCTTGGAATGATTAACTACACCACACTCTTTATTATGGGAATTCATAATTGCCTTAACAATTGATAAACCGATACCGCTGCCACCGTATTTTCTTGTCCTTGCCTTATCAACCTTATAGAATTTAACCCATATCTTATCTAATTCATCATCCGGTATCCTATTACCGGTATTAAATACAGCAACCCTTAGGACATTATCCCTAGGTATTAGTTTTATCTCTATAATCTTTTTGCCGTCAACATGATTAAGTGCATTATTAATATAATTAGTTACTACCTGCTCTATCAAATACTCATCTGCCCATACATATATCGGTTCTTTTTCGTCAAAATGTAAGGTTACTTGTTTTTGTTTAAATAGAATTTCCGTGGACCACAGTACAGAATTAATTAACTGAACTATATCAAACCTTTCAAAATTCACTTGATTACTGCCAAATTCCAACTCATTTAAAGTTAATAGCTTTTTAACCATTTGATTCATTTTATTTGCTTCATCTATAATAACTTCGCAATAGAAGTTCCTACTTTCTTCATCCTCATTGACATTTTCAACTAAACCCTCAGCATATCCTTGAATTAAAGATATGGGAGTTTTTAATTCATGGGACACATTAGACAAAAATTCCTTACGCATCTCATCAATTTCAGTTTTCTTCTGAATATCAATCTGCAACTCATTATTTGCTCTTTTAAGTTCCAATATGGTTTCCTGAAGTTTATCTGACAGGGTATTAAGACTAGTACCAAGGACCCCAATCTCATCGTTTTCCCTAACATGATATTTTGCATCAAAATCCAACTCTGACATTCGCTTTGCAATATGAGCCATCTCAAGAATAGGTTTGGTAAACTTTCTACTTATCATAAGCATAGCAATTATGCCAATAACAACTGCTATTAGACCGATATAACCTAGAAATTGATTTGACAAAGCAACACTTTCCTGAATACTTTCAAAATTAGATCGTAAAAACACAACCTTACTTCCCTCTAAAATGCCAACTAAATCTATATAATTGGCATCTAAGTGGTCATCGTAAAGCCTGTATATTACAAAATTTTCATTTTCCCCGATAACTGTTTTATCCCCTTGGCTCATATCTCCACTCATATAGTTTCGTATTAATAATTGTATCTGTAATTCTTCTCTTTCACCAAAATCCTGAGGCTTGGGGTAACTAGACAAGGATCTTCCCGCAAAGGGCATAAGAACATAAATATTTACATTAAAACTAGAGGATAGCCTTTCCATCTTCAAGGTGTCCTCTTCAGATAAAAATAATTCTTCTTGACTTTCTTCATATATATGTTGAACCTTATAAAAAACTTCTGCTATGCGGGCCACCTTAAAATTAAGGTAATAATCTGCCAAAAAAGTATGATTAATAAACCATGTAATAAAGATTGTAAATGCTATTAAAGCTGCCAGTAATGATGCCAGCTTAAATCTTATTGAACGTCTCATTCATCCACCTCAAATTTGTATCCAAGTCCCCAAATAGTTTTTATATATTTACCCTTATCTCCCATCTTACTTCTTAATTTTTTAACATGGGTATCTATGGTTCTTGCATCGCCAAAATAATCATAATTCCAGACATTATTAAGAATTTTTTCTCTAGAAAGGGCTACCCCTTTATTCATAACAAAATAGGTTAACAGTTCAAATTCCTTAAAGCTTAGATCAATAGGCACATTATCTATTTTTAACTGATGGGCTGCTTTGTCAAGAACAATGCCTCCAACTTCTATGATTTCTTCATCGATACCGGCAGTCCTACGAAGCACCGCCTCTACTCTGGCTACCAAAACTTTTGGACTAAAGGGTTTTGATATATATTCATCCACACCAAGTTCAAAACCTAAAAGTTCATCTTTTTCATCCCCCTTAGCAGTAAGCATAATAATAGGAACATCTGAATACTGCCTTATTTCCCTACATACCTGCCATCCGTCAATCTTTGGCATCATAATATCCAAAATTATTAATGCAATACCCTTATTTGAATAGAATATATCTAGGGCCTGCTCACCATCTTCAGCCTCTATCACTTCAAAATTATTACGTACCAAAAAGTCCTTAACCAGCTTTCTCATTCTGCTTTCATCGTCGACAACTAATATCTTTAGTTTTTCCATTTGGCACCTCCATTAATTTTGTATATACTGATATTTCATTATACCGATATTTACGAAACCTAGCTTTAGAGTATCAAATATCTATGATAAAATTGTGAATTATATTTTTATTTTACTATCCTAAACTTTTTAAATCAATGAAAAAGGGTCTTCAAATGTACTATAAGACATTTGAAAAACCCTTTTTATGTAATACTTCAGAAAACCTTAAGGTTATGCCTGAAGTAATTTGTATTCATAAATTTCATCTATTATATAGTATCCCACCTTCTCATAGGCCCGTTTAGAAAGCATATTTTTCTTGTCTACAAACAGGGTACAAAATTCATTGCCCTCATCCAAATACTTTTTACTTATATTATATATATTAGCTGCGGCATAACCCATGCCCCTATATTCCTCCGGAGTATATACATAACTAATTGCAACCCCATGAACCAACTTTCTGGTGGCAGAAGCCATTGATACAATCGTTTCATAAGGATCCTCAAATACATAAAGCCTATTGTTATCTATTAATTTTGTAACTTTAATCAGGGCAGATTCATAGTCAATTTCTTTAGCCAGTGCCTCAATCTGGAATTGTACCATCCAGTCAGTAATAAATTTCACTTCACTAGGTATTGCCAGTCTAGTCTTACCTTCTGCAAGTTTAATATCATGTATCTGTCTGATTTCCATTATGTCAGTTGCCATTCTTTCTGCAAAGGTACACTTGACATTTTTTCTATATTGATCTATAAAAGCCTCACATATCTCATATTTTGCACTTAAACCTTCCAGTTGTATTTGGTTTTCTGCCATATAATCTGCCAAAACCATGGCCGCTTCTCTTATATCTTTATTCTCATTTTGGATATAGACAGCCATATTATTTGATGGCATATTACTAAAATGCAAAATCACCTGTTCCTCATCCATAACCACACCGAATAATCCTTTATTCTCCTTTGTATTCTGCCGACTTTGGTAAGCATCATAAAGTACCAGTTGGCTGGCAGCCTCCTCTTCTAAAAGAATAGCTTCATTATCTAATAAATATGTCTCGGCATTTTTATATACCTTAACTATCATTTTACTTCCTTCTTTCTATGTGGTCATATATCCCATATTATAATTTTACCCATCTTTTGCATTTTAAACCAAAACTTGTACCTTTATCCATTATACTATCTTCGTCCATATTTTGTAAATACCATAAATCAAAATACTAGGGAGTTTTCTTCTTAAAAACTACAAAAACAGTTCCTCCTACTAATAAAATGCCGCCTACACTTACCCCTATAATAATAGGAAGTGATGTATCCTTCTTTTTGCTTTCTCTGTTATTATTATGGGCTATTTCTTGCATAAGGTCTGTATCCAAAACCAGATCATCCGTATAGGCAATATCTGCCCCTACATCTAGCTCTATAGACTCTTCTTTATCAGTTGTACCAAGTTCAGGTTCATTACTAGTATTAATAGATTCTATTTGTACAGATAACTCTTCTTTATCTTCAGCTTCAGGCTCAGCCATAAGCTCTCTTTCCTTTATAACTTTATCAATATCACTATCTACAACCGGTGTCTCTTCACCTATATCCATTTTAGGAGCTGCTGTATTATCAGATTTTGAATTCTTAGATTCTTTATCACTAGATACTGTATTACCGGTTGATGATTTATTAGATACTGCCGTATCTACTGCATTATTATCTGAAGATTCATCTACCATATCAGGGGCTTCCTTTGTTTCCTCAAGAAGGACTGGCTCTTCACTATCCACTACCTTAACCATATCATCACCAAATATCTGATATAAAAACTTAGCATTTTCTTCGCTATAAGGGGTAATACCTACTTCAACATAATTATCAGCTATTCCGGTATAGATAACTATAATGCCCTTCTCTTCTAGTTCATTGGCATGTTCTATAAATAAATACTGATTAATCTCTCTTTGTTTCTCATACAAAGCACTGTCCTTATCACTTACAATTTCAATAGGAGTTGGTTCTATTCCTTCCCCAGATTGTCCATAAGCTTTTACGGAAAATATAGCTGACATACATATAAACAGTGCAAATGTTTTTATGAATTTTTTTCTTATCATGTGTACCTCCATTTTTATTAACTACCCTAAAACCTTTATTGATATAACCTTTGTATATACAATATGGATATATTCTCTTATACTACATAGATTAGACGGTGCTACCACTAAAACAGTTCCCATTATTACTAATTTGCAGTTTATTAGCTTGACATTTCCTTTTATTAATATCATAATTTTTATACATCTTACAATATATTAAAGCGGAGGAAGACCTTAAGTGGAAGATAAAAACACAATAAAAAACAAGATTAAAGACTATTGTATAATCACCTTAGGAGTATTACTGGTGGTAGTAGGGGTATATTTTTTTAAATTCCCCAATAATTTTTCTATTGGCGGTGTCACCGGTATTGCCATTATCCTAAGCAATCTTTTTAATAACAGTATCAGCTCAGGAAGTATCGTATTGGTCCTTAATATAATATTGTTAATTTTTGCTTATGTCTTTATAGGCAAAAGCTTTGGTAATAAAACTGTATATGGCAGCCTTCTCTTGTCCATATCTTTAAAGCTTCTTGAAATAATAATTCCTCTTGAGGCTCCATTAACTAATGAGCCTATGCTTGAACTATTTTTTGCTGTGATTCTTCCTGCCGTAGGAGCGGCAATTCTCTTTAATATTGGTTCCTCCACGGGAGGTACGGATGTATTAGCAATGTTGCTAAAAAAATACACTAATATAGATATAGGCCGTGCCCTTTTAATCACTGATTTTTTCCTAACAATAGCTACTTTCTTTGTATTTGATTTAACTACCGGTTTTTTATCTATCTTAGGTTTACTTTTTAAATCAACCTTAGTAGATGTAGTAATCGAGAATCTAAATTTAAATAAATATTTCACTATAATATGTAGAAATCCAAAACCAATCTGTACCTTTATAACCAATAAACTTAATCGCAGTGCCACTGTATTTGATGCTAAAGGTGCTTTTACAGATCAAGATAAAAAAATCATATTAACTGTTATGAGTCGTGCCCAGGCTGTACAATTAAGAACATTTATAAAGGAAACAGATCCTGAAGCATTTTTACTTATTACAAACACCAGCGAAATTATAGGCCGAGGTTTCCGTGGATTATCATAAGCATATGCCGCATATATATAGAATGTATAAAATTACCGGAGGTTTATATGGAGGGCATCAATACTTTTGATACAAACTTGACGGAAAATCGGTTTTGGTTGCAAATAATGGGGGACCATGCAAGATTTATTTTTTTCTCATTGGCCCCCAATGAAGTAGAATATCTTCAAAGGTCACAGGATTTTATCGTAAACTATGACCAGCTACTAGAACAAATAAATAATCCCCTTAATACAGAAGAACTTGATATTATAAATAGACAGGCATATCAACTTACTCTTCAATTTCGTGATTTTAAACTTCTACTTCTTTCACAAACCCTCAGCTTTAAAATTAAAATCCATCTAACATCTTCCTTTATTAATGATATGTTAAATGAATTGGAAGATTACCTTACACTTCTATATTCCATTCAAATGAATAAAGAAATACTATTCCATCCTATTCATTATCACCTATTATGGTTACTAGATGCCATAGGCCATAGTGCTACTGTCACTTCTAATTTAGACCTAATAGAAAGGGATATGATTAATAAAAGTATTTGCTATGAAGCTCAATTTATGGATCTATATCTAAAAGCCACCATGATACATGGGTACCTGAGAACACAGTTAAATAATTTCTCTGCCTTAAGTCAGCTTAATAAAGAGGTGGAAAATTCAATCATTTCCTTTAAAGATTTCTTAGTGGAACTTCGTGACCAAAGGATAAACGGCCAGATACTTGGCACCCTCTTTCCTTTAATGGCGGACCATATGGCTAGGGAGGAATGTTATTATTTATGGAAATTATCCCAATCTGCAGGGCTTACAAAACGGCCGGATTGCGACCCAACAAGCCCTAGGGTTGAAGGATAAAAGATATTACATATCCAAATTTATATATACATAAGATATATAAACTGACTATCTTTAAAGGAGTAGTAATGGAGTTTCAACAAAGCAGAACATATGCCAATCTACAAAATGCTTATGAAATGGAACTTATGCAAAGTACTTTATATTCCATATATGGCGATATTGCCAGACAGGAAGGCTATAGGCAAATAGGCAATATTTATGATATATTCCAACGAAATAATAAGGAACATGCAATAATATGGTTACGGCGATTAAATGAAGGTAGCCTTCCAACTACTGCCGATACCCTTTCTACCTCTGCAAACGTGGAAAACTATAAGGGAAACCAACTTTACAGAGAGTATGCCAATATTGCCAGTGAAGAAGGATATAATGATATAGCCAACCTATTTAATGGTATTGCAAATATTGACCTTAACCATGGACTTCAATTAGAAACACAGTATTCCGATGTTGTAAGAGGGGAGGTTTTTTGCAAACCACAGGCACAGCTTTGGATTTGCATGCAGTGTGGTAATATTATGAACGGTCTTTGTGCTCCTGAAATCTGTCCCGTATGCGGATTCCCTCAAGGATATTACAGATTATATGGTACCGAACCTATCTAATAACTTATCAAGTCATTTATGTACAAATTGGAGGCAGATAAACAATAGCTGCCTCCAATTTTATCATATAAAATTTATTATTTCCTATTTGCTACTTAGTTGGTAAATAACTGTGTCCAGTATATAACCCCTCCAGACTGATATACCCCTATACCAATTTTATTAAAATTACCGTTTAAAATATTAGCCCTATGTCCTGGAGAATTCATCCATGCACTTACAACTTCCTGTGGAGAACGCTGGCCGTATGCTATATTTTCACCTGCTGTCCTATATGAAACTCCATATTCCTGTAAAACAGTTGAGAATTTTGAACCGTTAGGTCTGGTATGTGAAAATGATGCCTTAGTTTCTTCTGCACGTTTGTTAGCCGCTGCTGTTAAGCTGGAATTGGTGCTTAGAGCAGATAGTCCTGCATTTGCTCGCTCAATATTAACCAGTCTTAATACTTCATCTGCATAGCTGTTATTAGAAGTATTTGTAGGGTTAGAAGTATTCTTAGGGGTAGTGCTAGGTGCCTTCTCCTTTGGAGTTGGTGACGGAGTCCTTGTAGGAGTCGTATTAGAAGGAGTCTTACTTGTCTTACCTTCTTGCTTTCCTAATAATGATAAAATATCTTCTAAGGAATCTAGGTTGTCAATATTATTAATATTGACATTACTATATCCATTTTGCTGTAATACTTCTACTACATCATCAACAGATTTGCAATTAGATAAATCTATATTCTTATATATATACTTTTTATCAATATTTTTGCTGTTACTACTCTGCTTGACAGATTCTGTAGCTTTATTAGTACTTGTAGTATCAGTTGTTTTGGAAGTTTCCTGTTTCTTTGCAGCATTATTAGTTTCAGACTTACTGTTAGAATCATTTTCTGCTTTCTTGGTCTTTGTAGTGACATTATTATCCTTTGTATTTAAAGCTTTTTTATCTTCCTTAGTATCTTTCTTTGTAGGGGCATCCTTTTCTACTTCAGAAGCATTATCTTTTATATTCTGGTGATTTTCTTTCTTTATCTCATCCGCAGGTAGATTTGTAATATCTTCTACAACTTCGGCTTCTTCTTCTATTTGAACTTGATCTATATGTCTATCTAGGATTGCTTCATCATTGTTTACAATCTGATTAATACCGAATGAACCTGCAAGTGACAGTGCCATTGAACATAAAGTTACTATTATCTTTTTCATTATTTTTACCTCCTGTGTGGTGTCTGTCTTGCTGCCCCTTAAGACTACCACAGTAGAACAAGGGCTTCAACAGTTAAATACTGTCCTATCTTCCAATTAACGGTATAAACAGGTGCTTTTTAACTTCTGCAATTTCTATAAATTTCATGTATTTTTTCCTTGTTACTCCATTGAATTTTTGCTTTTACTGCCCATTTTAAGTGTTTTATAGGATATGGTAAAACCTGCTTCTTGCAAGGGGTAAGAGCATAAATCACTTAAGATGTATCAAGAAGTTTATTTCATTGTTTTTAAATATTTATTACATATTTATTAACTTTACTGTTATTTTTACCATATTATAACTATTTTGTCAATATAATTTTGGTATAATTATCGTTTTTTTACTTAAACTAATAACATATCTTTTTACAACTTTTGAACTAAAGAAAGGAGAAAGCTAATGGATAGATTCCATGATAGTAAGGCAACCCCTACAAAAAGAACCGGAGAAAAAAATAATAGTGACTCTGTTCATACCGGAAAGAATATAGATAATGATACAAGCAAGATTATTGCTCCGGAGATAGTACCTACTACCCCGGCTACAGCAACCCCTTCTATACCTGATGAAATGCCTGCAAGAGAGATTAAATAAGTAGAGAATTAAAAAAGGATAAGTCTTTATATCAACTTATCCTTCTTTTTTCTATATACTGATTATTACTTAAATTTGATTACACTAAATATAATACATGGGAGTAGAATCCTTTTGTAAATAACTCTCAGTAATATCCTTTAATGTAAGCCCATCTATAAAAGAAAAAACTCTTTCATCAATCTCATTCCAAATATTATCTCTGATATAGCTTTCTATCCGGTTGCTTACAACTTCATCCTCCATTGGAACTACGGATAAATCACCTTCTAGTGCTCTTAGAATCATTCCCACGGTTATTTCTTTTGCATCCTTTGCTAACTCATAACCTCCCTGAGCTCCCTTTATACTTTTAACTAATCCTGCTTTTCGCAAAGCAGAAAACACCTGCTCTAAGTAACTTTTAGATATATCTTGCCTTTGGGCAATACTAATTAAGGGTACCAATTCATTTTTTGAATACAGTGCCAAATCTATCATTGCACGTAGGCCATATCTACCCTTTGTTGACACCTTCATTATGCAATTCCCCTTCCAAAACTTAATCTTTTTTATTCGTATTCAAACACTCGTATTGTCTCGATTATTACAGGTTCGGCAGGAACACCATTATATTCATCAATTTTTTCTACTCCTGCTACCGAATCCAAGACATCATAACCATCATAAACCTGACCAAATACTGTGTGATATTCAAATAGCCATGGAGTACCTCCAACTTCTCCATAGTTTTTTCTAGCCTGCTTATCAAATTTCATTCCATATTTTTCCGATATCTGATTAAGTGTTTGATCATCGTAGGTTTCTTTTGACTGTACAATAAAAAATTGACTGCCATTGGTATTAGGACCTGCATTGGCCATACAAAGGGCTCCCCTATATGGGTGTAGATTTTTTGAAAACTCGTCCTCAAAATTTTCGCCCCATATACTTTCTCCACCGGTACCTGTACCTAAAGGATCTCCACCTTGTATCATAAAATCTTCAATTATTCTATGAAATGTCAGACCATCATAATAGCCTTCCTTTGCATGGGTTATAAAATTTTCCACAGCTTTTGGTGCTTCCTCTTTAAAAAACTTAACAAATATTGAACCATGATCTTTAATTACTATTTCGGCAACTGTTTCTCCTAATTCAGGTTCTGAAAATTGAGAACTACTACTTTCCTTTTTCCCACAGCTGCTCATAGAAAATATTGAAATAATTAATAAGAATATCAAATATGTTTTCTTCATAATCAGTGCTCCTTAATATCTCAAATATTATATTAAAGCTTATTTAATCTTCACCATTATATAGGCATCGATATTTTTATATTCCCTATCTTCCCAAATCTCCCATGTGATATTTCTTGTGATAATAGAAACTATTGCATTGTCATTTTCAATTCTAAATTCCGCTTCATTGGGGGATAAAATTCCACTACGCTCCTGCCTATCCTTAATCTTAGCAAAAATTTGATTTAAGGAGTACCTAAGTAACTCATCTTCTGTATTGTTCATTAAAACAAGATCACTATTATCCTTTGTATTCTCTAATATCAAGAAATATCCCTTATCTCCCCATGGCTCAGCTAATAAGTTTGTATCTTGATTATTCCAATCTAAATTAGCTGCTATAAAAAAGTCATACAAGGACACATCAATACCTGTCTTCTCCGGCAGGTATAGATTGTATGTTTCGTATTTCTTTATTGTCCATTCATATTGATAAAAGCCAAAGGTTTTCTCAAAATCCTCTGTTTCATTATAGGACTGAAGCCAGTTTATATCCTCTATATAATCCATATCATCTAAATAACGGATAGTATCTCTAATAATCTCTTTATCCTCATTAGAAAGGTCAGCCTTAGGAATTATCATATCATCTTCAAGCATTTCATTTTTTATTAAAACCTTATGCAAACGGTTAATCTGATTTCCTTTGCTGATTGTAAAAGCATCCACCGGGGGAAGTATGGAAATTATAGAAAGAATAATTAGTATGGGGGCAATAATATTGTTCTTTTTATTTGGCAAAATGCTAAAAATTACTGCAGATATTGTGGCAAAGATACCAAACATTATCACATAATATCTGCCGCTAGTAATACCCAGTTCTCCGATTTTTAATATGCTTGAAACCGTCTGAAATAAAACCACAGGAATTAAAACTTTAGGAAAGACCATTCTAAAATATTTTGTGGCTTTGCTGTCTATTACAGAAGCTAACAAATACACTGTTATTACTGTAATAGAATATGATACCAGTAAAGGTTCCATTAAATTGTCTTTCCAAAAGTCTCCGGTAATATTAAGAAGGATATATAATAAAAGTATGGCAGTAAATATAGTGGTAATAGGGATTACAATATATGAAATCAGCCCATTTAAAAATTTAGAAGGTTTCAGTTCTTCTAAATCACTGTCTGTTTCCCCATCAACTTTATCCAAATTATCATTTTCTGAAAATCCAGGATATATGGGTATTAGGGAGAGAAAATGTATGGGGGCATATATAAAAGCTATTATACTGCCCACATGGAAATATGCTTTACTATCTACCTCGACAATCAAATTATTAGTTGCCATAAGTACTAGAGCCGCACCTAAATATAATACACCGGCATAAAAAGCAACTATAAAGAATGCCTTAAATACAGCCATAAAACTTTCACTAAATCCAATTTTGGACTTTATAGACGGTATCCATATAAATCCAATAATTAATATAAAAAAGATTACCATAGTTCTTATAACTGTTTCAGGATTAAATGCTTTTAGTACATACACCAGGACCAAATAATATATAGTTGCTGCAAGAATTGCTACAGCACAAAAAACAAGTCTAATTTTTGTTCCCGAGAAAAAGCGCTCATAAATCATCTGCAGAACTATATATATGGTTGCACCAAGCAAAAATGAAATTAAAAACTCTGAAAAATTAGTTAACTTATTGTTATTAATGTAACATGAGGTTAATATAGCCGAACATAAAAACAATATTATAGAAACCGGATAACGTTTAACTGTCGAAGTAAGGCCCTGGAGGGTTGTTAAAATCTTATCTCTTTTCTTCATATAAGGATCTCCTTTTTTATAAGTAGTGTCAAGTCTGACACTCTGTTCTACTTTTAAAATACTAGGGGACTTTCAATGTTCTAAATAAGTTGTTACAGCTAATCTTATAATATCCTAAATATTATAACATATCAGTAAAATAGTGCCAAGATAAATAAAAACCATCTCATAAACCCCTTTTAATTTTGGTAAATTTATCGGTAGTGTTATGAGATGGTTATTTTCTTAATTGCAAATCAATTAAAATCTAAAGTGTTAATTATTATCTATTTGTAAAACATCATCTTTACCTACAGGAAGTAAAATTGCTAAAACTATACCTGCAACAGCAGCAAGAGCAAGTCCTGATACACTTACTGTATCTGTAATCGGTATACTATCACAACCGATTCCTAATACAAAAATAATCGCTGCAATCATAAGGTTTCTACTATTACCAAAGTTAAGTCTGGAATTAATCAAAATTCTAACACCGACAGAAGAAATCATACCATACAAGACAATACTTATGCCTCCGGTTACCGGTGAAGGAATACTGGTTACAAAACCCCCAAACTTCCCAATCAAGCCCATTACTATTGCAATACAGGCCGCTATACGGATAACAGCCGGATCATAATTCTGTGTAACAGCCAGTACACCGGTATTTTCACTATAAGTTGTATTTGCAGGTCCACCAAGTAAACCGGCCCAGGCAGTTGCCAATCCATCACCCATAAGAGTTCTATGAACTCCCGGATCATCCATGAAGTTCTTACCACAAACAGCACTGTTGGTAGTTATATCTCCTACATGCTCAATTAATGTAACTAAGGAAATTGGGGCAATTGCAAGTATTGCATCCAGATTAAATTTAGGAAGTAAAAATAACTGTGATTTAATATTTGAATCCATTAAGGAGAAAAATTCTGCATTTTTAACCGGATCCAAGTTAACAAGTCCTAATGGTATACATACCAAATATCCAATAATGATAGCAAAAAGAATTGGCATTAAATTATATATTCCCTTTGCAAATACAGATATTCCAATGCAAGTTGCAAGAACAATGACTGTTATTAATACTGCTTTTAAGCTAAATACCATTTCACCAGCATCATTTTGTAGATAAAATGCACTGTTAATTGCAGTAGCACTTAATCTTAATCCTATTACAATTATAATCGGTCCAGTTACAATAGGAGGTAATAGCTTATTCACCTTTTCATAACCAACTAGCTTAATTATTATTGAAAAGATTGCATATATAAGACCCGCAACAATCAATCCGCCCTTTACAGCTGCAAGTTTAGGCAAAAAATCAGGATCACCTATCCTAGAATCACCTATAACAGCTGTTATTCCAACCATAAATGCAAAACTTGAGCCCAAAAAAACAGGAACCTTCTTTTTTGTTATTAAATGAAATAACAAGGTTCCTGTCCCTGCACAAAATAGTGTAATTGAAGTATCAAGCCCTGTCAATGCGGGCACTAATACCGTTGCACCAAACATGGCTAATACATGCTGAAGACCAAGTATGATTTTTTTGTGTAGTGATTTCTCTCCCATATCTTTCTCCTTTAATTTTATGTTTTGTATAATTTTAAATTTTAACCTTGTATATGATACAGTATTTGCATTAATAAATCAATAGTAAATTTTAAAATAATTTTCTTTAAAAATGATGCCCCATGTTATTTATGAGGCATCATTAAAAACAACAATAAAATCTTCTTAAACATTTACATAAATATATATTTTAGTATAAATGCTATTGCTAATATATACATGACAACACTGATTTTTTTCTCTTTTACCTTACCGGTAATCAAGTTGATTACTACGTATGAAATAATACCAAAGGCGATTCCCTCAGATATACTATAGGTAAAAGGCATAGCTATGAGACATATAAATGCCGGAATTGCTTCTGACATATCATCAAAGTCAATTTTTAGTATAGAACTTATCATGTAGAAACCTACAATAATAAGTGCCGGTGCTGTGGCAAAACTGGGAATTGCCAAGAAAACAGGTGATAAGAATATGGAAAGACCGAATAATATTGCTACAACAAAGGATGTAAGTCCTGTTCTTCCACCTTCAGATACACCGGTAGCACTTTCTACATAGGTTGTTACTGTAGATGTTCCAAGTAAAGCACCTGCAGTTGTTCCTACTGCATCAGCCATTAGAGCACCTTTTATACGTGGCAAATTACCATCTTTATCTAACATATTCGATTTAGAAGCAACACCAATTAAGGTTCCTAATGTATCGAATAGGTCAACAAAGAGAAAGGCAAATACAACTACAAAAAAGTCTAGAGACAAAATATTGGAAAAATCCAATTTAAATGCCACATCAGCTAGAGCAGATAGTTGAAAGCCTCCGGAAAAATCAGGAAGTAAGGAATAATATCCGGCAGCCGGATCAACAATATAAAGTCCTGAAAGTTGGCATATGATACCAAGAATCCAAGTTGCAAGAATTCCAAATAAAATACCGCCCTTTACCTTTTTAATTAACAGTATTGCAGTTATTAATACACCGATAATCGCAAGTATAACACTTACATTTTCAGTTCGTGTTACTCCTTCTCCATTAAAAGCATGAAATTGAACTAGTGTGGCTGCATTGTCCTCAACAATTCCCGCGTTCTGTAAACCTAAAAAAGCTATGAATAAACCTATACCAGCACTAACCGCAAGCTTTAAGGTCATCGGAATCGAACTAAAAATTGCTTCACGAACTTTAGTTAAAGATAAGAGTATAAAAATTAATCCTTCAATAAATACTGCTGTTAAGGCAACCTGCCAGGAATAACCCATTTTTATAACTACCGTATAAGCAAAATATGCATTTAGTCCCATACCGGGAGCTAAGGCAAAAGGATAGTTTGCTAAAAAGGCCATTAATAAAGTAGCAATAAATGACGATATGGCTGTTGCCATAAATACTCCATTGGGGTTCATTCTAGCAGAGCCCTCAAGTCCTAAAATATCATTAAAAGCTGTCATGGTACTTGGGTTTACAGCAAGAATGTAAGCCATAGTCATAAATGTCGTAATTCCTGCCATCACTTCTGTTTTAACATTGGTTTTGTTTTCTTCCAACTTGAACATTCTTTCTAACATATGCTTCCTCCAGTAAATTCCTAATAAATAGATTATTTATCACGGAATAATTGTATCAAATGTTACTAAATCATACAAGATATCTACTTATTAGATATTTTAATCTTATTTATTAGGATTCACTTTGTTCCTCTTTAATATTCTCCTCAATTACTTTTTGTTGTACATCGGATGGAGCTTGCTCATACCTAGCAAACTCATATGAAAATTCCCCAAAACCACCGGTCATAGAACGTAAATCCGTAGAATATCCATGTAGTTCAGCTAAAGGTATGTCTGCCAAAATTTCCTGTTTACCGTCAACAGGATTCATACCTAATACACGACCCCTTCTCTTATTTAAATCACCCATAACATCACCGGTGAATTTGTCCGGCACAAGAACCTTTAAAGATACAATAGGCTCTAAAAGAACAGGGGAAGCTTCCATAAATCCCTGCTTAAAGGCTAATATTGTTGCCAGCTTAAAGGCCATTTCTGAAGAGTCTACAGGATGGTAAGATCCGTCTACTAAGGTTGCTTTAATGCCTACTACCGGATAGCCTGCCAAAGGTCCCTTAAGAACACTCTCCTGCAAGCCTTTTTCAACAGCAGGGAAATAGTTCTTAGGTACAGCACCGCCAAATATTTTTTCTTCAAAGATATATTCTTTTTCTAAATCTCCTGAAGGTTCAAATTCCATCAAAACGTCACCGTATTGACCATGTCCGCCGGATTGCTTTTTATGTTTACCGCGAACACTGACCTTCTTACGTATAGTCTCTCTATAAGGTACTCTAGGCTTCAAAACTTCAACATCAACCTTATATTTAGATAAAAGTTTGCTTACTGCTACATCTAGATGTTGATCACCAATTCCATAAAGAAGGGTCTGCCTATTTTCCTTATCATTTACTACTTTTAAGGTAAGATCTTCATCTGTAAGTTTTGCCAAAGCTTGGGATACTTTATCATCATCTCCCTTATTCTTGGTCCTATAACGGATATAAGTATAAGGTTCTGATACCTCAATAGGATCATACTCAATAGGATCTGCCTTAGTAGCCAGGGAGTCTCCTGTGGCTGTTTCTGACAGTTTAGCCAGGGCACCTATGTCACCGGCATGGATTTCATTTACTTCTATTTGTTCTTTTCCACGTAGGATATATAGTTTATTAACCTTTTCTTCAATATCTTTATTCACATTGTATAAGGGAGTATTAGTCTTAAGAACACCTGAGCAGACTTTAAATAAGGAAAATTTACCGATAAAGGGATCGACAATAGTCTTAAATACCCTTGCTGAAAATGGTTTTGAAGAATCATAATTACCTTCAAAGCTTTCACCGGTCTTTACATTTTTGCCTGATATCGTAAGCTTTGTAGGGTCGGGGAAATACTTAACAATTGCCTGTAAAAGCATGGTTGTGCCTTGGGCATTAAGGCCTGAACCCATTAGTACAGGGACAACAGAGCCATCTATAACATTAGCTCGAAGCGCCTGAGAAATCTCTTGCTGGGTAAATTCTTCACCACTAAAATACTTATCCAGCAATTCTTCACTGGTTTCCGCAACAGATTCCAGCAGGGTTTCTCTAAACTTCGAAAGATTTTCCATAGTATAATCAGGAATCTCACATTCCTCATAATTACTTCCTGTTGTAAATCTTCTACCTGCCATCTTTACAACATTGACAAATCCAACGAATTTTTCATTTTCTCTAATAGGTACATGGAAAGGGGCAATCTTCTTGCCATACAATTCACTTAAATTCTCTACTACTTCTCTAAAACTAGCATTGTCTACATCCATATCAGTAACAAAGAACATTCTAGGCAGATTGTACTTTTCACAGAACTCCCATGCCTTTATTGTTCCTACTTCTACACCGGACTTAGCTGACACAACAATAACAGCGGCATCAGCAACTGCTAATGCTTCCTCTACCTCTCCTATAAAATCAAAATATCCCGGTGTGTCTAAAAAGTTGATTTTTGTATCTTCATATTCAATAGGTACTACTGTAGTGCTTATGGAGAATAGTCTTTTCTGTTCTTCTTTGTCGTAGTCACTGATTGTATTCCCCTCTTCAACCTTGCCTTGACGTTTAAGAATTCCAGTTGAGTAAGCCATGGCTTCGACTAAAGTAGTCTTGCCACAGCTTCCGTGGCCTAGCAAAACAACATTACGTATCTTTTCTGAACCATAAACATTCATACCATATTCCTCCATTACATTATTTAGTAAGTAGTAGAGTAATAACAAGTCAATATGTTGTTACCCAATTATACCTCTTAGTTTATTTTACTAAATAAACCCTGTGATTACAATAGTTTTACGGAATATTTAACAATTATATTGTAAATATATAGTTTTGAACTTTAAACCGTAACGCTTTAAACAATCAGAGTATTGACAGAGAGTTTGATTAAGAGTATAATCCCCCTAAGATTAAAAAAATTATTGGATTCTATTATGTTTAAAGAATCTTAGATTGCTTAATATATAGAATATATAGTTAAAGGAGTTTTTTATATGATTATTGTAATGAAGCCAAATGCAAAACCAGAATCCATTCAAAAAATAAAAGCCATCATAGAAGAAAGGGGCTTAAATGCACATATATCAGATGGCCATGAAGTTACTATTATCGGAGTAGTCGGTGATAAGTCAAAACTGGTAGACCAAAACTTAGAAATATATGAAGATGTAGATAAAATTGTTTCCGTTACAGAAAGCTATAAGCTTGCCAATAAGAAATTCCACCCTGAACCTACCAAAGTAAAAGTTGGAAATGTGATAATAGGGGGAGACACCACAGTAATAATGTCCGGTCCTTGTGCTATAGAAAGCAGAAAGCAACTTCTTGATACTGCCCATGCTATTAAAAAGGCCGGAGCCCATATATTACGTGGGGGTGCTTATAAGCCAAGAACTTCACCCTATGCATTCCAAGGACTTGAGGAAGAAGGATTATCTTATATGAAAGAAGCCAGGGAAGAAACCGGTCTTCCTGTTATTTGCGAGGTAACAAGCCTTAATGCCATAGAGGCAGCCATAAAATATGTAGACATGCTTCAGATCGGAGCTAGAAATATGCAAAATTTCTATCTATTAAAGGAAGCAGGAAAAACCGGACTGCCTGTATTATTAAAACGGGGTCTGTCGGCTACAATTGATGAATGGCTAAATGCGGCAGAATATATAATAGCAGAAGGTAATCCCAATGTTGTCCTTTGTGAACGGGGAATTCGAACCTTTGAAACAGCAACTAGAAACACCTTAGACATTAGTGCTGTACCGGTTATAAAGTCAAAAAGCCACCTTCCTATTATAGTTGATCCTAGCCATGCCACCGGTGTCAGATCCTATGTAAAATCCATGTCAATGGCTGCTATTGCCGCAGGGGCAGACGGGCTTATGATAGAAACCCACCCCGATCCCTCAATTGCCTTAAGCGACGGTCCTCAATCCTTGTCCTTTGAGCAATTTGAAGATTTGACAAGTACTCTGAAACCACTGATCAATTTATTGGGCAAAAATTTATAGGAGGAGTAAATGAAAGATACGGATGCTGATTTTATAATAAATAAAATAGGTTTTATAGGATTTGGATTAATTGGGGGCTCCATTGCCAGGGCAATTAAAAAGAGCCGCCCCCATACCCTTTTATATGCCTATGATCATCATGCCAATCCTCCCAGTGCTGATTTTAAAGAGGCTCTATCTGACGGTGTACTTGATTATGTGACGGGAAACCTAACAGAGGGCTTTCCTGATTGCGATATTATTTTCCTTTGTGCCCCTGTACTTGCAAATGTCTCATATCTGGAGAATTTAAAACACATTGTAAAACCCTCATGTATCATAACCGATGTGGGAAGTGTAAAGGATAACATTCACCAGGCAGTAACTAAGCTTGAAATGGAGGATGTATTTATCGGGGGCCATCCCATGACCGGTTCCGAAAAAACAGGATATGTCAACTCCTATGCTTTATTGCTGGAAAATGCTTATTATATCCTTACACCTACCAGTAACACTTCGGCGGACAAATTAAAGATACTGCTAAATCTGATTGAAGAAATGGGTTCTATACCAATCATTCTAGACCCTAAAGAACATGATGAAATTACAGCGGCAATTAGCCACCTTCCCCATATTATAGCTGCCACCTTGGTAAACCTAATAAGGGAATCCGGGGATATTTCAAAAATGATGAAGCAGCTGGCCGCAGGAGGTTTTAAGGATATTACAAGAATAGCCTCTTCATCACCGCAAATGTGGCAAAACATCTGTCTTACCAATTCCAAGGTAATAAAAAATATTTTAAACAGATATATCAAAAAGCTAGAGACAGCTTATCATGCCTTGGATGAAATGGACGGAGAATATCTATATAAAATGTTTGATACGGCAGGAGAATTTAGAGACAGTATACCTAATAAATCTATCGGTCTTATAAACAGAATCTTTGAAATATATGTGGATATTATAGATGAGACCGGTGCCATAGCCTCCATTGCTGCCTTGCTTGCCGGTAATCATATCAGTATAAAAAATATCGGTATTATTCATAACAGAGAATTTGAAGAAGGTGTCCTTCGCATAGAATTTTATGATGAGGAATCTGAAGAAGCTGCAAAAGAATTACTTAAAAGACACCACTACCATATACATGAAAGGTGATTCTTTAAAATAGTTAAAGGAGCTTTGATATGATAATAAAAAAAAGAAATCCCTTAAAAGGATACATAACTGTTCCCGGTGATAAGTCCATTTCCCACCGTGGGGTTATGATTGGAGCACTGGCTAATGGAAAAACAGAGGTAAATCATTTTTTACTGGGTGAAGACTGTCTAGCAACCATCTCATGTTTTCGCCGTCTGGGCATTAATATAGACATAGATTTTCAGAATGAAAAAGTAGTTATAGAGGGCAAAGGCCTGGATGGTTTAAAAGCGCAAAATGATATACTTAATGTAGGAAATAGCGGAACTACAATACGTCTAATGTCCGGCATATTATGCGGTCAAAATTTTTCTTCCCTTATTACCGGTGACTCTTCTATTCAAAGCAGACCTATGAAGAGGATACTTACCCCCCTAAAACAAATGGGGGCAGATATAGAAAGCCTTAATCATAATGGTTGTGCTCCCTTAAGCATAAACAGCTCAAAATGTCCGTCATTAAAAGGCATACATTACAATTCCCCTGTGGCCTCTGCCCAGGTTAAATCCTGTCTTCTTTTGGCAGGCCTTTATGCAGAAGGAGACACTCTAGTTACAGAACCGGCTATATCAAGAAACCATACGGAGCTAATGCTAACAAACTTTGGTGCTGAGGTAAAATCAATAGATAATACCGTATCCGTTAAGCCAAGACCTTCACTTACCGGAAGAAAAATAGATATTCCCGGAGATATCTCCTCTGCCGCCTATTTTATTGCAGCGGCACTTATAGTACCCAACTCTGAACTGCTGATTAAAAATGTGGGCATTAATCCTACCCGAGCAGGGATACTAAAAGTATGCCAGATGATGGGAGCAGATATAAAATTAGAAAATATTAAAGAAAATGGCAACGAACTATCAGCAGATTTACTGGTTCGTCACAGTAATCTTAAGGGAGTCAACATCGGTGGCAGTATTATTCCTACCCTAATAGACGAGATTCCTATTATCGCTGTACTCTCCTGCTTTGCAAAAGGAAGGACCGTTATAAGGGATGCCCAGGAATTAAAAGTTAAAGAATCCAATAGAATTGATGTAATAGTAGATAATCTCTCCCGTATGGGGGCAGATATTGAAGCAACCGATGACGGAATGATTATTAATGGGGGAAAACCTCTTCATGGTGCCACCATCGATTCTAAGATGGATCATCGAATTGCCATGGCCTTTGCTATTGCCGGCCTAATGGCTGATGGTGATACAAATATCCTAGATTCAGAATGTGTTGCCATATCCTATCCGGGATTTTTTAAAGATTTAATAAACTTGCAAAACTGAAATAAAAAAGGGTACCTGCTACCATGAACAAGTTGTAAACAAAATTATCTTTTGTTCTTAATTTGTTCATGGTAATGGTACCTTTAATCAAATTGAGAGATATATAGTTTGTAGTAAAAGCCCTTCTTCTCCATAAGCTCCTTATGGGTTCCCTGTTCCACTATATCTCCTTTATCCACTACCAGAATATTATCGGCTCCCTGAATAGTAGACAATCTATGGGCTATGACAAAACAAGTCTTTTGCTCCATAAGTTTTCTCATGGCTTTTTGTATCTTGATTTCTGTTCTGGTATCTACATTGGAGGTTGCTTCATCAAGTATCAGCATCTTTGCATCCATAAGCATGGCCCTGGCTATAGTAAGAAGCTGCTTTTGGCCTTTGGATATGTTCATACCATCCTATCCTCATTTATAATGGTATTATATCCCTCGGGAAGCCGCTTAATATATGAATGAATACCTGCCATCTTTGCTACATTTACCACTTACCGTTAGAAGTCATAAATAAATGATTCAAATTATCATAGAGACGAAAAACAA
>ERZ773359.2523-NODE-2523-length-22963-cov-12.575825_pt1 | contig 22963 bp, 16 predicted proteins | sample MGYA00374955_ERZ773359 | MGnify/ENA primary metagenome ERZ773359 (study PRJEB29098, sample SAMN04486028) | biogas fermenter metagenome | study: EMG produced TPA metagenomics assembly of the Biogas fermentation microbial communities from Germany - Plant 4 DNA1...
GTCATTACTATACCCAGCAGGATTCGTATCATACTGCTGAACTGACCGTATCTGCTGCTGCGGGACACCTTTTGTACAAAACCAACCGCTGTTCCGGCGGCGATGATCAGGACACTATGCCCCAAAGCATACAGCAGCAGCAGGATCACGCCCCACAACAGACTCCCTTCCTGTGCCACCAAGGCCAGCAGGGCGACTAAAACCGGTGTAGCACAGGGGGAAGAAAATAAACCTGCCAGGATACCGGCCAAAAAAGCACCGACAAAACCTCTTCTTTTATTTTTACTAACCGCATAAGTGGCAGGAATAAAATTAAAGATCTCCCATGTTTGCAGCGCCATTAACAGCATTAACCCACCTAAAACGAGGTACCACCGGCTGCCGAAACCCTGCAGCAGCCGGCCCAGCAGCGACGCCGCGGCGCCTAAAACAGTAAAAGTCACAGCATTACCGAGGGAAAAAACTGCGGAGAGCCAGAATGCTTTTCTTGTGTCACCGCCGCTGCTGCCGCCCACATAGCCGATCACCAGCGGTATACCGGAGAGAGCGCAGGGTAAAAAAGAGGTAAGGACCCCCGCTGCAAAAGCCAGAAGCGGCGCCAACCACATTTTTGTGGTCATTATCTCTGCCAACGACTGCAGCCACAGACTAAGCTGCATCATTTCATCCCCATCTCCTGTAAGGCTGCCAGCATTTCTTCTTTAGTCATGGGGCCGACATGGGTTGTAAATAAATGTTCTTTTGTCTCACGATGGACTAAAAGTGTCATTTTCATCGCCTGAGGATCGCTGGGCCGGAAAGGATTACCCTCAGCATCATAAAAAACCTGTGTCGGCAGGAGGGCAACCGGATATTCCCGTCCCAATTCTTCATATTTCCAGACATCAATATATTTAATAATGGCTCTTCCCTGCAGTTCCTGATTTAATTCTTCCAGATCAGATGCCATGGCTTGGCAGGACACGCAGTCATCAGAGCCGAAATCCAGAATAATCGGCAGCCCGTACGATTTTAACTGCTCTAAATCAAATTCTTCCGTTACTACCAAGGCAAAATCAGGATTAGGTTCGGCCGCAGGCAGATCATTCTGCCTTCCCTGCTTTACATACCAGACACCAAAGACTAATGATAACAAGAATAGAGGGACTAAAACTTTTCCCCACAGTTTTTTACTTGCTGCTGTCATGTTAACCCTCCCGTTTCAAATTCATGATTTAGATGTACTTTTCATAGTAACTTATGCCTGCCTTAGATGCAAGATGTGAATTAACTCACTAACAATACGGCAGGAATCACCTACCTGCAGAGAGAAAAGAATTAGCACCAGGACATGGAAAGTGTGGTGATGAAGTTGCCTGCTAATTTAACACCGCAGTATTATGCAGCCGAAGCTCAATACAAAAAAGCCCGTACGCCGGAAGATAAAATGATGGCACTGCAGGAAATGCTGGCCACCATCCCCAAACATAAAGGCACGGAAAAACTGCAGGCAGATATAAAGAGACGACTTTCCCAGCTGCGTGAGGAAAGTCAGCAGAAAAAACAGCAAAAAACCGCATATAATCCCTTTCATGTGGAAAAACAAGGCGCAGGACAGGTCGTCTTAACAGGCTTTCCTAATACAGGCAAATCAGCTCTGGTAGGGGCTTTAACCAGAGCCAAAGTTAAAGTCGCTGATTATCCCTATACAACAACAGTGCCGGCAGCCGGTATGATGCAGTATGAAGATATTTTGATTCAACTGGTGGACACCCCGCCCTTTACCGGGGATAATGTTCCCCCCGGCTTAATCGGTACCCTGCGCAATGCCGATGCACTTTTACTGCTGATCGACCTAAACACCGGTGATTGTCTGGACCAGCTGGAAACTACTTTGTCCCTGCTTGAAGAACGGGGACTGATTGATCCCAGCGGCGAAAATCCCCTTGCCCTGCCCTACCTGATCCTCGGCTTAAAGGCAGATCTGGAAAATGCTGCAGGCAACCTGGAGATTTTACGGGAACTGCGGCCTGACGTCAGGATAGAACCCCTTTCCCTGCAGCAGGATCTGACGTCTTTCCGGCAGACTGTTTTTGAGCTGCTGGACGTGATTCGCATTTATGGTAAAGCACCCGGCAAAAAAGCAGACCTGGAGCGTCCTTTCATTCTTAAAACCGGTTCAACGGTGCTTGATTTTGCAGCCCAGGTGCATCGTGATTTCCCGCAAAAGCTGAAAAGCGCCCTCGTCTGGGGATCAGCACGCTTTCCCGGCCAAGCCGTGCCGCGCGATTACCTCCTCCAGGACAAAGATATTGTGGAGCTGGTCGTTTAACCAGATCACGGTTCTCCTGTAGGTGTTTATGCGGCTTTAGCTGCTAATAAATAACCTGCCTCAGGCTTAAACCAGAACAGTTTAAAGAAAAATACAGATGAAAGAGGGATCTCCCGTGACAGATAAAGAAAAAACAGCAGCAGTAACAATCAGCCTGCCAAATCAATCTACTGTAACGACAAAAGCAGGCCGCAGCTTACTGGAAATAAGTGAGGAAGTACAAGAGGCATATGGCTCCCCTATTGCGGCAGCCATCGTCAATGGGAAAATGAAAGATTTAACACATCAGCCCCCGGCCGGCTCCGCCATCAGATTTCTCGATCTTGGCACAACGGAAGGGGCCAGGATTTACCAGCGCAGTTTGACCTTTCTCCTCATTTATGCAGCTAAACTCCTTTTCCCCACAGCACAGATTAACATTGAACATTCTTTAGGTAAAGGACTTTACTGCGAGATTCAGAAAACACCCGCTTTAAGCGCTGACGATGTAGCGGCACTGGAACAAAAAATGCGTGAATTAGTAGACGCCGATTTACCTATTGAAAAGAAAAAAGTACCGCTGCAGCAGGCCATTGCCAGTTTTGCCCAAGCCGGCTTTCTTGATAAAGTGCGTCTCTATCAAAAGTGGCCGACCAATGAAGTTACTGTCTATTCCTTAGGTGAGCTAACAGACTCCCTGCACGGCTACATGGTAACGCGTACAGGTATTTTGCAGAGGTTCGCCTTACATTTCCGTGCTCCCGGTTTAGTGCTGCGCTTTCCGACGGCGGATGATCCCTTTACCATTCCCCCCTATGTTGAGCAGCCTAAGCTCTTTGAGATCTTCCGGGAAACGGAAAAATGGTCCAACATCCTGGGTTTCCATACCGTGGGCATTCTTAATGAGCGGATTGAGGCAGGTCAGGGTCCGGAAATTATCCGCATTAATGAGGCGCTGCATGAGAAAAAAATTGCCCAAATTGCCGATTTGATTGCTGCCCGCAAAGATGAACTGCGCATTGTTATGATCGCCGGCCCCTCCTCTTCCGGTAAAACAACTTTTACCCAACGCTTACGCATTCAGCTGTTGGTTAACGGCATTCGTCCTTTCCCCATTTCACTTGATGATTATTTTGTCGAGCGGGAGCAGACTCCCCTCGATGAAAACAATCAGCCTGATTTTGAGCACCTGGAAGCGATAGATTTAGAGCTTTTCAACGACCATCTGCTGCGCCTGATCAAAGGAGAAAAAGTGGAAATACCCAGGTATAATTTTCTGACCGGTAAACGGGAATATGTTGGTCATACAATACAACTGCAGGAAAATCAACTGCTCCTGATCGAGGGTATTCATGGCCTAAATGAACGTCTGACGGAAGCAATCCCCCGCGCACAGAAATTTAAAATCTATATTTCAGCCCTGACGGCGTTAAATGTTGACTGTCATACCCGTATTCATACAACCGATACCCGTTTATTACGCCGCATCATCCGCGACCACCAGTTCCGCGGTTACAGCGCCCTGGACACCATTCGCCGCTGGCCTTCTGTGCGCCGCGGTGAAGAACGCAATATTTTCCGACTGCAGGAAGAAGCAGACATTATGTTTAACTCCTCTTTAGTTTATGAGCTGGCGGTACTGAAACAATTTGCCGTCCCCCTGCTGAAAAAAATCAGTCCTACAGAACCGGAATATGTGGACGCTAAAAGGCTGCTGCTCTTCCTGTCCTGCTTTGTACCCCTGGAGCCGCACGACATTCCGAACAACTCCATCCTGCGTGAATTTATCGGCGGTTCCTGTTTCCCTGTAAGTTAGTCAACAGCACTGCTTTATTTACAGCTCCCTGTGGGGAGCTTTTTGCTTACGGTTTTTTCACTTGTGCCGCCGGCCTGCGAAAAGGTCGGATAACCATTTGTTAATTGACAAGATGTGGCATAATATTTACGATAAAATTAGTAAAACAAAGGGGTGTGGCTGATGGATTTTAATAAGTTTACCGAAAAAGCGCAGTTGGCTATATCTGAGGCACAGGCCCTGGCGGTGAAAAGAAATCATCAAGCCATTGATTTGGAGCATTTGCTGCTGGCACTGCTGCAGCAGGAAAACGGACTTATTCCTCGTCTACTGACGAAAGCAGATATTAACGTAGATAAACTGCAGCAGCGGCTTGAGCAAATGCTGGCCAAAATACCGGTAGTTACCGGCTCTGCTTCCACCTATATTACGCCGAGACTTAATCAGTTATTAATACGGGCTCAGGAAGCAGCAAAACGGCTGAAAGATGAATACCTCAGCGTGGAACATTTAGTACTGGCCATGTTTGATGATACACAGCTGGCGAATCTGTTCGCTGAACTAGGTTTGACCAAAGATATTTTCCTGCAGGCTCTGACAGCCGTCCGGGGCAACCAGCGGGTAACCAGCGCTAACCCGGAAGATACGTATGAGGCTTTAGAAAAATATGGTCGTGACCTTACCGCCATGGCTCTGCAAAACAAACTGGACCCGGTGATTGGGCGTGATCAGGAAATTCGCCGTGTCATCCAAGTCCTGTCCCGCCGTACTAAAAACAATCCTGTTTTAATTGGTGAGCCCGGCGTTGGCAAGACGGCCATTGTGGAAGGGTTAGCCCGCCGCATTGTGGCCGGAGACGTCCCGGAAAGCCTCAAAAACCGGCGCCTGGTGGCTTTAGATATGGGGGCATTAATTGCCGGGGCTAAATATAGAGGTGAATTTGAAGAACGGCTGAAAGCCGTCCTGCAGGAAGTAACAAAAGCTGCAGGCCGCATCATTCTCTTTATTGATGAGCTGCATACCGTGGTCGGTGCAGGCAGAGCGGAAGGCTCCATGGATGCCGGCAATATGCTGAAACCAATGCTGGCTCGCGGTGAACTGCACTGTATTGGCGCTACTACTTTAGATGAGTATCGGCAGTATATCGAAAAAGATGCCGCCCTGGAGCGCCGCTTTCAGCCGGTACTGGTAGATGAACCGTCAGTTGAAGATACTGTTTCCATCCTGCGCGGTTTACGTGAACGCTATGAATTACACCACGGCGTGCGCATCCAGGATGCAGCCCTCGTTTCTGCGGCCATGCTCAGCCATCGCTATATCTCTGACCGCTTTCTGCCGGACAAAGCCATTGATTTAATCGATGAGGCCGCCGCCAAACTGCGTACAGAAATGGAAAGTATGCCGGAGGAATTAGAAACCCTGGAACGCCGCGTCTTACAGCTAGAAATTGAACGGGAAGCACTGCGCAAAGAAACCGATCAAGCCTCCCAGGAGCGGCTCTCGGCTTTGGAACAAGATTTGGCTGAACTAAAAGCAGAACGCGCTGCGCTGCGGGCACAGTGGGATCATGAAAAGCAGCTTCTCAGCAGCATCAGCAGCCTGCGTGAACAACTGGAACAGGCGCGGACTGAGATGGAACAGGCGCAGCGTGACTACGATTTAAATAAGGTGGCCGAGTACCAGTACGGCAGAATCCCGGCCCTGGAAAAACAGCTGCAGGAAGCAGAAAGTAAGCTTGTCGCCGGCGAAGCTAAACTTATTAACGAAGCTGTTACAGCTGATGATGTAGCCGAGGTAGTGGCCCGCTGGACCGGCATCCCCCTCTCCCGCCTGGTAGAAGGTGAAAAAGAAAAACTATTACGCCTGGATGAAATACTGCACCAAAGAGTAATTGGACAGGACGAAGCGGTGCAGGCTGTAGCCGATGCCGTCCTGCGGGCGCGTTCAGGGCTAAAAGATCCGAAAAGACCCATCGGCTCCTTCATTTTTCTGGGACCTACAGGAGTCGGCAAGACTGAGCTGGCCCGCTCTTTGGCCGAAGCATTGTTTGACAGCGAAGATAATATGGTGCGGCTTGATATGAGTGAATATATGGAAAAACATACTGTAGCCCGCCTCATTGGTGCTCCTCCCGGTTATGTCGGGTACGAGGAGGGCGGTCAGCTTACTGAAGCTGTCCGCCGCAAACCGTACTGTGTGCTCCTCTTTGATGAAATTGAAAAGGCTCACCATGACGTTTTCAATGTGCTGCTGCAGATTCTGGATGACGGCCGGCTGACTGACAGCCAAGGCCGGACTGTAGACTTTAAAAACACCATCATTATCATGACTTCCAATCTTGGCAGTCTCTATCTGCTGGAGAATGCGGCGGCCGACGGTGAAATCCTTCCGGCTGTCAAAGAACAGGTCATGTCAGAACTACAGCGCCATTTTCGCCCTGAATTTTTAAATCGCGTCGATGATATTGTCCTCTTTAAGCCCTTAACGCTGGCAGAACTTAAACAAATTGTTGCGCTGCAGCTGAATCTGCTGCGGCAGCGTCTGGCTGAACGCTTTATTGAGCTGGAACTGACGGAAGCTGCCCAAGCAAGATTAGCCCAAGCCGGTTATGATCCTGTTTACGGAGCACGTCCGTTAAAACGCTACATACAAAAAGAACTGGAAACTGTTTTAGCACGCAAATTAATCGCCGGTGAGCTGCGAGAACATCATAAGGTCTTGATCGATGCCGATGAAAAAGGCTTGATTTTCACAATCACCCCGCAGAATTAAGGGCATCCCCCTTAACAACCCCGACAACAAAAAAGCGGTGCTGCGCCTCCTAGCGCAGCGCCGCTTTTTTGTTTACATAATTTCCATACAAATCAAGACGCCGTCACTTTGCCTCCGCATCACGAAAGTAGTTAAACCACTGCCCAAAGGGAAAGCCGGCTATTGTTTTGTTTTGGTACTGCAGCCACAGCTGCCGGCAGCCTTCTGCAAGATGATGTGACTTGATGCCGTGGGAAAGCGATAAATAAGCTTCCATATACGCGGCAAAATGATCACAGGCACGAATTAATTCACCGTCAATGGGAGAATAGCGGTCTTCATTATACCGGGAGGAGATGGCATCGGCCTCCACAATAGTTACCTGACCGTCAAGCAGCACTCTGTTGGCAAACTCATTTTCCGTAAAATAGCGCAGTTCTTGATGCCAGGCTGCCGGCAGCAGGGGCAGCAGCTTCTCTTCTACCTGCCGCTGCTCAATATCTTTGATCAGCTCATCCAGGCCGGCTACAGAACGCTTCACGGGGGAAACAATATCGCGAGTCAATACTTCAGGCAGATCATGAAAAAGACCTGTCAGATAGTTGTTAACTAAACGCTGATCACAGGCATTTAGCTCGGTGCTTACCAAATAAGAGAGCATGGCAACTATCAGCATATGCCCCAGGACAGAAGTTTCAGGCAGCCGCGCCGTCTGCGCCCATCGCTGCTGAAAACGCAGCTGTCCTACTAAATCCATAAAATGACTTGTTTTCTTGCCTAACTGCAGCTTCTGTACGCCGGCAAGATGATAATGCTCTTCAATCTCATCCTCAATGGCTGCTTTAGTCTCCTCTAAACCATATAAATTGGCATTTAAAGTATAGACCAGTCTAAACTCCCAGTTAGTAGCCAAATAATGAGAGGCCTTGAGAATACTTTTTTCCCGTTCACTATATTCGGGCTGAAACAGATAAGCTTTAAATTTTTCCAAAAAATTATCCCTGACTCCTGCCAGCGCTTCAGTCAGCTGAGCAATAACCCACTGATTTAACTGCTCACCTTTTTCGTCCATCAATTTGTGAAAGATTGGCGGTTTGATATCCGTGAGAATGATACGGTGTAAAAATTCGAAAAAGCCACCTTCAATCAGCTGCCGCCAGTTTACAACAGCGTTACGGTCTGTCTGTTCAAATTTAGCCAGCAGGTAAGCATAAACCATCTTCTGCGCCTGCTTATCCAGTTCCGTAAAACCTTTATAGGGACGGTTATGGTCATTCCAGCGCTGAATACTGGCAGCATCAAACAATAATTCAATTAATTCTTTTTTAATCATCTCAAACTCCCCAGTTCTGCTGTTCCTCATTTTACCATACTGCCGCGCGGCCGGATTCAACTGTTCACCCCTTCAGACCCAATAGCCTGCTCACCGTCTGCTTCCGGCAGCTCCTGCACATCTTTCAGCTTCCGTTCAATAGTACGTGATTTACGGGAAGCATCATCAATGGTATTACTGGCTTCCTGCAGTTTCTTTCTCGTTTTTTCCAACAGATCGCCAAAACGACCAAATTCCGTTTTCACTGCTCCCAACAGCGACCAAACTTCACTGGTACGTTTTTCAATGGTTAAAGTGCGAAATCCCATCTGCAGGCTGTTTAAGAAGGCAGCCAAAGTAGTGGGACCGGTAATTGCTACTTTGTAATCACGCATTAATGTCTCAAATAAACCGCTGCGGCGTAAAACCTCTGCATATAAACCCTCAAAAGGTAAAAACATAATGGCAAAATCCGTCGTTGCCGGCGGATCTAAATATTTATCCCGGATATCCTTGGCACATTTTTTTATGCTGACCTCCAGCTGCCTGGCACAGCTTTCAGTCTGAGCAGCGTCTCCGCTTTCATAAGCATCTAACAGCCGTTGATAATCCTCCAGGGGAAACTTGGCATCAATAGGCAGCCAGACAACTTGTTCCTCTTTACCCGGCAGCTTGACGGCAAATTCCACCCGCTCATTTCTTCCCGGCTTGACAGCCACATTGGCCGCATACTGATCTGGTGTTAAGATTTCATCAAGAATGCCGGCCAGCTGTATTTCACCCAGCGTACCGCGTACCTTAACATTCAGTAAAGCTTTCTTTAAATCGCCTACGCCGGTGGCCAGATTCTGCATTTCACCTAAGCCCTGGTGCACCTGCTCCAGCCGTTCACTAACCTGCTTAAATGATTCTCCCAGACGTTTTTCCAGTGTGCTGTGCAGCTTCTCTTCTACAGTCGCCCTGATTTTCTCCAGTTTTTCGGTATTGTCAGCCTGCAGTTCCTGGAGTTTCCCTTCTAAGGTGCCGCGCATTTTTTCCAGTTTTTCTTCACTGCTTTGCACCAGTTTCTCCAGCTGCTCTGCCAAATCGCCAAATTTTTGTCGCTGTGCAGCATTTAACTCATTAACACTAATACGAAAGCTTTCTTCAAATGACTGCAGCGCTTTCCCCAGTTCGGTACGGTTTTGCAGCGCATCTGTGTTCAGCTGATGCTGCAGAAACGCCAACTTTTCTTCCATAGTTTTGCGCAGGGCATCCAAACGCTGTTCATTACTGGCTGTAAGGGTATCCAGTTGGGCTTTCTGCAGCATCGTCATCTCCATCATCTGTTTGACCAGGGAGTCACCCCAAGCCCTGACAGAAGCATTTACTTCTTCACGGTTTTGACGTGCTGTTAAGTTAATTTCATTACGTAAAGACGTTAAATCCTCACGCAGCATTCTGCTTATTTCCCTATGGTCTACTTTGCTGATTTTCTGCAGCATCAGCAGCACAACCGCTAAAGTTATCACTGCTATCACTAAAATTATTGTTTCCAGCATCAATACCTCCCCCAGCTTAGCCGCTAATTACTCAATTCCACAAACCAGGGCTACTTCCTGCCTCACCGTTAAGCAGACGAGGCGCTGGAAACGGCAAAATAATATCTCCGGAATGCAGCAGCGCAGCAGCGGTAAGAAATACTGCTGCTGCGCCGGGAACTACTTCCTGTGCACAGTCTGGAAATTCTCTCTTAACAGTCGAATAAAATTATCGATTATAGCTCAAAAGATAACTGCACTCGTCTTCTGCTACCTTAAAACGGCAAACTGCAGCTCTTTTTCTTTAAGATGACGGATGATGTCCGGCAGTGCCTCTACTGTATAGCGATTCTCATGCAAAATGTATACGGAACCCGATGGATCGGTCCTGGTAAAATATTTATAGATGGAATTAGCATTGTTTACTTCCCAGTCCCTGGGGTCCCGATTCCACATAACCATTTTCATTTGGCGTTTTGCCAATTCACTGCGTATAGTTTTTGTCTGCGCGCCATATGGCGGTCTAAACAGTGTTACCGGCTGCTTGGTCAAACTCTCTAAGAGGGAGCTTGTTTTCTCGATCTCCTGCTTTTGCTGCTGTGGTGTTAATCTGCTAAAATCAGCATGACTCCAGGAATGACTTTGTACCGACATTTGGCTGTCAGCCGCATACTTTACAGCATCCTGGTGCTGCACAGCATATCTGCCGACAAAGAAGAAGGTTGCGGCGACTTGCTGCTCAAGTAAAATATCGACAATCTGTTTCGTATATTCTGAAGGACCATCATCAAAGGTCAGCGCAACATAACCTTCTGGAAGGGCATAACAAATATTTGTCTCCAGTTCCAGCTCCGTAATATCTAAAACAGGCTTTTCAACGATCGGTTCTGCAACGACCGGCTCTTCCACAGCCGGCAAAAAAGCCTCACTCTCTGCCCCGGCCCCTGTCTGTGCAGTCCCAGGCTCCGGAACCGGTGACAAAGCAGGTTTAGTGCCGGCACTATAGGTTAATGGCATGTCCGCACTTAAAGCAGAAGCCACACTAACGAGCAGAAAAAATAAATAAAAAGCAAAAAGATAGGAAACCCTACCTAACCTAAAGGTAGTTTTTTTCGTTACAGACTGCACTTGAGAAGTTGTAGGTGCAGGCGAACTTGGACTTTCCTCTTTTTGCTTACCAGAACCACTCAGTACCTCAAGTGTGTAATCAGCAGGACAAGTAAGATAAAGATTTTTTTTATGTCCTGTGCCTAACTGAGTTACTTTTAATATTTTTTGTTTTAAAAAAGGATCCCAGCGCAAATTTAGTGACAAACGATAACGAACATTTTCGCTGAAGTTTATGAAGTTAATTAACTGTCTGTAAATTCCCGCATCAATGGGGATAGTCACAAGTCTGTTACTATGTATGTTCTCATACATTCTGCAGTTTAAAGTATAGTCAGGACCGTCACTGAGGGAAACAATTTCGACGTAAGCCGCATTACTAACCCCCATTTTCCTCATCCTCAGCTTTATCTGCGGTCAGATAATCATTAAAAGAGGAAGACATCTGGTTGGCAAAATCCTTAACCAAACCCAGCAAATACGTGTTTTCCTGCCTTATTTTTTCATATACTGCCTGTGTTTGCTTGATCTCTGTCTCCAGCTCAATTACTCTTTCCTCATACTCATTCTGTGCCGCTAAACGCTGCGCACTTTCCTTTTCTAACCGCTGCTGCAGCTTTTGATATTTTTCCTGATAAACAGCAACCTCTTTTTGTAAATCCCGGATCTGATCACCCATTTTAATCTGTAATTGCTGATAATCTTCTGATTTTTGATCAATAATCATATCTTTATCACTGACGATAGCTGTAAGATTCTTAATTTGTGACTCTCTCTCCGCTAAGGTTGTATTGAGTCGTGCGATATCAGCCTGCGCAGCCTCCAGCTGCCCGTTTAAGTAATTGATACGGCTTAGTAAATCCCGCTGATTATGATCTAATGCCTGCTTGGCCAAAACAATCTGCTCTACTGCCGCATATAGATTTTTAACGGTTTGGTCATTTTTAGTCTCTTCGCTGATAGTAGTGTTCATTGCTCTATCCCCGCTTACACTGTTTTCCTCTTTTCGTCCTGCTTCATCCTCTGCCTGCTTTTGTGAAAATACCTTTATCATTGTCGCCCCCCTCAATGCTTGCTTAAAGATATAAGCCCCTCCTTGAGCATAAAAAAACCTGCCCACAAGAAAGCTGCACAGCTTAATAGTAATAAGTCTGTGGCTTACTACTATTAAGAGGAGCCATCAAGCACAGGCAGATTAATAGGAAACAATAATTGCTGAAATAGGCTGCATTGGCTGAAACTGTTTTCAATTATCGCACTCGTGTGAAGGCTCCAAAAAAAAGCATTCACTTTCGGCGGCCAGGCTGTCATCGCATTGAGGTAATGCTTTAGACCCTATGGCTTTGCGTCCCTGCCTTTCGACAGGTTTGCCATTTTCGAGTGATCCTTAAGAATAATTTACCATAGATTGCCGCAATAGGCAACAAATAATAGCAATAATAGTGAATTTTTGTTATTTTTTTAATCAAAACGCAATATCTTTATGGACTGCTGCAGCATGTATTTTTTTACCAGGAACATAACTCGGCTTTTGGAGCGCTTTGCTATCACACACACCGCGCATTTTTCCACAAATAAAAGCATCGCAGATTAATGCGATGCTTAAAGGGATAATATAAAGCAGGTCTGTAAGCCGAGTTCTGTTCCCCTGACGGGGCGATAGTCATCTCTCTGGGATGTTAGTTACCTAACATCTCTAGCGACCTAACCCGGGAGATCGGCGGGCCACGTCAACTCTCCCCTATTTGGTCTTGCTCCGGGTGGGGTTTACCTAGCCAGCCAGTCACCTGACTGCTGGTGCGCTCTTACCGCACCATTTCACCCTTACAAACCGGAAATCAGATAGCGGAAGTTAGGTAAGACAGAATTGCGAAACAGCAATTCCTTCCTAGTTCCGGCAAACTGACCTCTGATATCTGATCTCCGGTTTGCGGTATATTTCTGTGGCACTTTCCTTGAGGTCACCCTCACTGGGCATTACCCAGCACCCTGCCCTCTGGAGCTCGGACTTTCCTCGAGGATTAATTCCCCGCGACTATCCGACCTGCTTTATATATTCTCTTTGGGATAATTAGTTTAACATTTCTATGTCGAAAAGTCAAAGGTAACAAATGGATTCTTCCTGTTAGCTGTTATGGTACCAAACGGCGTCCGCAGTTTTCGCAATAAACCTTACTATCAGGTTGCTTTAATCGGCTTTTTAAGCCGGTAAAAACAATGACCCGGCAGCCGCTGCAGCAGTCATTTTCTAAATGCGCCAAAGGGTTACCTTTGTAGCGCGGGCGCTGCCGGCGGTACTCCCCTAAAAGTGCTTCGCTAATCTGCTTCTGCAGCTGCTCCCTTTGCTGCTTTAAATCATTGACCCTGTTTTTAATGCTTTGAATTTCGGCATTACCTGCTTTCTGTAATTGACGCAGTTTTGCTCGCAGCGCCCGATAATGTTCCTCCGCCTGCTGCACTGTTTGTGTTAAATTCTCCTGCCCCTCCATAGCCAATAAAAGCATGTCTTCTTTTTCCCGGCGCTCACAGTCCAAAGCATGATTGCGCCTTCCAAGCTGCTCCAGCTCTTTACTGGTCTGGCCATTATCACTAAAAAGCTGAGCCTGCGCCTGCTGCTGCTCTGCTTCAGTCTGCAGCAAATCCAGTTCTAAACGCTTTATCCGCTTTGCTTGTTCGGCAAGTTTAGTCCTGGCCCACGCCCAGGCTTCTTTGGCATCGGCTGTTTCCGCCTGCAGCTTTTTAAACTCAGCAAAAACAGGCAGTTCTTTGATGCTTTTCTGCAAACTCTCTAATTCCAACTCAATCTGCTGTAGTTTGTAAAGATTCTGCAGCTCACTCACCTCAGCAGCCCCCTTTACTGTGAAATCTGTCATTATAAAAGAACGAGAAAAGACAGGTGTGTTACCTGTCTATAATAAGTGCCATGGCGTTGTATTAGTTGTGGAAGCAATAATTTCATTGTGATAGCCGGCAGCGGTCAACTGCTGCTGTAGATAATCACAAAGTGCAGGCACAATAATACGCTCGGTTCCGTCGTGTCCGGCATCAATAACTGCCAGCCCCAAAACCTGGGCTTCCTGGGCTTCATGATACTTTAAATCTCCCGTCACTAAAACATCAGCGCCGGCATAATAAGCTGCTGCAATTAAGTCACTGCCTGAGCCGCCGCATACCGCCACTTTGTGAATCTCCTTGTCTGTGTCACCGGTGACACGCACAAAAGGGACCCCCAGCTTTTCTTTAACTAAGTGACAGAATTCGGATAATACTAATGATTGCTGCAGGTAACCAACCCTGCCTAAACCAAAGGCTCTTCCCTTATTGACCAGGGGATAGAGATCATAAGCTACTTCTTCATATGGATGCGCCTTCAGCATCGCCTGCACCACACGTTTGCTGAGATGAGCAGGAAGAATTGTTTCCAAACGCACTTCCGTTACTTTCTCCAGCTTGCCCTGTTCACCAAGATAAGGATTAGCCGCGGCTCCCGGCATAAAGGTGCCCGTACCTGTTGTATAAAAACTGCAGTGGCTGTAGTTGCCTATCCAGCCGGCACCGGCAGCGCTAAGCGCATTACGGACATTATGTTCATGCCCCTGCGGCACAAATACTACCAGTTTCAGCAGCTCTTCCTCTTCGCTGACCCGCAAAACCTTTGTTTCCTGCAGACCAAGTTGTTCCGCCAAAACATCATTAACTCCGCCAAAGGCAAGATCTAAATTTGTGTGCGCAGCGTAAATACGGATACCGGCCTGCAGTGCCTGCTGAATCAAGCGGCCTTTTTCCTGATCGGTACGTATAGCCGTTAACGGTTTAAAAATAAAAGGATGATGAGTGATAATAAAATCTGCACCCAGGGCAATAGCTTCTGTTAAAGCTTCCGCATTAACATCTAAAGTGACGTAAATTTTATTAACGATCCCCTGCATACTGCCAAGCTGTAAACCAACATGATCCCACTCCAGAGCTAAACGCTTAGGTGCCAGCTCTTCTAAAAATCTAATCAGTGTCTGAACGTTGAGCTGCACCAACCAGCACCTCCTGCAAACAATTTAATTGCTGCTGCACTGTACGCAGTTTCTCCGACACATCTTCTTTCTTGGCGCGCCGCAAACTTTGGTGGACAAGCTGCAGTTTGCGAATTTTCTCTTTTAACAATAGGGGGAGAAGCGGTGGTTGTTTCTCCAACAAACGGGGACCTAAAGCAAGCCTGAAAGGATCCTGCTCCACTTCCTGACCGGGCCGGGCCATAATAATTTCATACAAACGCTTACCTTCTAAAACTAACTCTTCCTGCACTATTGCCAATCCATTCTGGGCTAAAAATAGTCTTAAGTAACCAGATTCATTCATGGGCTGTAAAATAATTCTTTTGAATTGTTTAAGTTTATCTTGTCCGCCCTTGAGGATGCCGGCGATTGTGCGTCCGCCTAAACCGGCAATTACTATTGTATCTACACCATCATCTTCCCGTAAAGCATCCAAACCGTTACCGAGACGCAAAGCTATCTTTTGATGACAATTAAACGCCGCCACCGTTTGCCGCGCCTGCTCTAAGGGAGCCTGATTAATATCTACTGCTATTGCACGCTGACTTATTTGCTCCAGTAAAAGATAAATTGGCAGATAAGCGTGGTCAGTACCAATATCCGCTATCACGCTGCCAGGAGGAATAAGTTCAGCAATAGCCTGTAAGCGTGGGGTGAGTTTCAATGTGTATACACCTCCACCTTTATTTTTTCCATTTATACCTAAAGTATCTATTAATTCATATTATCTATTAAGGTTTTCGGGTGTATACATTTATATTCTCGCCGGCAGCGGGCAGTTCCTGCAAAGCGTACGACCTGAGCAGTGGGCACTGAAAAAAAAGTGACAAAGGGAAATCCCTTTGTCACTTCTCTACCTGGCTGATTAAGATACCCATCCTTGCGCGATTCTGACACCTTCTGCCGCACTGGTTGTGAAAGCATCAGCGCCAATTTGTTCACATGCTTCCTTGGTAACAGGGTTGCCGCCGATAATTACTTTCACACTGTCACGCAGGCCGGCCTCTTTAAGAGCATCTACAGTTTCTTTCATGGACTCAAGGGCCAGTGTTAAGACACCACTCATCCCAACAATATCAGGCTTAACCTCTTTAACTTTCTCCACAAAAGCGCTGGCAGGCTGGTCAATGCCGAGGTCATGGACCACGAAGCCTGCAGCTTCCATCATGTTCTTATAGATGTTTTTACCGATATCATGCAGGTCACCGGCCACAGTACCTAAAACCAGGACACCTGCATCACCGGTAGCTGCACCGCCCAACAGCGGCTTTAAGGTGTTAATGGCGTTTGTCAGTAATTCTCCGGCAAAAATCAGGTCACCCACAAAGTACTCTTCTTGTTCAAAAAGATCACCAACAATGTTCATGCCCTCTTGGCAGGCAGCTACAGCTTTTTGTGCTTCTTCTTCTGAGGGGTTTTCGGCTACAAAAGCCTCAAGCATACTCATGACCTTGTCCTCATCCAGCTCTCCTACTGCTTCTGCTAAAGCTTTCAGATCTAACATGTACAAACCTCCTTTTTTACTCGACGCACAGAGTGCTTTTGTTCTCAGCCGGAGCTGAGCCCCATAATTATCTCTACTGTCACTTGGTGACAGTTATGGGTCTGACATCAGCGAAGCAAAATTTGAAGTTGTGCAAATTGTTACTATATAGGAACAATTATACAATTCGCTAAAAAAACGGCTAATCCTTTATTCTTTTTACCAGATTTTTTAAATTTTTACCACTGCGGCGCTCAGCCTTTTGCATATAGAGACCTGAGGCTGCTTAGTCGTTCACTACTATTAATCCGGTTATAAAGGGTTTTACGGCTGATACCTAACATTTGTGAGGCTTTGGTAATGTTAAAGTTTGTTTTTTGTAAAACTGCTGCAATAATCTGTTCCTCACTTGTCTGCAGCAGACCCTCTGTCTGTTCTGCTGCTTCATCTTCTGCCAAAGCTGCCTGCAGTGGCTGCAGCTTCAGCGCTTCCTGGATTGGTGCCGGTAGGACCTCAGCCGTTAAGGTTTGCTGCTCTGCCAGAAAAACAACTCTGCTCATCACGTTCTCCAGCTCTCTGACATTTCCCCGCCACTCATAACAAGTTAGTGCTCTCCAAAAATCCCTGGTTATCTTCAGGGGGTACTTCCCATATTTCACCTGATTCTTTTTAATAAAGTGCTGCGCTAAAACAATGATATCATGTCCCCGCTCCCGCAGCGGCGGCAGTTCAAGAATAAAAGTACTGAGGCGATAATAAAGATCTTCGCGGAAATTCCCGGCTTTAGCTTCTTGGAGCAGATCCTTTTTTGTCGCTGAAATAACGCGCACATTAATCGGGATTTCCTCAGTACTGCCTACTCTCATGATGCAGCCTGTCGCCAGAGCACGCAGCAGTTTTACCTGAATAAAGAGGGGCATGCTTTCAATTTCGTCTAAGAAAAGGGTTCCCCCGGAGGCAGTTTCCAATAAACCCTCTTTACCGCGTTTGAGTGCGCCGGTAAAGGCGCCGTGTTCGTAACCAAACAATTCACTTTCGGCTAATTCCGCCGGGATAGCGCCACAATTAACGGCAACAAACTTCCCACTCCGCATACTTGCCTTGTGTATAGCCTGGGCAAACAACTCTTTACCCGTGCCGCTCTCACCGATAATGAGGATGGGTTCATCAGCGCCGGCTATTTTTTGCGCGATGCGTTTTGTCTCTTTTATTTGTTTACTTTCCCCGATAATATTGTCAAACTCGGCCAGGGTTGTGCCGTCCGTCACAAGCTGTTGCTTACCCTTGCTGTCTTTTTCCTCTAACAGGAGAAATCTCTCTTTACCTCTGCCCGGGCCGGCGGCAATGGGCATGGAGGTAAAGAAAAATTCTTTTTTCTGACCGGAAATGGTAATGCTGACAGGTTTACGGTTAACTAACCTGCCGCTCAGCCAAAGTGACAGCTGCTTCTCCAGGGCAGCTTGAATATCTTCTTCCTCGGTAATCTCCAGCATCTCCAAAATCTTTTGGTTGTAGCGAATTAATTTATTTTCATTATACCAGGCAATGCCCTGCGGGAACTGATAGAAGAATGCTTCCAGCGGTGACTGCTTGCCGGTATGATTCAGTAATGATAAGGATATTTCCACTACTCCGGCACACTGTGCGGCCATAGATGCGACATTAGGCGCTAAGGAAAGCTCATTACATACCACATTGATCACACCTAAAATCTGACCGGCGTGACCATGAATCGGTGCAGCTGCTGCATAAATATTATGATAGCGTGCACAATAGTGCTCGCACCCCAGCACGGTTATCAATCTGTTTTGTGTTAAAGCCAGCCACACCGAGTTTGTACCTATACGTTTCTCTACCAGCGCAGCGTTAGCTTTAGAATTAATTAACGGATAACCTGCAGCATCATATAATTGTATCTGGTAACCTGCACTTTCAAAAGGATTAGTAAAGCTGACATTTAGCTGCAGCAGCGGGTTAGATTCTGCTGCCCACTTTATTTCCGTCTCCAGCGAGTCATGCTCAGACGCAAGCGGGTCAACACCATAAGCGCGGCTGCGTATCCAGGAGCGCTTTATTACATGGGGTACTATACCTCTGGCAATCTCTTCCCCGGCAACAAATTTTTCCCATTCCTGCTTGACGCGTTCAAGATATTTACGCAGTGAATCAAGAGACATGTGCAGCACCCCTATGTACCCATTTGCCCTTAGACGTCTTACGCCGCTTCACTTGCTCACTTTCCTGCAGCAAATCAACTAAAGGTTTAAACTTTAGTAAATATTCTATATCTTTCCTGAAACTCCTGCCTTAGCACTAAAAAATCGGAAGCTCTCCACTGAAAGGGTACACTTGATTATTATTCTTACTAAGGCCAAGCTAGACCTGTTTTTTCTCTGCAGTAAGCAGAACGCTGCCTGTTTTCTGCCCAAATGAGCTGATTTCCGGGCAAAAAAAAGGACTCTGCCACCGGCAGAATCCTCCACTGCATTTAACTTACGCCGCAGCCTCGCTTTTGGCCTGTTCCTTTTCCTTCTTGGTCAAAAAGTAACCGATTATGGCAAAGGCTGTTCCCATCATTCTCAGCGAAACGGCCAGAATTAAAGAGGCTTTAAACCCACCTGTGATATCTTTGATATAGGAACCAAGAAACGGTCCGAAAGCAATACCGATACCAACAGACATGGAGTTCAAGGTTGACATGATTTTACCAATATGCTGTCGGCCAAAAACTGCCGGTACTGAAGCATAGTGCAGGGTACCCTCGCCCCGCATTGCCAGTACCAGAATGGCACCCAGAATATAAATCAAAGTTACACTGGTGTAGCCCATATAAAAGACCCAGATCAAAACACCGGAGATAAAATACATGAGGGGCAGAGCGACAAAGGGCCCCAACTTATCCAGCACCCAACCCCAAAAAAAGGTGCCAAAAATCCCGGCAAAAGAAGTCAGGGACAGGTAGTAAGGGACTACCGTAGCCATGATCTCTGCACGATCCATACCTACAGAGGTGAGGCCTTCAATAATAATCAGCGTGGCGTTTTGTGAAAACAGCATGTTGGAAAAGGCTGCGCCCAGAAAACCACCGGCTAAAATCCAGTATCTCTTATCACGAATAGCTTCGGCAAAAGTATACTGCTTTTGTTCCTGCACAGGCTGCCCCGCTGCTCTGGCTTTGACAACCATCCCCTGCGGCTTCCAATCTGCTGCCGGTAAGCGCCAGGCAATCACGCCCAATAAGGTAATGGCACAAAAGCCTACGACGCCTAAAATCAAAAAGATGTTACCGGTAAAACCATACTGAACAATGAAAGAGGCAATGAGCGGGGTCAGGATCATGGTCCCGATACTCATGCCCGAACCACCGACCGCCATGGCCGTGCCCAGTCTGTCAGGGAACCACTTGGCAACCGTCGCAGTATAGCTGCCGGAATAGAACCCGGCGCCCAGTCCAATGAGAAAGCCGCCGACATACCAGAGAGTTTGTGCTTCCGCCCAGGTCTCTTTGCCTAATACAACCATTAAGATCAAATAACCGGATAAAGCAAAAATCCCGGACAGGACGAAGGGGATTTTGGGCCCATATTTATCCAAAATGGCGCCGGAAATGGGGGGGCCGATAATCATGGAACCAAGTCCGGTAAAAGTAGAAATCAAGATAATACTGGCTGTAGTATCTAAATTAAAAGCTGTTTGTACATGCGGGTAAAATAAAGCCCAGGGCGCAATCCGCAGCGCACTTATCAAAAAAGCAGAAATGGGATAATACCATCTTTTACTCTCGCCAACACCATACGTTAGTAAGGACATTATGAACCTCCTTGTTGCTGTTAGTTAGTTCCTGCCGTAAACTGCCTCCTTCTCCTCACAAACAAAACAGGTTGAACCTAATCCCCTAATTCCGCCGTCCTCTTCTCAGTATATTCTGACAAGTTACACCATATTCGCCTACTGGCAGATAAAGTGTAAACAAACATAACCTGAAAGCTCTTTCGCCAATTGCTACAACAGGGGTAGCAGCTCCCCTGTTGTAACAACTGAGCATGATTGTACATGTTAGAGGCCGGTGGATTGTTCAGTTTATAACAGCAGCCAGGTCAGCAGGTTCAGCATGAGATCTTCGTAATGCTCAATTTTACTTTGTGCGAACTCGGCAATATTGGGATATTCGGCTTTATACTCTTCCCATGTTTTGAAGTATTTACTGTCAATCTTGTAAGATGCCTCAGTAGGAGCCTTATAATCAGCCTTATTGAACTGCTTACCGGCTGTTTCGCCGGGATTATCATAAACGGCATAATCACGCAGGAATTCTGTTAAGGCAGCTAAATTCTCTACGTTTAAGTCAGCACCAACCTGAATACCCTTATCAAAGCCAAAGATAAACTTCCCACCAGGGGCTAAAGCGTCAACAATTTCTTTCGCCTTATCAATCACCTGCTGTTTGGTACCGTTTTTAAGTAACTGCATGGGATACAAACCGGTGATAATAAACTTATCACCTAACTTTTCTTTTACTAATTTGGGATCACCAAATTCAAAGCGCAATGTTGTATCTGTGGGCAGTTCAGACAAATGGTCCAGATAACGCATCCAGTCATCTTCACAGAACAAATTGCAGTGTATGCCCATGGAAGCATATTCTTCGACCAAACGCTTGGCTGTTGGCCACCATAGCTTTTCGAAGTCTTTCTCCCGCATAAAGGTTGGCATATGCAGAGGGATTGATACCGTGCCGTAGTTAGATACCACTTTGGGCAAACCACGCCTAAAGACAATGGGGTAGAGCGCTTCGCAAGCTTCGGCGACCTGCTCCGGCCTTCTTCTGATATCAATACTGATGCCGCTAAAGCTGCGCAGCTGGTCAGCCAGGAAGTCAAAGGGCATGGCAGTAAAACCGGTAGAACCGGGCGGAGGACCAGGGTAATACCCATATCTTTCCCGCATAGTTGCCGCCAAAGCAGCACCTTCACGTGGGTCGTTAAAATAGCCCAAAATACCCTTAGTAAAGTTTAGGGCCATCTTATAAGGATTCTCTGGGTTTAGCACTTTATGGTGCCGGGGAAGCACTCTTTCGACAATGCAGTCCAACGGTTTTTCAATCAGATAATCATAATCTTCAGGCAGCATGCCGACAACTTCAGGGTGCTGCATAAAGCCGCTGGAACTCATAATAAAAGACTGCGACTCAATATATTGGTACAAGGTTGGAAAACGCAGCGATGACGTGGAGAAAGGTAAAACATCAGAAAAGACCTTTTGGCACAGCTCATCAGCTTTTTCCTCATCGTAATTTATTTTACCTGGATTCCAGTAAATATCTCTTAAATCATGCCCAAAGTACTCTGCAGTTGCCTCAAAACCGATTGAGACACCAATAGGTACTCTTTTCGGAATTTTGTTATCAGCCACATCTTGATAAATTCTGATTCTTTCTTCCCTTAAGGCTTTTACATCTGTCAAAATTATGCACCACCTATCTTTTGCTAATCATTTCTTACGCTGTACAAAACACGACCAAACTAACTGAACTCCCCTGAATCTAGCCCTTGCTCTCATCACTCCCCGCTTTCAATGTTTTTTCACCAACTAAATATTGCAAGATCCGTGCCAATTAGCAGTAACCCATCCTTCTTTGTACTGCCGGCTCTGCTGCGCCGGGCACCGGCACGGTAAAAATGCCAACAATCTTCGTTAAACCCGTGCACACGCCATTTTATACCGCAAAAAAAGAATAAAGCTGCCTCTTGGCAGCCCGGCAAAGGCTGTTTACACGACTCACAAAAAAAAGCAGAGTTACTCTGCTCTGCCCTTCACTGTGAATTAATTGCCCACTTTTTTAACTACTGTTAACTTTTTACCCACCCCTTTATTTCCCGGAAGTGGTTATCCTGCCGGCTGACTGCAAATAGAAATGAAAAAAGTATTCACATAAGGTTACAATTAAACCAAACACTAAAACAAACCGTAATGTATGCAGATGTAAAGACGGATCTCTCGCCAGCATAAAGAAGCCCAATAAAGCCGCCACGCCTCCGTCTACCAGGGAAGCTGCTTTACTGCCGACAGCCGGCAGCATGATTAAATCAGCCAGCACATAGTTTGCCGGCGCAGCAAACAAAGTCAGAGCGATAATCAGCGTCCAGATTATCCCTCCTGCCAGATAAGCAGCTAAATAAGCGGCACCTAAAGTAAGTACAATTTTAACTAATAAGACACGAGCTGTTCTCATCATTGCCCCCCTTTACAGATTCTGCTCTAAGCTTTTACTTCTTCCTACAGCTTATGCATCAGATCTGTATTCGGCTTATGCTGCGCCCTGTTTAGTTAAGATTAAAGGAGCGGCGGCGGTAGGATAAAAGGTAAGAAAAAAAGCAGCCTGATGGCTGCTTCCATTAACAATGGTGGGCGATGACAGGATCGAACTGCCGACATCCTGCTTGTAAGGCAGGCGCTCTCCCAGCTGAGCTAATCGCCCTTATGGTGACCCCTGCGGGACTCGAACCCGCGTTACCGCCGTGAAAGGGCGGTGTCTTAACCGCTTGACCAAGGGGCCGTTTATTTTTATTGGTGGGCCCACTAGGATTCGAACCTAGAACCGACCGGTTATGAGCCGGCAGCTCTAACCGTTGAGCTATGGGCCCTTGGCTCCCCGA
>ERZ773359.2525-NODE-2525-length-22956-cov-105.886468_pt1 | contig 22956 bp, 18 predicted proteins | sample MGYA00374955_ERZ773359 | MGnify/ENA primary metagenome ERZ773359 (study PRJEB29098, sample SAMN04486028) | biogas fermenter metagenome | study: EMG produced TPA metagenomics assembly of the Biogas fermentation microbial communities from Germany - Plant 4 DNA1...
ACGGGCAGGTAGCTGTACCAGCAGGCGTAGACGTCGGCAGGGGTAAAGCCCGTCCGGGGGACAGAGAACTTAAAGCCGTGGTCATAGATGAGCCAGTCCAGGACCTTGCCCGAATTGTCCAGGAATATATCCAGGATATCGGCCTTGGCATCACCCTCGGTGTATTCCAGCCAGGCCTTGCGCATGGCCGCCTTATCCATGTAGTCCTTGCCGTCATTGTGTTCCTCCTGGAAGCGGGGCGGGTTGACGGCCATGGCCCCGGTGGTTACCGAGGAGGTCCCGCCGTACTTGCCAGCCTTGTCGATGGCCAGGACATTGACATTGTCGGGATCAAGCTCGTGGAGGACCTCCACGGCCCGCATGGCAGCCGTGGTGCCGGAACCACCCATTCCCACCACCAGGACGCCCGTGTTGATGGTCTCCGTCACGCCGGTCTTTTTCTCAGGGATGGTCTGGAAGGCCTTGAGGGCCTCGGCGGGATCGGTGCCGGCCGCCTCCATGGCCTGGGCCAGGGCTTCCAGGACACCCTGCCGGACGGCGACGCTGGTCACGGTGGCCCCGGAAATTACATCAACATAGGCCGACTGGTGTTCCAGCATCCTTGGGACCATCTTGTCGATGACCGACTGCAGGATGGGCGGGGTCTCCCCGTTGTCCCTGGATACCTCGATGTCCACGATGGAATTCTCATCCACGGTAACCTTCACTTCCACCTTTTCTGCGGCATAAAAGCCCTGGCCGTAGCCGGTGTAGGTTCCCGGAGCCATGAGGGCTTCTTCCTGGGGCGCCTCAGTTTCCCCACCGCCGCCACAACCGGCGGCTACAAACACCAATACCAGGCAGAGCAGCAAACTCAGTGTCCTTTTCAAGAAACTCCCCCCTCGCTGAAATAAATGAGTGGTTTAGAAAAAGCTATCCCCCTTCCTTTAACTATGTTGTTAATTAAATGATAAACCCTGTGGTAGCTACAGAGTCAAGGAAGCTGGGACCGCTCCATGAGCCCCCTATCCCTGGGCCACCGGCAGCCAGACCTCAAAATACCTCACAAGCCCCCTGGCGTCTTCGTTCTCGTGGATAATCCAACCGATGACATCGCCATCCAGTACCAAATTCCTTTCCGCCATGAAGGCAAGGGCCGGCTGCAGCAGCTCGATGAGGTGCTCCCCGTCGTAGGCCTTGATCACCGTAAAGACACTCTTTTTCGGCGGTATCCGCCGCGTCAGGGGCAGCCTGCTGACCCGCTCCACCACTTCCCTGTACTTGGTGCGGACAGCGTAGCCAAAGTACACCGCATCCCCCCCGGGCACCATCTCCCGGGGTATATAGAGGGCCAGCTGAATGAGGGGCATCTGGCTGAGCCACTCCAGAGTCACTTCCCTCTGGAGCTTATCCATGACAAACCTTTCATTTAGCTGGTTGTAGTAGAGGAGGAGATCGGGACTGTCTTCAATGCGGAACTGCCCCAGCATGCCCTCCACCTGTTCAAAGGAATGCTTCAGCTCCTTGAGCCGTTCCAACAAGGCCTGGTAGTGGGCAATCTTCCTGGCAATGACATCCATGTGGTGCTCTATCTGGCCAACAGATTCCACATGGGAGAGGAGGTTGAGGATTTCGATGGATTCGTCCAGGGAAAACTCGAAGCTGCGGTAGAATTTGTAGGCCACCAGTTTATTGAGATCCACGGAATTGAAGTAGCGGTAGCCATTCCTTTTATCCCTGATGGGCTTCACCAGCCCCTTTTTTTCCAAAAAGCGGACCGTCTCGGCCGGTATGCCAAAAATCCGTTCCACATCTCCCGTCTTGTACAGCATCTCCCATAACCCCCTATACCCTGTCAGACAGTTCGGGGAAATTCCAATTAACTTCAATGTTTTTTTCGCTAATTTAATTCGAGATAAAAATTAAAATTCCTTTGCAATTTTTCTTCTCCGCCCCGGCCTCCTTCTCCTCTTTCCAGTCATTCTCGGAAAAAAGAACGAGCGGCCACAGGCCGCACCTACACATTGTACCGCAATGGCAGTATATGGACCGACCTCTACATGGCCTGGACCCGGGTTAAACCCAGTTCTGCAGCTAGAGCCAGGGCCTCCCGGTATTCCCGGGCCGTAATCCGCCGCCCCAGGTCAGGGTGGCCCACGGCCTGGTAGCAGGGCCGGTACTGGGCCATGATATTCACATAGGTGTCTTTGGAAATCTCCTCGGCAATAAAAGACAGCACCTTCCCGGTGCCCGCCAGCCCCCCGGGCAAAACCAGGTGCCGCACCAAAAGGCCCCCGACGGCCACTCCCCTCTCATCCACTACCAGCTCCCCCACCTGCCGGTGCATCTCCTTGACGGCGGCAAAGTTCACCGCCGGGTAGTCGTAGGCCTGGGAAAACTCGGCCGCCACCTCCCCCTCCCCGTACTTCATGTCGGGCATATAGATGTCCACTATCCCCTCCAGGAGGCGGATGGTTTCCAGGGAATCATAGCCCCCGGTATTGTAAACCAGAGGGATTTTCAGCCCCTCCTCCGCCGCCAATTTTACCGCCGCCAGGATATTGGGCACCACATGGGTTGGGGAGACCAGGTTCACATTGTGGCAGCCCATGTCCTGGAGTCGGAGCATCATTTTGGCCAGCTCCTCGTCGCTGACCTCCCGCCCCTCCCCCAGGTGGGCCAGGGAGTAGTTCTGGCAGTAGATACATTTGAGGTTGCAGTAGGAGAAAAAGATGGTCCCCGAGCCCCTGCTCCCCACCAGGGGCAGCTCCTCACCGAAGTGGGGGCCGACGCTGGCCACCCGGGCCCTCTCCCCCGTCTTACACACCCCCAGGTGCGCCCTTTCAGACTGTCCATAGCGCCGGACCCGGCACTCCCTGGGGCAGAGGACACAGGGCGAGGCCAGCTCCCGGGCCCTCTGGAGCCTTTCCTCCCACTCCCCCGGGGTGAGGGAGAGATAGGCGGGTGGGCGGGGGGCCACGGTGTAGGATTTCATCGGCGCCACAACCTCCTTCCCTGCATAGTAACACCCTCCCCTCCTTGCCAGCGGCGATTTGGTAAATTTGCACTAATATAGTTTTCCCATTATCATGTAGGTAAAAAGGACTAGAGGAGGGAGCTTAATGACAGCAGGTTTGGTCAAAAAAGAGCAGAATGTCTATCTTCTTCCCCAGCAGGGAGACATGAAGGTTCCCTGCCAGGTTTACCTCAAGGCTGAGCTCCTCCCCTATTTAGAGGAAGAAGCCATCGAGCAGCTGGCCGATGCCGCCGCTCTGCCCGGGGTTTATAAATATGTTCTCGGCATGCCCGACATCCATACCGGTTATGGCCTTCCCATCGGCGGGGTCCTGGCCGTCTGCTATCCCGAAGGGGTGGTCTCGGCCGGGGCCGTGGGCATGGATATCAACTGCGGTGTCAGGCTCCTTACCACCGGCCTCAGCCGGGGGGACCTGGGCGCCAGGGATATCCAGCAGCTCCTGGTGGCCATCGAAGAGCTCATCCCCACCGGCATTGGCACCCAGAGCAGGTATAAACTGGACCGCCACCTCAAGAAAATTACGGAAGAGGGCGTGCCCCACCTGGTCAAGCTGGGCCTGGCCCCCGAAGAAGACCTGGAAAGAATCGAAGAGGGGGGCTGCCTGCCCGGGGGAGATCTTGCGGCCTGCAGCAAGGAGGCCCAGGCCCGGATGGACCAGCTCTCCACCCTGGGGGGAGGCAACCACTTCATAGAGATCTCCGTGGTAGACCAGATCTTTGATAAAGAAACTGCTGCCTACTTCAACCTGGCCCCGGACCAGGTTGTCATCATGATCCATTCCGGCAGCCGGGGCTTCGGCCACCAGATCTGCCAGGACTATTCCCGGGAAATGGCCAAGCAGGCCCCCCAGTTTGGCATCAAACTGCCCAACCGGGGGCTGGCCTGTGCCCCCATCCAATCGGATTTGGGAAGGAGCTACCTGGCCGCCATGGCCTGTGCCGTCAACTTCGCCTTTGCCAACCGGCAGCTGATGACGGCCGATGTGATCAAGGCCGTGGCCAAGGTTTTGGGCAGGGGGGAGGCCGATCAGGTCAGGCTCCTCTACGATGTGGCCCACAATATCGCCAAGAAAGAACACCATTTTGGTCGGGAGCTCCTCATCCACCGCAAGGGTGCCACCAGGGCCCTGCCCCCCGGGCACAAAAACAACCCCAGGCATTACCTTGACACCGGCCATCCGGTACTCCTGCCCGGTTCCATGGGCACCCACTCCTACATTGCCACAGGCCTGGAACGGGCCCAGGAAACCTTCTGCTCGGTGAACCACGGCGCCGGCCGGGTCCTATCCCGCAAGGCAGCCAGGAGATCCATCACCGGCAGGGAATTCCAGGAGCAGATGGAGGGCATCCACTACAATGTCAGCAACTACAAGCGGATAGTGGACGAAGCCCCCCAGGCCTATAAGGATATCCACCTGGTGGTCAATACCCTGGCGGAAATAGACATCATCAATCTGGTCGCCAACGTCCGGCCCCTGGCCGTTATCAAGGGCGAGGGTTAAGAACCTTTCCTGTCCCCGGCCGGCCCCGCCGCCCCGGGGACTATACCCCTCACCTTTCATCCTTTTTTATGACAATTGATCGCCCCGCCCATGGCCCCGAGAAAGGCCAGGAGGGTATAGAAGCCGACATCGCTGATGCTTTTCCCCGTCAATTCGAAAAAACCCTGGATTAATATTCTGTTCACCCCAAAGAGGGATAAAAACCAGCCCACTGCCAGACCAAGGAGCAAGCCCCCCAGCATGGGGCACCACCTCCACAATTAATCCGCATACCATTACCTTTCCCTTTATTATAGCATATGGGAGGCCGCCGGCCCAGAGGAAAACTAATCCCAGATCGGGGAGGCAGACTTTGTCATTGTCCACCCTTCCCTGGGCTTTGTGGTGGTGGAAGTCAAAGAAGGCGATATCATGTACAGCCGGCGCACCTGGTACGAGCCAAAACCGACCATTTCCCCCTGCAGGCCAAGTATGCCCTCTGCTTCCCCGACTGCAAAAAGCTCATTGGGGAACTGCCCACCGATATCATACCAGAAAGCATCTTTCTCCATGATGACCTGTATAACCTTGAGCCCGGCTCAAGCAGCTTTTTACCGCCAGCCCCTTCCCCAGTCATCCTCTCCCCCAATGTAAAGGAAAAGAGCTCCTTGGCAGCTCAAGGCACGGGTCGTTATACCTTTATCCCTGCCAGACCATAAATTATGTGGCCACCATCCCTGGAGGAGATGGTGGCCACTGTTTGGCTGTCTCTACTGGTCGGCCATAATCAAGGGTTTTAACGGGCTGCTGCCTCCCTGCCTGCTACCCGGCCCAGGGTGAAGCACATCTGGATGGAGGTGCCGCTGGCTGGATAGGTGGTCTTGAAGAACTGGCCGTTGGCCACTTCACCGGCGGCGTAGAGGCCGGGGATGGGCTGTCCGTCGGTGCCGATGACCTCGGTCTTCACATTGATCTTGGGCCCACCGAAGGTGCCCAGGATGGCCGGCTTGACCCGCAGGGCATAGAAGGGGCCCTCCTTGACGGGTGTCAGCAGTTCTGCCGGCTTGCCAAACTCGGTGTCTTCACCGGCTTCTGCCATCTGGTTGTATTTGTCCACCGTTTCTTCCAGGCCATCGGGATCAATCCCGGCGGCTTCGGCCAGCTCGGCCAGGGTTTCCCCTGCAAAGGCTACCTCATCGTCAACGCCCTCCTGCAGGGCCTCGGGTACACTGTTGGCATCGAAGATGAGGTAGAAGTTTTCGTCGCCATTGGCAATCATGGCATCGTAGAAGATGGGATAATCGATGGCCTCATTGACAAAGCGCTGGCCGGCGCTGTCCACATAGAGGCCGGGCACAAAGATTAAGCCTCCCACGGGGTCTGTGTAAGGAATATTCTCGGCCACACCCCTGAAGCCGATGACACCGTTCTTGGAGATTATTTCCGCCCCTACCTCCCGGGCCATCCGGAGGCCGTCCCCGGTATTGCCGCGGGATGTATAGCTGATGTGGCCCTCAGCCACCGGGGCATACTCCACCCGCAGGTCTTCGTCCCGGTCATAACCACCCGTTGCCAGAACCACTGCCTTGCCCCGGAACTGGACGGTTTTACCATCCTTGGTCTCTGCCTCTACCCCGACAACGGCATTATCGTCGGTCAGGAGCTTGGTGGCCGTGGTTTCGGTGAGGATCTCCACGCCCAGTTCCTTAGCCTTGGCTTCTAAGGGCCTGATCAGGCCAGCACCCCGGCCTTCCTTGGTAGTATGGCCCCGGGGCACAGGGCTGGTCCCTGCCGGAACGGGATCCTGGAACTCTACCCCCATGGATTCCAGCCAGGCTATGGTCTCCCCAGACCTTTCCGCCACAAAGCGGATCAGTTCTTCATCCACATCGCCCTCGGCCCTTTCAATCCAGTACTGGGCCAGGTCTTCGGCCGAGTCTTCTACGCCAAGCCGCTCCTGGCCCGGGGTTTCGGCACCATAGACGATACCCCCGGAAACCAGGGTGCTGCCCCCAACGGCGGGGAGCTTTTCCAGGAGGACAACCTCTGCCCCGGCCTCGGCAGCTTCTATGGCCGCCGCCAGACCGGCAGCACCGGCGCCGACCACAATGACGTCAGCTTCCCGGGTCTCCCCTGCCGGTTCGGCCTCCTTCTTGGCCGGCGTACAGGCCGCCATCAGCATCGCCAAAACAACAACTAGAACCAATGCCAATACCGACTTCTTCCTACTAAATCTCACCATCCTTTAACCCCCTCTTTTAGTATTATTTTCTATAATACTTATTACTATAGTAAATGGGAAATTCCTGCTATCATTTTACCCTTTTCCCCCAAAAAACTTCCCCCAGGGGCGGCAGGGGCCAGCTTTTTTTCTCCAACCTGCCGCCCCTGCCTAGACAAATACCGGCAGCTGTGGCAGGATCTACTAAGCAAGGAGGGGAGCAGGATGAGCCCCCTTAAAAGGGAAAGGTTGTGTGAAAGCTCTCACACAACCCTTCTTGGTTAAACCCTATAGCTGGCTAGCCGCATGTTGGGCGGCAATCCGGCCAAAGGTCAGGCACTGGATCATGGCCGTTCCGCTGCCCTCGTATTCCTGGGAGATGGTCTGGGCCCAGGCGGCACTGCCGGCGGCGTAGAGGCCTTCAATTACCCTGCCTTCGGTATCCAGGACCTGGGAATTTTCGTTGACCCGCAGGCCCCCGGTGGTATCGACAAGGTTGCCGTACATATCCAGGCCGATGTAGGGTTCTTTCACCTTGCTCAGGTATTGGGCCGGCTTGCCAAAGGCCGTGTCCTTCCCGGCCTCCACCATCTTGTTGTAGTCTTCGATGGTCTTCTTCAGGACGGCCGGGTCCATGTTAATCTTCTCGGCCAGCTCTTCGACAGTATCGGCCCGGAAGGCCTTCCCAGCTTCGATGGACTGCTCGATGGCGTCCTTGTAGGTCTCATAGAGGGATTCGGTGACGATGGTCCACATATCCTCGAAGCCCCGCTCCCGCAGTTCCCGGGACCGCCAGTAGAAGTAGGTGGATTCATCGACAAAGCGCTCCCCTTCCGGGGTGACATAAAAGGCATCGTAGGATTCATAGCCTATGCCGCTGGAAGCGTAGGCCACATGGTGCATGAGGAGGGAATTCTTCAGAATGATGTCTGCCCCTACCTGCTGGCCAAGTTTAATGGTGTCTCCCTCGTTGGTGTTCGAAACAGTGTATTCTGTCAGCTTGGGATTAGTCTCTTTGATGAGCTCCTTGTCGCGGGCATAGCCGCCGCTGGCCAGGATCACACCCTTGGCCTTGATGGTAATCTCATTGCCGTAAATATCCTCGGCCTTGGCACCCACTACCCGGTCTCCCTCTTTCAGGAGTTCCACCACCGGGGTGTTGGTGTAGACTTCCACACCCAGGTCCAGGGCCAGCTTGTAGAGGGTCTCAATGATGGCACTGCCGCCCCCTTCGGCCTTGTGGATCCGCGGTGTGCTCCGGGGCGGGTGGATGTTGGCGGGATCAACGGTGTAGAACTTGATACCCCTGTCCACCAGCCACTGCATGTTTTCCGGGGCATTGAGGGCCATGATCTTCAAGAGGTCAGGATCGATGTGCTCGTCCTTGGCGACTTCCGTAAGATACAGCAGGTCCTTGTAGTACTGCTCTGCCGAATCCTCAATGCCGAACTCTTCCTGGACCTTGGTCCCGGCCCCATAGATAAAGCCGGCATTGGTGGCCGAGGTGCCGCCAATGTAGCCCAGCTTCTCCACCAGGATGACGTCGGCGCCGGCTTCCGCGGCCTGGACCGCCGCCGTGATCCCGGCCATACCCGAGCCCACCACTAAAATGTCTGTCTCCCAGGTAAGCTGGCCCGGGGCAGGTTTTTCAATCTCCCTGCTTTCCAGGGCGGCCAGATCGGCCCCGGCCTCGGTCAGGGCATCCTTGATGGCGGCAAGAAAGGCCCAGCTGGAAATAGTCGCCCCGGCGACGGCATCCACCTGCAGGCTCTGGTGCTCCAGGATCTGCTCCCGGAGTACGTCGAAGGCAAAGCCCCCGATCATGGGGGTTTCGCTGGATTCCGCCAGTTGGAGATCCTTGATGCCTCCTTCATCGACAGTCACCTCTACCGTAATAGGACCATTATGACCGTTTGCCGTTGCACTGTAGGTGCCAGGTGCTCCTGCCAATGATGTTTCGGCTTCCTCCTCCCGGGGTGCCCCGCCACAGCCCCAGAGGCCCAGGGCAAAGACAAACAGCAGGGCCAAGGCTACCGCCTTCCTCAACCTATGCATTAAAGCTCTCCCCCTTTCGCATTTTCACAGCCCCCAGGCTGTGGGGCATTTTGTAATGCCCTTAATACTGCTTGCCCTAATTGTATAGTCTGGCCCAATCCCCATGTCAAAGGAGGAAAGGCTGCTATCTTGGGGGAAAAAAACAAAAACATGGGGTCAACCCCATGTTTGCAGGCTAATATTTTTTCCTTTTCAGCCCCAGGCTTTAGGCCAGGGCCTCCTTTACCAGCTGGACGGGCTTTTGGGCAGAGACTGCTGCCACCCGGCCGGCCAGGACATGGAAGTGGACTTCTTTATCCAGGAGTTCCGGCTCATAGGGATTGTCTACCAGCACCGCCCCCAGATCTATCCCTTCTTTTTCCTCTACAGCCAGCTCCCCATACATGGCCTGGAGCTCCTCCAGATCATAGTATTTCCGCAGGTTGGCCGGGAGGCTGAAGGCCTTCTTGGAACTACCTTTAAAATGGGGATAGGCCCCGACCACCAGGCCCTGCTCCCGCAGCAGGGGGAGGACCTCTGCGATGACAAAGCTGTCCTTTTCCCGGGCATGCCTCTTGGTCATAAAATAATCGATGACAATGTCCAGGGTCTTTCTGGCTATGGGCAGGCGGTCGATATCACAGCAGAAAAAGGCAAAGTTGTCGTGGTCGTAATTGCTCTCGATTTCCTTCTTGGCCGCCCCCACCTTTTCCGGGTCCACTTCATTTAAGATGTAGGTGGCATCTGCCGGCAGGTACTTGATGTAGTGCATTAAGAAGAGGCAGACGCACGGGTCCAGGGCCAGGATATAGCCGGGATTATCCATCTCCTCCTGCATCATTTCGATCATGGTATCCACGGCCTTATAGCGCATATTGATATATTGGGGAGAAACCAGGGCTAAAAATTCCTTCCTTGTTGGCCACTTTCTCCCATCGGGCAAAGTCCTTTTCCGCACACTTTTCGGATCCATATAAATACCGTCTTCAATGAGGGCGCTGTAGCCGCAAGCACAGTGAATGCAGGCCTTTAAAATCATATTGGCCTTTATCTTACCATCGCTAATGTTCAGCCTCCCCTGGCAGAGGGGGCAGGCCAGGATGGAGAGGGCGGCAATGGGAAAGCCGAGGGTTTTTCCTCCCTTTTTCGCCCTATTGCTGCTCAGATCTATGATCCCCTTAATTTTGGCCCGCATTTCCAGGTAGCGCTGTACTTCCTTGTCGATGCTGTTCTTCTTTTCCTGGAGCAGGGATAAATACAGGGTCCGGTACTCTTCCGAGTTAACGCCCGTCAAACGCTTGCAGCTCATAAGCTTGAGGATTTCCGCCAGGGAAAAGCCCAGCCCCTTAAAGCCCAGGATCATTTCCATATCGGCAAGATCCTCTTCGCCAAAAAAATATTGGCCGCCCTTTTTTTGCGGGTTCAGCAGGCCCAGATCCAGGTAATGCCGGACGGTATCCCTGGTCACCTTAAACTTGCTGGCAAATTTTCCAATCCGCATTCATCCCCCGCCTCTCTATTGGCACGCCCAGTATCCTAGCCCAACGGTCCCGGAGGCTGCCGCGCCCCTTCCCTGCCCTTGTTATCGTTATAACTCTAATCAGCACAGTCCCAGTTAATAATACTAACCCCCTGCCTACTATTATATATAATAACTACTGCGGCTACAATCTTCCTTTGCTAACTAGTCGTCATCCCTCTTCAGGTTCCCTACGGAAATTATCCGGTCTACCATGTGGCTGAAGGGGAGGGATTGGATCCAGACCGAACCGGGCCCCTCCAGGGTGACCAAGAACAGGCCCTCACCGCCGAAGAGGGCACTCTTGAAGCTGCTGACCAGGGTCACATCAAAATCAATGCTCTCCGTCATGGCCACCAGGCAGCCCGTCTCCAACTTGAGTACTTCCCCGGCCTGGAGCTCCTTTTTTATAATAGTACCCCCCGAGTGGAGGAAGGCCAGGCCATCGCCCACCAGGCGCTGGAGGATAAAGCCCTCGGCGCTGAACAGGCCGGCACCGATCTTTTTCTGGAAGAAGATTTCAATATCAATCCCCTTGGCAGCACACAGGAAGGCATCCCGCTGGCAGATGAGCTGGCCCCCGCAGGCGGCCAGGTCCACAGGGATTATTTTCCCCGGGTACGGGGCGGCAAAGGCCACGGCCTTTTTCCCCCTGCCCTGGTTGGTGAAGGCAGTCATGAAAAGGTCTTCCCCGGCCAGCAGCCGCTTTCCGGCCCCAATGAGCCTGCCCATAAGGCCTTTGCCCTTTTCCCTTTCCGAACCGGTTCCCAGGATAGTTTCAAACTGGATGTCGCCGTCCATATACACCATGGCCCCGGCTTCGGCAATAACCGTTTCCCCCGGGTCGAGGCTGATCTCGACAAACTGCATGTCATCGCCATAGATCTGGTAATCGATTTCATGGGCCTTAGCCATTGACAAGGAACCTCCTTTCTTTCCAGGCTACTGGCCTTCATTCTTTCCGATCAGGGAAAGGGTTTTGTCCCCAGGATAATACTGCACTGCCACAAAATAGCCCTGGGAGTTCTTGCCTTCATAGAGGAGATAATCCTGGGATTCCATCTGGACCACATTCTCCGTAAAATCTTTGCTGATGCTTTCTACATAATCCCGGTAGTCCTTTTCTTCCACTTCTTCCATGATTATCATCACATTGCCCTCGCCATCCTTGGCCACACTGAGGATACTGCCGCCCTCAAACTTCGGGAGACCAGGAACGTCCGGCCATTTAGTGCCGCCCAGGGTAACTTCACCGCCCTCGGCATCGGTAATTTTCAGGGTATCTCCTTCAATATCCACCTTGGTGTCTTTGTCGCCGACGGCCTTTTCAATCAGGGTCTCCGCCAATTTTTCGCCGGCCTTCTCCTCCACCTTCTTTTTCACTCCACAACCTGCCAGGGAAAAAACAAGTACCAGCAGCAAAAGCCAAACCAGCATCCTTTTCATTTATCTTCCCCTCCTCCTTTTTCCCTGCTGCCGGAAGCCAGCGTTCAAGCACGTCCCTTTCCGGCCCGACGGGGTCGTTCCCTACCTGTTACTAGTATTGTATTAGCCGGGCAACCGGCAGAATAGGTTGAATATGCTCAAAATTAGTAAGGAAAATGTTGTTTCCCCGCAAGGCACAAAAAAACCCACCGGACTAGATCCAGGTGGGTTTGGCAAGGGTATTAAACTTTTAGCCCTGTATAACCGCCGGATGCACCTCTATCATGAAGGCCCGGTACCTTTATCCGCCACTGTCCATTCTATCCATGCCAAGCAGCAGCTTTCGATAGGCAGAGGGGGAAAATCCCACCTTCTCTTTAAACAATCTCGCCCCATAGCCGTTGTAGTTCATATTGCAGGCTGCAAAGGCCTGGGCTACAGTCAGGTTGGTATCCAGCAGCTTCTCCTTCAATTTGCCGATTTTGTAATTTATATAATACTCATGGGGCGTAAGGCCGAGATGTTTCTTAAAAAGCCTGGTAAAATGGGACTTGCTGAGACAGGCCACCTGGGCCGTTTTTTCGGCATCGAAGGGTTCCAGCCAGTGGCTTTCTATGTATTGCTTGCCCCGGAAAACTTCTTCCTTCCCCCGGTATACATTTTTGAAGAGTCTTCTATGCTCCTGATGCCTATCATTTCCAGCGCCGCCCTGTTAATCAACACTGCTGTCCCGTCGCGGTCAAAAACCTGAATCGGATAGGGGAAGAACTCGATCATATTGGCAAGGAGTTCCTGTCCAAAATGCCCCTGAACGGCCTCAAGAACCTTTCTTTCCCTGCCGTCCACACTATTTCCCCCTTTCCCCTCGTCTTCCAGAGGTCCAGATAGCCAGTCCGGCTGACCGCCTTCGCTGCTATAATTATACTGCCGATCTAAGTATCTTCCAACGCATTTTACACATTTCCCCCGATGAATATTTTGCCGTAATGGGTTTTGCCCTGCCCCACGGGAGGAAAGGAAGGGAAAATGAACAAAGCCCCTAATCCGCGCCGGCAGGTATCGGCCTGAATTTGTCGAATAGCAATGTGTAGTAATAATCGGATATTTCAGCACTGCAGAGGCCTTCATCCCTTTAAGGAAGGGGCCTGACCAAGCACGGTCTCAAAACACGGCTGACAATCGCATATACTCCGCTTCAATATGGGAAAACCCCGTGGGAAGTCGTTTAACATCTCATTTTCCCACAGGGTTTGTTTGGCAATAGAACAGCATTTAGGAATGACACAAACAAGGTACGCTTATATAGTAGGCAAAGTATAAGAATAAAGATTCGGATCCTCTAATTGGTATCTGACCTTTTCAGATGAATATTGATTATATCCAAGATGCTCATCCCGTTGGAGCCTACCTATAAGGATATAGGAGGGAATACCTTGTTCTGAACAAAATTGTTTAATGCTGAACAAAGAAAAATCACCTTTTCTAACAAAACTATCATACTTCTCCTTATCAATTAAAATATTCGCGGCAAATTCGTTTGCCCTATCTTCCGCCTCACCTTTTGCAAAATCGTAATCAATCAATCTGTCCCCAATATCTCCGTTTATGATATGTCCAAGTTCATGAAATAAGGTAAACCAAAATATATCTGCAAATTTAGGCCTCGTAGTCAGAAGTAAATTTAAGGTCCCATCATCGTTCTTTTTGATCACCCCTTGAACAGGAGCACCTGTAAAATGTTTTACAATGGAAAATTTAATCCCACATTCAGCCAAATAATCCCTTAAGCGAGATTGAATTACACCCACATCTTCTTCAAACATCAACTCTTTTAACAGAGGAATTTTATCTTTTATTATATCAATATCCAATTTCTGTTCGATCTGCAGATCCTTTACTATCAGATCGCACATCCTCAGCCATGTAAACAAAACATACGGATCGACATTTGCATCTGTAGCCAATCGATAGGCTCCAGTTTGAGAGACTTCAGGTATGCGTGTTAAATTGCTGACATTTAAAAGCTTCCTCAAGTGAACTACAAGGGTTGAGCCGTGGGCTTCCCGTTCCAAAAGCCCTATTCCTTTAAAGTGTTCTACAATGCTGTGTAACTTTTTGACAATCTCATGTTCCTCACTTAAAATTTCATTGAGTTCTTCAAAATCCGCCAGCTCTTTATCATAATTCGCTTGCAGATTAATCCAAAACCTAGCATCGATTCCTAAAGCATATTCCAATTTCTTGGCAAAAGTTACTGATATATCCTTCTGGCAATTAACAACACTGCTGATATGCGATTCAGTCACATCTGTCCTTAGGGCTAATTCCCTCTGACTCATACCCCGATCTTCGAGAATTTCTTTTAAGGTTTCTCCCGGATGAATGATAAAATCACGGGATAAGCCACTCTTGTTTTTTGCCATGATAATCCACCACCCCCTTTATTATTACTGAATCACATTTCATTAGAGTAGCAGGATCTACCCCCCCTACATCTGGTTTAACAATAAGTCTAATATTGCCGGTAATACTAACCCCATAACAACCTTTAAAATTTCCGTATAATGGATGAGGATTTCCAAGTCTGGTGCTAAGATATACATAAAAATTTGGGGCAGCTTCTAATTGATTGCATCGTTTCTTAATAGATCTGGCTAGATTTTTCCCAATTTTCCTTCTCATTAAATCAAAGTTACTAAAATACTTTTCAACGGCTGGTTTTTCATATTTTAACTTCACATTGTATCGCCCACCCAACTTAACCAATCGGTTAAGTTTATTGTAACCTTTTGGCGAAGTTTTTTCAAGGGGAAGATGGCATTATTATGTTTTTGTAAGGGTTTTCATCGAGCCCTTCCCCACCACCCGATTGCTCAAAAAATATGACAGATTTACCAAGTTTCAGAGGATATTGCCTAAGGGCCGGAGAATCTTTTGGGGTAAAACCGGCCTTAGAGAAGGGACAGGAAAAAACGAAGGGAGGGATAAGAATTGCAAATTGGCAAACTGGATTATGTGAATATCAGGGAAATATGGAGACATGAAGCTGTAGACTTCACTACATGGCTGGCTAATAATATGGATTATTTAAGTGATGCACTGGGATTTACCCTAAATTTTTTAGATAAAGAGAAACAAATTGGCTCCTTTACCGTCGACATCTTTTGTGAAGATGAACAAGGTAACTCAGCGATCATTGAGAACCAACTAGAAAAAACAGATCATAGCCACCTTGGGCAAATCCTTACATATGCAGTCGGACTGGCTGCAAAAACTGTTATTTGGATTAGCCCCGATCCTCGCATAGAACATATGGAAGTAATTGAATGGCTCAATGAGGTTACGCCTGTTGACATGAGCTGGTACCTTATAAAACTTGAGGCAGTAAAGATTGATGTTTCACCTGTAGCGCCCCTGTTCACTGTCGTCGCAGGGCCAAGTCAAGAAAGAAAAGAAACAGGAAAGGTGAAAAAGGATGAAGCAGAACGCCACCAAAAGCGCATCCAATTTTGGGAAGGGCTTTTACCAGTATTGAATGAAAAAACAAATCTATTTCAAAACATCAGTCCATCAAGAGATAACTGGCTAGCTGTAACAACGGGGGTACCTGGGCTTTATTACTACATTACTATCAGAATGGACAGCGCTACATTAAAAGTTGTTGCTGGAATTCCCAAAAATAGGGAAGCGAACAAAAAGTTGTTTGATTACCTATATGAGAGAAAAGATGAAATTGAGGAGACCTTCGGTAATGAGCTTAATTGGCGAAGAACGGATAACCTTATATCAAGCAGAATTGAGTATGATATTGAGTCTTGCAAGCTAAGGGACGAATCTACATGGAAGAGAGGTTACATACTGATAGCCGACACGCTAATTAAACTTGACGCGGCTTTTAGGCCCCACTTTGCAGAAATGCGGAAAATGAGGAACATTAAATAATGGAGGGGGCAAGTTCATTGAAGGCAGGCGCATCTTCCGGGGCTACAAGGCCTCCCACAAGTTAAAGGTCGAATTCCCCTTTGATAAGGATTTTTTAAACAAGGTTATGCGAAAATTGGGCCAGACCAAGAGCCATGCCTCCTTCCGCATCACCTTTACCATTGCCGAACCTGAGCCCCTGCGCCAGCAGGCCCTGGCCGAAGCGGTAAAAAACGACGCCCAGAAAGCAAACTTATTAGCTGAAGCGGCCGGGGTAAAACTGGGGGAATAAGATAAAAAAGCCCCGTGAGGAAGCATTACGCTACTTCCCCACAGGGCTTATTTTGTTCCCTACCTCAAAAACCTCTTCTAATCAAGTAATTTATTACGGCTTGCCCGGGTCGGCACCGGCAATTGTAAGTTCCCAGACATCAGTATCCAGGGGAGACCAGGCGAAGGGATGGGGATGCCTGGAGATATTCACATAGGCCACAAAGCTTCCCTCTGCTCCCCAATCCTTCACCAGGGCTTTCACTTTAAAAGTATGACTGCCTGCCTTTTCTTTAACTACATGTCTATCTACCAATTTACTCCCATCTACCTGCTCGGTATTAAAACCCACATACAGGACAGCTTCCTCAGTGCCGGCAAACTCATAATTGACTAGGATGGTAAATTCCGTCTCCTCCCCGGGCACCAAATCCCCAGCCGGCTCAACCCTTACAATTTCAATTTTACCCGTGGCTGCCGGTCCTTCCCTTACCTCCTCCGGCAGGAAAGACGCGAGGGACTCCCCGGCTTCGTAGGCAGCCACGTAAGTGTTGTCTACCACAGCCAATGCTTCGGCCCGGGTGAGAAAAGCCGCGGGGCGGAAGGTGCCGTCGGGGTAACCGATCATGATGCCGGCCGCAGCCACCGCCTCCACCGCCTCCCTGGCCCAGGGGGCAATGGCCTGTTGATCGGAAAATTGGTCTTCAAAAGTCCCCTGCAAACCCAGCAGCCCGGCAATTAACACTGCCATCTCCTGCCGGGTAATCTTGTTGTTGGGGCGGAAGGTGCCGTCGCCGTAACCGGAGATAATGCCAGTCTTACTGGCGGCAGCCACTTCGGCGGAGTACCAGGCCCCGGCCGGGACATCGGAAAAGACCTCTTCCCCGCCTTCTTCCTTAATGCCCAGAACCCGGTTGATCAGGATGGCCATTTCCGCCCGGGTCACCGGCTGGTCGGGGCGAAAGGTACCATCAGGATAGCCCGCGACAAAGCCTATAAACCGCCAGCCTTCGATTATTCCCTCTGCCCAGTGACCTTCGAGATCGCTGTAGGGAGCGGCAAAGGCCGCTGCCGGGCAAAAACCCAGAAATGTAACTGCTACTAATATAACTGCCAGGGGCTTTATCTTCCTAAAGCCGGTCATCTGCATCCCCTCACATTCTTAGCTAATCTTCTCCAGCCTGCCTCCCTTGCAGGTTTAGGCGCCGGGTTCTACAGCAAGCTCTGCTTCGCTGCTATCCTCAGCATCACCCTCTTCAGCAGGGTTTTCATTTACATTCTCATTGCCTTGTTCCTCCCCAGCCTCTCCTCCGCTTGGCTTTCCAGCCAAAGGCTCATCGACCGGTTCTTCAGAACCAAAGTCATCTTTAACCAAGTCGTCTCCTACGTACTCAACATCAGGTTCGTCAAAGGGTTCCTCTTCAATCTTTTCTTCCCCCGCATTTTCCTCCCCAAACTCATCTACCGGTTCTTCCTTAAACCCTTCCTCTACAGCTGCATTGAAGGCAGCCCGCACAGCGGCGATATCGGGATATTTATATCCCTCTCCTTCTTCACAAAGGAGGGCCTGGAGGAGCCGCCGCCTGGCATCATCCGTCAGTTTCTCATCGTAATCGGTAAAATCAAGATCCAGTACCTCCTGGTATTCCCGCAGCACTTCCTCGAGCCTTTCCTCATCCCCGATGATACAGGCAACATTCACGGCCGCCAGGGCCATATCCTCATTTGAACAGAGGGTTTCCATCCCTTCGTCCACATACCAGGGGATAAATTCTATTCTGCCGCTGAGCTGGTCCAAAACTCCGAAAACAGCACTAGTGCCCCACCAGTTATGGGTGACTGTAAGGGAAGAGCCATCTTCTCTACCGGTGCTCACTCCCTTTACATCGTTATCGTAGATCCGGTTAAAGGTTGCGGTGTTATGGCTGCCGTTGATGCCCACGACGCCTATTGTGTTTCTTCTTATAGTGTTCTGGGTTATGCTATTTTCACTTTCCGTGAGTAAGATACCCCAGTCGTTATCCTCGATTAAGTTATCGGTAACGGTGTTGCCGCTGCTGTCGAGATTTATCCCACAGCCGTTTCCCGATACCTTGTTATAGACAATTGTCGCCTTAGCACCCCGGGCAACATCAATGCCTACGGCACTGGTTTCCTCATGGGAAGTGGTCCCGTTAATCAGGTTTCCGCTGATATAAGCCCTAGTCCCGGAACCTTCTATCAGGATGCCATCAGCAGTCGAAAGGGTGCTGATCTCCCCGATGGTATTGTTCGCAATGACGAAGTGTGCTTCCCCGCTGCCCTCAGCCCAGATACCCTGTTCCACCATGGCGCTGCCGGTGATAATGTTGTTGACGATGGTCGTTTCCCCTGCTGCCTGCAGGCGTATGCCGTAATCTGAACTTGAACAGATGGTAAAGCCATCTATGGTCAGTCCCATCACTTGACCCTCAGCGGAACCCACGGTAATGCTGCCCTTGATAATGCTCTCGGGGCCCCTGTCTCCAGCCTCCACGCCGGCAGGCACACCGGTATTGGCACCTTTCAGGGTAAGGTTGTTCTTTTTGCTTGGGATAGTTAAATTCCCTTCGTATGTCCCCGGGCCCACTAAAATGGTATTTCCATCCTCGGCATCATCAATGGCGCCCTGGATACTGCCGTAGTATTTGTTCTTTTCTATATTGTAAATGGCACTATCCGGTGGTATCAGAATCATGTTTTCGACTACCCTGCTGCCTTCAGCGAAGGTATTATTGGCAAGAACAGCATCAAGATCAAGGGTCCCCCCATTGCGCAGCAGACCTATTTGCACCCCTGTGATTGTGTTGCCAGCAAACTCCATCACAGCATTGTCTTTCACACCAGTTCCGATCTGTACGCCCCAGACCTCGGTGCGCTTAGGGTGAGCGCTGCTGGTGCCAGAGCCGTCGATAATGTTATTCGTAAAGTACAGGGGATCCGCCCCCGCAGGAAAATTATCAACACCAATACCCAACCAGCGAACTGGATTTGCCACGTCGTCTGGTGGATCAATAGCTGTGACAGTATTCTCCGCAAAGGTCCATGTCCCTGTGCCACTTTCGGCGCTTTTATAGAACATGCCAATGAAGTAGGTCTCGACATTATTGTTTTTGACAAGGCCGCCGCCTGAGGCGCTGTAAGGCTGCACCATAATTCCGATCCGGCTGTTTTTTATAACATTGTCTTTAACTTCGCCGGAAGCGCTCTGAATGTACATCCCATAACCGTAACCCGTTCTCAAATCATGAATATTCTCAATGAGGTTACTTGTTACGGTCACATTTTTAATCTGACCATAATATTTAACACTGATTGCATCTCGCTGTGTGGCCATACCGATGCGGCTGAAACAGTCGAATATATTGTTCTGGGCCGTCAGGCCATCAATAGCGACATTCCATGCAGTATTAATACCATAGCCTGCCTGGACATTATATCCGCCATAGTTAATCTTACCATTGCCGTTGTCACCGGTGATCCGAAAGCCGTCAATGGTCACCCCTGAAGCTTTTACGGTGATTACCATGCTCGCATCTTCTTCCGGCTTTTCCAGTTCAACTGCCTTCGGCACGGTGATGATGGCTTCCGGTTCCCGCTGGTCGCTGTAGCCCGCCACCCCGGCATTGGGCCCCAGCAGGGTCAGGGGCTTGTCGATGATGATGCTCCCGTAATACTTGCCCGGGGCCACCTCTATGGTATCTCCCGGCTCCGCCCCCGCAACGGCCGCCTGGATATTGGGGAAGAAACGGTTCTGGTTTAGATTCTGCACGCCCCAGTTGGCCAGTTCTGTATCTTCCGCCAGGATGTTGTCCCGGACCTCCTCAGGGCCGGTTTCCGCCAGGAAGTTGAGGAGATAATTCCCCTTTGCCGCCCTGTTGTTGCTTACCACAACGCCATTATTCACCGGTAGCGTGCCGGCAAAGACTACCCCACCCAGTTCTAGCTGGCTAAAGTCGTTGCCTGTTATTGTGATCCCTTCACCCTGATTGATATAGACGCCGCAGTAGAGGTTGGAAAACTCATTGTCCCTGATGACAATATGGCCGGCATGGCCGGCCTCTCCCGGCCCGAAACCAATCTCTACACCCCGCTGGGACCGGTCGCCCAGCGCCCGGCCGCTGATGGTATTATTGGCTATGGTCACCATCTTGGCGTTGCGGGTATGAATAACGGCCTGGGGTACCGACTGGTAGATCACAAAACCCTCTACCGTCACCCCATCGGCCAGGATGGTGATGCCCCCGCAGCCCTTCCCGGGGTCGAAGTCCCCTGCTGTCCACAGGGTAACCATCCCCGGTTCTGCAGCCTTAAGGGTAAGACCCTCAACACTTATTTCCAGATCACCGTTATACAAGCCACGACTTACCTCGATGGTATTGCCGGCCTCAGCCTCTTCAAGGGCATCCTGGATGGTAAAATAACCCCTCTTCAGGTCGGTGTTGACCACCGGCCTGGTCAGTTCAAAGGGCACCTCATCTTCCTTGAGGGCGCCGCCTGTGTCGGTGTAGGTCTTGCCGTCAATGCCGGTAACGGTGACCATAACCCATTTGGGCTTGATACCTTCATAGGCGCCCAGGCTCCATTCCCTGCCGCTGTAATTCCCCCGGGTAACGATAAAGGGGGTGCTGAACTGCACCGTACTGTCGCCCAATTTTCTAAGCTCACCCATATTGGCAGTGTTGGTGGCAATTACCCTGGCCTCGGCACCCAGCTTAACGGTGATGGACTGCACCTGGCTGAGCACAAGGCCCCGCAGGCGCAAAGTTACATTTACCCCCTTGTAATCATCACCGGCATGGGTATTAAAGCTCTCCACCACCACGCCGGGGGTCTCTATGGGACCAACTGGTTCACTTGCTTGGGTACCGGTAAAGTTGCCTGTTCCCGTGGCCAGGACCCTGATATACCGGCCCTGATCTGCACTGGTCAATTTATAGGCGGACCCGGTTCCCCCATCGATATCTGTGTAGGGGCCGTCTTTCTTGCTGGCCCTCTGCCACTGATATTTAACTGTAGCTTCCGGGGGAGTTACCACGGCTGTCAGCGTCTCACCGACAACTGCTTCGCCCTCTACAAAAACGGAACTTATTTCCACAGCTTCAACGGCTACCGCAAAACTTATTGTCCTTTCCCTGTATTCCCGCCTGCTGCCGGTGACGGTAATCTTAGCTGTTCCCAAAGCCCCGCCCCTTACCTTTACAATAAACCCATCCTCCACCTTCTCCACTTCCACGCTGGCTATGCTTTCATTGTCGGAAGTGGCGGTGATGGTCGTGGCATTGGTGTTTAAGGTAATTGCCTTCGTATCCCCCACTTTCAGGGAAAAAGCTGCGATTTCTGCCAGCCGCACCCGTTTTGTCTCCGTTGCCGGCATCCCTTCTTCTTTCCCGCCATCAACTTCATTACCCGCGACAGTTGCCTTAACCCCTTCCCCTATGTTGAGGTTCTCCGGTGCCTTTTCCAGCTCCACACCGTCTGCTTTAATATTGGCAGTGGTTACGCTGCCCGCACCGGTGACCTTGACGGGGGCTTCAATATTCATTTCTTTGACATTACCGGAGGCAAGTTCGATTTGTGAAAGGTTACCTTTCACATTGACCTCGGTAAAGCTGCCCTGCAGGGAGATCCTGGCACTGGTTGAGATCTCCTCTGAAATGGTTACAGACTGGAAGCCGCCGGTCTCGTCATCTACTACTGACACCAAAATGGCCCCGCTTTCGAGGGTGGTTACCGTTACCCTGGTGCTGCCCGTGGCAACAATCCGCACCCCGTCCTTGGTTACAACAAGACGGGCCAGATTGGAGTTTTCAATATTAATGCTGTTGGAGCCACCGCCCCTGACGATGGTTGCACCCTGGACGGTAACTCCCTTCAGGGTGACATCTCCTTCCCCAATACCTTCGTCCAGGAGGAGATCTCCGGTGATGGTGATATTCTGCAGAATTACCCCGGCTGCCGATACCGCGACATCGCCATCGATGACTTCTCTGCCTTCTTCCGGTCCATAGACCCCGGGCTGGTCAAAGACATTCTGGGGCTCCTCTGCCGGTTCTTCCTTCACCGGTTCCTTTTCCCCCGCTTCCCTGGCTTCAAGGGCCTTCTCCAGGGTTACCACCGTCTCGGCCCGGGTGATGGAGTTCTGGGGCTTGAAGGTGCCGTCGGGGTAGCCGCCCATAATGCCGGCAGCCCGGACCGCTTCCACCGCTTCCCTGGCCCAGGGGGCAATGTCCTGATGGTCGGCGAACTGGCCGCCGCTTCCCTCCAGGCCCAGGAGCCTGGCTACGATCACGGCAGCCTCCTGGCGGGAAATGGGATTGTCGGGCCGGAAGGTGCCGTCGGGATAGCCGGATATGAAACCGGCTCCTTTGGCCGCCGCCACTTCCCCGGCGTACTAGGCCCCGGCTGGGACATCGGCAAAGACCTCCCCTTCCTCCCCGGCCGCCTGGATGCTGAAGGCCCGGTTGACAAAGGTGACAAATTCTGCCCGGGTCACCGGCCGGTCGGGGCGGAAGGTGCCATCCGGATACCCGCTGACCAGGCCCTTCTGCAGCCAGGTCTCTATCTGCTCCTGAGCCCAGTGACCTTCAATGTCCTTAAAGGAAGCAGCAAAGGCCGCCGTAGGAAGGAGGCCCAAAAACAAAACTCCTGCCAGTATAATTCCCAGGGCCTTTCTTTGCCTAAACCCAATCATCCAAGCCACCTCACAGTGCTTTAGTTATCATCCTTCTCCTGCGCTGCACTTTCTAATTTTGCCGCAAGTCAAATAATTACTGGCTTACTTCTATATAATGATAAACCCTGTCTTGGTGTACGTATAGACAAATAGCTCTGCAATCCTTACCATCAATCACCTTCTTTAATTGCTTTACAGCATTCCCTAAGATTTCTATATTTTTCTAGTTTCTCCTGCCGTTTTAAGAAAATTATCGTTTTTTCTAAAAAAGTGGAATAGGGGCGGCAGTTGATACGGTAGTAGAGACAAGACAACCCGTGGGTAGACTTACTCCTTGCCTTCCCACGGGACTATGCTTTCTCCTAGTGTGTTATTC
>ERZ773359.2528-NODE-2528-length-22943-cov-5.718892_pt1 | contig 22943 bp, 21 predicted proteins | sample MGYA00374955_ERZ773359 | MGnify/ENA primary metagenome ERZ773359 (study PRJEB29098, sample SAMN04486028) | biogas fermenter metagenome | study: EMG produced TPA metagenomics assembly of the Biogas fermentation microbial communities from Germany - Plant 4 DNA1...
ATTAAAAAAAAATGAGTGAAATTATCTTACTCATTTTCATTTAGCAATTACTCAAAATTATTTTTTTCTAAGCTTGCAACCAAATCATCTTTAACATCATTAATTTCATTAGGGTCAGACACAACAACTAGTTTCATCCCGTTATCTTCTTTTAATTCCTTAACAATTTTTACATGATCTACAATTTGTTCACCATCTTCAGTAAGTTCTATTAAATAATAATATTTAGTTTCATTAAATAAAGTTTCTGCTAAAACCAAAAATTTACGATTATCTGTCAAAGTAATTACATCATTTATATTAATTTTCATTATCGTGTCATCCCCTTTCCGCTTTCTTTTAACATTTCAAGCGCTGGTGTAACAATTTTGATACCTGGATCATCAGCTTTCATCCAACAACGATCATCAATTGATGGTGCATTAATTGGAGCTTCAATATAATTTCCATATTTATCTCCTGTTCCAATATGTATCATCACTTCGTATTGACCTTCTTTTAATCCTAGCGTTTTCACAAGTTCTTTGGCACTTACACCTGGAGTTGATGATACTGCTAAAATTTTACCTGTTGGTTTACCTAAAGTATCTTTTTCCATAATAGCAATACGATTAATAAAATATTTGTCTGCTTGAAGTCCATTTCTACCTGTTACATAGTTTTCTGTATCTAATTGCGCTGCAGCTGCATTAGTATAATATTTAACACCATTGTTTACACTTATTCTATCTCCTATCGTTTGAGCAATTTCTTTTTGTTCAAGTTCTTCAATAACTGCTAATAAATCATTTGCAGATAATGATTCATTTTTTTGTTCGCTTTGTTGCACAACAGCAGCAGCTGGCTTATCTAATTGCACATCTTTATCTGAAATGGAACCTAAAGCGGAAAGTGACACTAACACTCCAGTTGCAATAATAGCCGCAGCATTATTTTTAATAAAATTAATTAATGCCGATTTTTTTTCTTTTAATTTTTCAAGCAAACTTGGTTTAGCTTTTTCAACTTGTTTAACTTCTAAAACTTCATCTTCATCTTTTTTTGAAGCCAATTCTTTTTCTTCAACTATTGTTACATTGTCATTATTTTTATTTGATTCTTCTTCTAATTCGATTTCTTCAACAAATTTTGGTTTAACATCTTTACCAGTAATAATTTTATTTATTTCGCGAAGTCCTTTAACATCATCAAATAAGATTTCTAATTTTTTTTCTATCTCTTGATTTCTCTTTTTTAATTTTTCTATTGTTGGTTTAATATTTATTTGCTTTTCAACCCTTTGCGCAAGATTCATAAAAAACATACGGCGACGAGAAATATTATTAGGATACTGCATGTTTGGATTTCTTAATGATACTTCTTTTTCTCGTTTAGTAGTCATTTCAACAATTTCTTTTAATTTCTTATCTAATTCCTCATAATTATTCACAGGCTTACGCATTTTTTGCGCTAGATCGTAATTAAATAATAATTCATTTGATTCTTCAATTACTCGCATAGCATTTTTATATTGAGCATCATCAATATTTTGTTCATTTCCGGTTAAACGTTTTTCTTCATAATAAGATATTACCGTTTCCATAGCCGTATTTTTATTCATCCACGCTGCTACAACATCAATTTTATAAATTCCGTTTATTTTAATATAACGTTCAAAAATTTCATTCATTTCCGCATTAAATTTTTGAAATTCCATAATGCTTTCTTCAAGTTTTTTAATTGTTTCAAGATTATTTTGTAATTCCTCATTTAAAGCATGTTCTTCTTTTCTTTTTTCGGCAACTAAATCAATTTGTTCTTTTACTAATTTAAAATCAAGTTCATGGAACGTTCTTTCATAAGTCTGTTGCTTTCTAATATCATCAAACAATTCATATAATTCTTTTTCTTCTGGAAAATTTAAATCAAATAAACTTTCAAAAAATCTTTCACGTTTTCTTGATAGTTCTAAAATTGCTTCCCTTTTAAATAATTCTTGATGCAATAAATCTTGTTCAGAATTAAGAGACATATCCATGTTTTCTAATTTTTCTAGTTCTTCACGATATTTTTTATCATATTTTTCGTTTAATTTTAATGTTAAATCCAATACTTTCCACTGAATATTATCGATTTGTTTATAGTTTACATCTGGTTTTTCTTTTAATTTTCTAATTAAGTTTAAATATTTTTCAATCGCTTTTGTTAAAGTGTCAATTTCCCATAAATAACTGTTCATACTTTCAACTCCCTTGTTACCTTCCTATTATATAAATTATAACAAAAAAAAAGGTTTGTGTAAACCTTAAAACGAATCGATATTAATTTTAACAGGTTTGTTTTTTTGAATATATGAAGCTGCTTGAACTATAGTTCTAATCGCATTAGCATTCTTGCCTCCACGACCAATAACAATCCCCATATCACTTTCAGCAACAAGTACCTCAATATTAATTTCATCATCATTTTCAAATTGTTTTACTGAAACCATATCGGGGTTTTTACAAATATTTTTGATTAAAAACTCTGTTAATTCAATTAATTTCATAATTATTAATCTTCCTTTTTAGACATTCTCTCATTGTGGAATTTTTCTAAAATTCCTGCTTTCTTAAATAATGTTCTAACAGTTTCAGTAGGTTCGGCACCTGTTCTTAACCATTTTAAAGCAAGTTCTTCATCAATTTTAATTTCAGCTGGTTCCGTTAGCGGATTATATGTTCCAATATTTTCAATAAATTTTCCATCTCTCGGACTTCTTGAATCAGCTGCTACAATGCGATAAAATGGTTGTTTTTTTGCCCCCATTCTTCTTAATCTTAATCTTACAGCCATTATATCCCTCCATTTCTAGATAATTCTACCATAAAAAAAAGAAGGTGTCAACCCATAATTGTTGACACTATTGTATATAATCTTTATTAACATTTTCATCAATTTCCTCTAATATTTCATCTGTAACTTCATCTTCAATTACTTCCCAAGGTTCTTCATCTTCTTCTACCGCTATTTTCATTTTTGTTTCACCAACAATTTCCACCCCTAATTCTTTTTCAATCTCAAAATTAATACTTCCATCATCGGTGATTCCTACTTTAGTACATGTTGGTTGCTGAAGCGTTCTAACAATAACATCAGTATCGCTGTGCAAATCATGGGTATCTTTGACCTTTACATTAAATAATTCATTATAATCAATTTTTTTACTAACTACAGCTGTTTTACTATCATTATCATAAGAATACCAAATATTTACATCATATGAACCATCAACACCAATTTTGTCTCCCGATTTATAACCTTTAAATTTGTGATTAATAACCCAACATCCAAGTACAGTTGTGGGATTATCCGCCACTTCTAAAGTATAGTTATTTTTAAAATTTTTCTTCCCTTTTCCAACTATGGCTTTAGTAACTATTTCTTTGTATAGTGCCATTATATCACCCCTCACTTTAATTTATGCGTAAGTGGGGCAAAAGTTCACAAAAAGATGAATAAATAAAATATTTAAATTTACAATAATAGTTAATTTAAACGGTAATATCATATCATAATGTAAAAATGATAAAAACACTTAATTTTATTTATTTTTTATTTTCTTATAATAAACTTTACCATTTTCTAATTCAATATCTTCAAATAAATCCGAAACAGTAACAAATTCATACCCCTTTTCTTTTAATATTGGCAGAACTTCTTTTACTGTTTCAACGGTTGATTTATATAAATCATGCATAAGAATAATGGAACCATCTTCCACATTTTCTATAATAATTCTTGTTCCCTCACTACTATTTCGATGTTCCCAATCCCTAGTATCAATACTCCACATAATTAATGGATAATTTACATTTTGTTTAACTTTTTCATTTACACTTCCATATGGTGGTCTTACCATTGTTTGAATAACATCATATTTAGCTAATAGTTCTTTGGTAGTTTTTAATTCTTCAATTAATTCTTCATCACTTAATTTAGTAAAAGCTTTATGACTAACACCATGACTTTCAATTTGATGACCATCATTTTTAATTTTTTCAATAATATGGCCATATTTATTTATCCGTGATCCGATAACAAAAAATGTGGCACTAGCATTATTTTCTTTTAATATCTCTAATAAATTTTCGGTATAAATACTAGGACCATCATCAAAAGTAAATGCTACTTTTTTTAACTTTTCTTCTTCTTCAACATTTTCCTTTTCAATAACTTCGTTAGTTTTATTATTTACAATTGGCGTTGAATTTGATTTATTTATTTGTTTGATTGGTTCAACTTCATTTTGACTAATACTTTTTTTTATAACTTCTGGTTGATCATTTAAAACTAACTTTATTTGATTATCATTATAATTTTTTTCAACAATCAAGTCTTTAGGTATTTCCACATCCTTTTCTAAATCAATTTTTCGAATATATTTATTATATTCATCTTCGAAAAATTTAAAAAAAATATAACTTTTTTTTATTAATAGGAAGGGGAAAAAACAAAAAAGTAGCCATGATAACCGACATTATTTGATAACGAATATTTTTTCTTCTCATAATCTATGTTCACCTCAATTTGGAACATATTATACCACTAATTATTTTTATAGTAAAATTTTAAAAAGGAGAAATATGTTATGCACATAATTCTCCTTCTAACAACCATGTTCCTGCTTTAGTAATTTTAACGTCAACAATTTTCCCTAAATAAGATTTATCGGCTTTAACATTTACACGTTTCATTGTTTCTGTATATCCATATAGCATGGTATTATCTTTTTCATTAACACCTTCTAGTAATACCGGTACCACTTGATTTAAATATTTTTGATTTGCTTCTTCAGCATACTTATTAACTAATTTATTTAATTCTTGTAATCTTTTATTTTTAACTTCTATTGGTACATTATCAGTCATTTTAGCAGCTGCAGTTCCTTCCCTTTTCGAAAAGATGAACGTAAAAGCAGAATCAAATTTACAAGTATTTACAATATCTAAAGTTTCTCTAAAATCAATGTCAGTTTCACCAGGAAAACCAACAATAATATCAGTTGTAATGGCGACATTAGGGATTGCTTCTTTTATTTTATTAAATAAATCAATATATTCTTCTTTGGTATATCTTCTACCCATTAATTTTAATATTTTATTTGATCCCGATTGAACCGGCAAATGAATATAAGGCATTATATTTTTATATTTTTTAATAACCTCGATCATTTTGTCAGTAAAATCCCATGGATGACTAGTTAAAAAACGAACACGAGGAATACCAGTTTTTGCAACATCTTCAAGTAAATTTTCCATTCGATAATTAATATCTAAATCTTTACCATAAGCATTAACATTTTGACCAAGCAATGTTACTTCTTGATAACCTTCCTCAACCAATTGTTTAACCTCGCTAATAATAAATTCCGGTCGTCTACTTCGTTGTTTTCCTCTAGTATATGGAACTATACAATAAGTACAAAATTTATCGCAACCATACATTGCATTAATCCATGCTTTATATTTGCTTTCACGCTTAACAGGAATATTTTCGTAAATATCTCCTTCAACACTTAAAACTTCAATTTCTAGCTCTTTTTTAGCAAGAGATGTAGCTAAAATATTTGGAAGATTGTGAATATTGTGAGTTCCAAAAACAATATCTAACCATTGATATTTATTTAGTATTTCATCAACTACTACTTTTTCTTGTGCCATGCATCCACAAAGTCCAACAATTAAGTGTGGTTTTTTCTCTTTTAAGCTTTTAATATGACCAAGTAATCCAAAAACTTTGTTATGAACGTTTTCACGAATGGCACATGTATTTAATAAAATTAAATCTGCATTTTCCATATTTTCTACTTCTTGAAAGTTCATATCTTCCAAAATAGCTTTGATTTTTTCTGTATCGTGTTCATTCATTTGACAACCATAAGTCCTTATATAATAATTGCGGTTTAAACCAAGTTTTTTCAATTCTTCTGTTAAGCGATAACTATCTGTTAAAACTTCTACTTTTTTATCGGTTCTTTTTCTTGCTTCCTTTAAATTTGGTAAATCCATATTCACACTTCCCTTCTACTTGGGTTTATATTTCTTGAAGTACAACAAGAATCATTGGTTGGCAACCAGTTTCTTTATATAAGAATTTTCCTAATTTATCACGAATACCCATCTTAACATTATTAAAATCAACTTGCTTATTTTTTATATTTTCATTTATTACTTCAAGTGAGTATTTTTCGGCTTCCTTAATTAAATCAATATTTTCTTTAACAAAAATAAATCCACGAGTTAATATTTCTGGTCCGGCAATAATTTTCTTTGTTGTTTTAGATAATGTTGCCGTAACTATGACAACGCCATTTTCACTTAAAGATTCGCGATCTTTAAGCACTATTTCACCTATATCACCAGCATTTTTTCCATCAATCAAAATATCATCCACTTTTACTTTTTCATTAGTGTCTAATAATTTTCCATTTTCAAATTCTACTACTTGTCCATTTAATTTTAGCAAAACATTTTTTTCTGGGATACCTGCTTTAATAGCAATCTTGGCATTTTCAACCTGATGGCGATATTCACCTATCACTGGAAAATAATATTTTGGCTTTATTAAATCTAACATTAACATTAAATCCTCACTAGAAGCATTATGTTCTAAATACTTATTTGTGGGCAACAGCACTAAATTAGCACCTATTTTTGAAATATCATCAAATATTTTAGTTGCACTTTTCTCCAGCCCATCATATACTGGTGCGGCAAAAAGAACAGTATCATCTTCAGTGATTTTCACAAATTTATCAAAACCTCTAACAATACGACCTATATTGGAATAAGGTTTTTCACGTTCATCGGAAATTAAAATCACAACATTATCATCATTTACATGTTGAATAGTTGCAATTTTTGATTTATCAAAATCAATATATTTCATATCAATAGCTTTGATAATAGTTTTTTCAAGATGTTTTCCCATAATCACAATTTTGCGGTTTGTTTGATTAATTTCTGTTAACAATTCTTGAATACGGTATAAATGATTTTGAAAGGTATTAAAGAAAATTCGCCCTTCATTTTTGGATAAAGTCTCACGAATGATAGATGAAACACGATGATTAGGTGATGTAAAACCTCTTTTATCAGCATAAAGTGACTCACTTAATAAACAAAGTACTCCTTGTTTTCCAACATATGCCAACTTACCAATATCCGTTTTATATGATCCTGTCATAGTTGGATCAAATATAAAGTTTCCGGTGTAAAATATAGTTCCGCTTTCAGTATATAATACATACCCTACTGTATCTGGCACAGAATGAGTTAAACTAATTGGAAAAATACTATTTTTTCCAAATTTGATTTTTCGATGAGGTTTAATTAGTTTTAAATTTTCTGTAGGTATACCCGCATCTATTAAATCATTTTTAATAATTTCTAATGTAAACGATGTTGCATAAACAGGAATATTTGGAATATCTACTAAAATATCCGCTATTGCCCCCATATGCTCATCATGACCGTGAGTAATAAACATCCCGACAATACGTTCTTTATTTTCTTTTAAATAATCATAATTAGGAATTATATAATCAATCCCTAACATCTTATCATCCGCATATTTTAAACCCGCATCAAAAATGAAAATATCTTGATCAACTTCAACAATATACATGTTTTTTCCAATTTCATTTAATCCTCCAAGACTAAATATTTTTATTTTACTCATTTGTTAGTTATATATTATTAAGTTAACGTAAGGGATTTTTCAAACTTAATAATATATATTAACCTCCTTTCTTTAATTTTCCCTCAACTTTTAGATTCAGAAAAAACCTTGTTAAATTATAACAGGTTTTTGCCAATTAGTCTATAGTTTTCTAATTTTCCCAATATTTTACTTATCTTTTTAGAGTAAATAATCTGCTAATCGCATAAGTTTTTTTCGTAATATAGGTATATAGTTCTAATTAGTTATCTCGTTTATAAAATACAAGATGACTATTTAAAACCTTTCTTAAAAGTTGCAAATCTATTTTTTTAAACCTGTTAGTTGTTTTTGATATCTAATTTGTTGTAACCTCTATAACTTTTAATAAATTCATTTTGGCAAATCTCTAAGTTAATTTTTAACTAATTTTTATTATTTTCTCCCTTAATTTTTCTACTTGTCTTTTATAATTATCACTATTAGTAATGAAACTACCTACAACCACAATATCTACACCTTGACAATACAAAATTGTTTGATCATTAATTCCTCCATCAATTTCCACAACAAACTTATAACCATATTCTTTTTTTAAGTTATTTAATTTCTCAACTTTAGAAATCACATTTTTAATAAATTTTTGTCCCCCACGTCCTGGTACCACACTCATAATTAAAACCAAATCAATAAATGGTAAATAAGGTATAATTTCTTTTATTTGTGTTTTTGGTTTTATTGAAATACCCACCTTTATTCCTTCTTTTTTTACATAATCGATAATTTTTTGGGGATCATCTACTGCCTCATAATGAAATGTTATAAACTCTGGATCAATTGTTTTAAAATCATCAATATACTTTTTAACATCACTAACCATTAGATGTACATCTTTAGGTTTTGTTGTATTTTCTAATAAAAATTTTATTTCATCAATTGAATAAGTTTTATTATCAACAAAAATACTATCCATAATATCTAGATGTAAATAATCAATATCTGTTTTATCTAATATTTCAATATTTTCTTTAACATTATCGGTAATTGATAGAAATGATGCTGAAATTTTCATAATATCATTCCTCACTTATAAAATTTATATAATTATCATAACGACTTTTTAAAATCTTTTTTTCCTTAACTTTCATTTTTACCGCACAATCTTGTTCATTGTAGTGCATACAATCTTTGTATTTACAATTAGAGCGATACAAATTAAATTCAATGAAGTTATCGCGAATGTCACTTTTATTCATTCCTTTGAAAGTAATTGCCGAAAATCCTGGTGTATCAGCAATTAAACCACCTAACAATTCAATTAATTCAACATGTCTAGTTGTATGTTTTCCGCGACCTAAAGCTTTAGAAATGGGAGCGGTTTTTAAATTCAAACTACTATCTAATTTATTTAATAAAGTTGATTTTCCCGCTCCACTTTGACCTGCTAAAACAGTAATTTTATTTTTAAAAATACCTTTCATTTTATCTAGTTCTGTATTTAGATAAACTTGATAACCAATACTTTTATAATAATCTATATATTCTTTAATTTCTTTTAATTTTTTCTTATCAGCTAAATCTAATTTAGTAAAACAAATAATTGGTAAAATATTATTGTATTCAATAATCACTAGCAATTTATCTAATAAAACCGAAGAAAATTCTGGTTCTTTTACCGATGTAACAATGATTGCTTGATCGACATTACTAATAGGTGGTCTTATAAGTTCATTTTTCCTTGGATAAACATCAGTAATTACTTTTTTTTCAATATTGATTTCAACAATATCGCCAACAATTGGACGAATATTTAAATTACGAAATTTACCACGTGGCTTACAATTATAAAATTTGCCATCAACTAAAACAGAATAATTGTTACTAATTACTTTTACTACTTTTCCAATCATGAATCCTCCCCAGGTATAATATCATCAAGTGGATCTTCTTGAATTGGTGGAGTTGCAACAACAATTTTCAAATTTGCTCCTGTCATAACTCTGCTTTTGGGTGCTCGACTTTGATATATAATAGTTCCTTCTGGATATTCATTCGTTTCTTTATATTCAATACTTAAATTAAGACCATATTCATCTGCAAACGTTTTAATTTCCTCAACAGACCAACTTTCTGCCACAAAATCAGGATATTCAGTAATAATATCTGGTACATATAAAGTTATTGTATCTCCTTCAAGTAACTTAGTTCCTGGTTCTGGTTTTTGCTCAATAATAATATTTTCTTTGTATTTTGTTACATCGTCAACTTCTTTTTTTTCACCCAGCACATAAAGTTTATGAAACTCTAGCATTGCCTTAATTTCAAAATAATTTTTACCTACATAATCTTCAATAATAATTCCTGCTTCACCTAGTGATTTATAAATAGTAATCTCATTTCCTTTTTTGACTGTTCGATTGCTGCTAGGACTAGTTCTTGTAACCTTTCCCTCTTCTATTTCGTTATGATGTTCCTCTTTGATTTCAGGATTAACTTTTAAACCCAATTCTTCTAATTGTCTAATAGCTTCTTCAACGGTTAAACCCGAAAGTTCTGGAACTTTAACTTCTGGAATCGCTGTTAATTTTGGTAAAAAGATTATTAATAGGCCTAGCATAATTGTAAGACCAATAGCAATCGTACTTAAGACAATCAATACTTTATCAATTTTACTATTATTCTTTTTTTCATCGTCATCATTTTTTATATTATTTTCTTTAATCGGTTCCATTACTTTTGTTTCTTCTAAATCCTGTTCTGGGTATTTATAAACTACTCGTTTTACATCACGATATTCTTCTTTTAAAGCATTTTCTAAATCCATATACATTTCAGCAACACTATCATAACGATTTTTAGGATTTTTGGCACAAGCTTTTAAAATAATGTTTTCAATACTTTGCGGGATATCTGGATTTTGTTTACGAACACTAGGTATTTGTTCTTTCATTTGTTTAATAGCAATTTCAACTGCATTTTCGCCGCGAAACGGAATTTTCCCAGTCAACAGTTCATACATTAAAATCCCTAAAGAATAAATATCACTTTTAATGGTTGCAACATTACCATTTGCTTGCTCAGGTGGTAAATAGTGAACAGAACCCATAACAGAATTTGTTTGCGTTAATTCATTGCTGTTTAAAGCCATAGCAATTCCAAAATCGGTAATTTTTAAACGTCCATCATCTAAAATTAAAACATTTTGTGGTTTTATATCCCTATGGATAATATAAGAATCATGAGCGTGAGCAATTGCACTTGTTAATTGAAGCATAATATCAACAACTTCTTCTAAAGTTAATCCTCCACGTTTTTTAATTAAACTTTTTAAAGTGCGGCCATCAATATATTCCATAACAATAAAGTATTTTCCACTATCTTCACCAACATCATAAATTTCAACAATATTAGGGTGACTTAAAGAACTAGCTGAAATTGCTTCTCTTTGAAAACGACGAATAAATTTTTCATCCTCGGCTAAATCACCGCGCAAGATTTTAACAGCAACTTTGCGATCAAGAATGGTATCTTCAGCAAGATAAACATTAGCCATTCCCCCTTCGCCAATTAAACGTATAATTTTGTAACGCCCATTAATTAATTGTCCTTTAATAACCATTAGACACCTTCACCACCTTTCAAAAGACATGCAATTGAGATGTTATCTGTACCTCCTCTATTATTACATTTTAATACTAACTTTTTGAGTTTCTCTTCTAAACTTGTATTTTCATTTAAAACTCGACTAATTTGTTCTTCAGTTAACATATTGGTTAATCCGTCACTACATAGTAGTACGCCATCAACATCAACCTCAACATCAAAAATATCCATTTCAACCGTTGTTGTTGCCCCAAGAGCACGCATTAAAACATTTTTCTTTGGATGATCTTTAGCTTCTTCCTCCGTTAATTCCCCAGAATTAACAAGTAAATTTACTAAAGTATGATCAACCGTAATTTTATGTAGTTTTTTATTTTTAAAAACAAAACCAGAACTATCACCAATATTTCCAAAAAGTAAATAATCTTTTGTCAAAAGACAAAGAACAAGAGTTGTACCAAGCCCTTGACTTGTGGGATTTTGTTCAGAATAGCGATAAATTAATAAGTTAACCTCACTAACTGTTTCTTTTAACCAATTAATCGCTTTTTCTTTATCACCAACAGTATCTAACTGTTGAAAACTTTTCCCAAGATGAGTGATAGCAATATTAGATGCTACTTCACCTGCACGATGTCCACCCATGCCATCTGCTACTAACAGAAGATATTCTTCATTTTTATTTTTTACAATATCAACACTATCTTCGTTGTGATCTCTTATTTTTCCTGAATCTGTTATATAAAAATATTCCATTATTGGTCCTCCTTATAATTGGCATTCGCACTCAATTGTCCACATGCCGCCATCACATTTGTTCCAAATTCTTTTCTAATTGTAACATTAATTTTATTCTTTTTTAAAATATCATAAAATTTCATGATAGTTTGTTTATCACTTTTTTTAAATTTCGAATTGCTTGTTTCATTATATGGTATTAAATTAACATAGCAATTAACTCCTTTTAATAATTGAGCCAATTCTTGAGCGTGCTTTGTTTTGTCATTAATACCATTTAACATAATATATTCAATCGTTACTCTTCTATTAGTAACAGTAATATATTTTTTTATAATCTCCATTAGTTTTGATATATTATAAACCTTATTAATTGGCATTAGTTTATTTCTAAGTTCATCATTTGGGGCATGTAATGATATAGCCAAATTTACTTGTTTTCCATCTTCTATAAACTTTTCAATTTTAGGAATTAATCCACTAGTTGAAACTGTTATATGTCTAGCACCTATATTAATTCCTTTAGGATGATTAATAATATTAATAAACTTAATTACATTATCATAATTATCAAAAGGTTCTCCAATTCCCATAATAACAACATGAGAAATACGAATTTTTAAATCTTCTTCAATTTGAAGTATTTGCAAAACCATTTCGCCGGCATCTAAATTTCTTACTTTTTTTAATTTTCCACTTTCACAAAAATGGCATCCCATATTACATCCTACTTGTGTCGAAATACATAAGCTATTTCCGTAAGGATGTTTCATTAAAACTGCTTCAATAGTATTTCCATCATTTAATTTAAATAAATATTTGTAAACATCTTGACCTTCTAGTTTTTTTATAATTGATAATTTATTTAAATTAAAATCTTGCTTTAATTTTTCAATTACTTCCTTTTTCATATTTTGAATTTCATCAAAATCATTTATCCGGTGTTTGTATAGCCATTCATATATTTGAATAGAACGAAATGATTTTTCACCAATACTTTCAAAATATACATTTAACTCTTCTATTGAATAATTATATATATTGTTCATATTTACACCCTATTACAATTATAACAAATAAATCCCAAATTAAAAAGAGACTTAACTCTTTTTAATTTGGGATATTTATTCTTTTTTTGAATTATAATTTCGAATAAATTCATCTCTATATTCCAAAACGCGATTATTTTTTATCGCTTCACGTAATTCTTCCGTTAAACGGATTAAAAAACGAATGTTATGAATTGATAAAAGTCTTCCACCTAATGATTCTTTGCATACAAATAAATGCCTTAAATAGGCTTTAGTATAATTTTTACAAGTATAACAATCACAATTAGAGTCAATCGGTGAAAAATCTTCTTTATATTTAGCATTACGAAGATTTATACGACCATACTTCGTAAAAGCACTTCCATGTCTGGCAAGTCTGGTTGGAAGAACACAATCTAAAATATCAATACCACGAATTACTGCTTCAATAATATCAATAGGCTCCCCAACCCCCATTAAATATCTCACCTTATTTTCTGGAAGATATGGGGTTGCATATTCAATCATTTTATACATTACATCTTTAGGTTCACCAACACTTGTTCCTCCAACTGCATAACCATCAAAATCCATTTTAACAGTTTCTAAAGCACTGTATTTGCGCAAGTCTTCAAATTCACCGCCTTGCACAATACCAAATAAAGCTTGATTTGGATTTTTATGTACATCTTTTCCTCTTTTCGCCCATCTTAAAGTTCGATCAACACTTTTTTTCATATATTCATAGCTAACAGGATATGGCGGACATTCATCAAAACTCATAGCAATATCACTATCTAATTTATTTTGCACCTCAATTGATATTTCTGGCGTTAAAAAAAGATCGCTACCATCTAAATGACTTTTAAAAAACACTCCTTCTTCAGAAATATTTTCCTTATCAGCTAAAGAAAAAACTTGAAAACCTCCGCTATCTGTAAGAATTGGACCATCCCAATTCATAAATTTATGAAGGCCTCCAGCTTTTTCAATAACATCTGTACCTGGTCTTAACCATAAATGATACGTATTAGATAAAATAATACCAGAATTTACTTCTTGTAATTCTTCTGGTGTTAATGTTTTTACATTAGCAAGTGTGCCAACAGGCATAAACATTGGCGTTTCAAATGTACCGCGTCGTGTTTCTAATTTACCATATCTTGCATTACAATTAGAATCTTTATGTATTAAATTATACTTTATTTTCATTTTATCACTTCCCTACATAGTAAATATCATAGTAATTATATATTAATTATTTACTTTATTCAAGTAAATTAACATAAAAAAATCGTTATACTCTAACGATTTTAAATGTTTTTAAGATATTGAACAACTTCTTCTAATTTCATCGCTCTTGATCCTTTTACAAGTATAATTGAATTACTTAAATCCATTTCTTTTAAATGTTCAATTAATTCTTGATTTGTATTGAAATGGTATCCACTGTTTTTAATAATTTTAGTTTCTTTACCTACTAAGAGCACTGTTTTATTAGAAATATTTTTTAAGTATCTTCCTATTTTCAAGTGAATTCTTTTACTATATTTACCTAATTCTAATATATCACCTAAAATAATTATTTTATTTAAAGGCCTATTTTTAATCAGTTCTAAGACACCAATTAATGATTCATAACTAGAATTGTAACAATCGTCAATTAAAGTTGTGTTTTTACGAAGTTTTATAATATTCATTCTTTGATTTTCAATTTTAAATGATTTAATAACATCTATAATAACTTCAATAGGGATTTTAAAAAGTAATCCCACTTGAATTGCCAAAATAACATTATTGATTAAATGTACTCCTGGAACATTAAATATAATTTTATACTCTTTATCGAATAATCTTATTTTAAAAGTAGTTTTATCAAATGTACTTTTGACATCATAAATAATCAAATCATTATTTTGGTTACGCCCACATTTAATAATCGATATTTTTTCTGTTTCTTTTAGAGTTTTTAAATATTTATCATCACCATTAACAATAAGAGTTCCTTCTTCCATTCCGTCTAATATTTCCGTTTTGGCTTTAAAAATTTTTCTTTTAGACCCCATATTACCAATGTGCGCACTTCCAATATTGGTAATTACTGCCACATTTGGTTTACAAAGTTTTGACAATAAACTTATTTCACCAATATGATTCATTCCAAATTCGGCTACTATTACATCATGATTTGATTTTATTTTAAATAAAGTTTTAGGAATACCAATATGATTGTTATTATTTCCTTCACTTTTTAAAACATTATATTTAGTTGACAAAATTGCTCCTATCAAATCCTTAGTAGTTGTTTTACCATTACTTCCCGTTATAGCAATTAACGGTATATTATACTTACTTCTTTGATAACTAGCTAAATTAATTAAGGATTCATAAGTACTTTTCACTTTAATAATTGGTATTTTGGTATCTAATGATATATTTTTCTCAACTATAATCGCCCTTGCACCTTTATTTATTGCTTCTTCTACAAAATCATGACCATCATGTTTTGCTCCAACTATTGCAACAAATAAATCTCCTTTTTTTACTTTTCTACTGTCAATTTTTATATTTCGAATTTTTTTATTTTTGGAATAACTTTCATTTACGATTTTTCCCTGGCAAACTTCGATGATTTTATCAATATCCAAATAATCCCCCCTTATCTTTACCTTATTACATCCTATTCAAATTTATCGTTTTAATGTTTAAATTTAGAAGTTGCTAGTATAAATTCTTTGATTAATTTATTCATAATTTCATCATAATTTACCATTGATTCAGGATGCCATTGAACACCAATGAAAAAGTTTTTGGTGCTATCTTCGACAGCTTCAATAATATTATCATCACTAATTCCAACAATGTTTAAATTTGTTTTTACAACATGCCATTTATGCCGGCTATTAACACTTATTTTTGATTGTTTTATTATTTCAAACAATTTTGACTTTTTTTTAATTACAACTTCATGAACATACTTTTCTCCTGGTTTAGAATGATTTAAATTGAAAAGGCGTTCAATTTTGCCGTTAAATGCAACACTCATTGCTTGCATTCCTAAACATATACCTAATAATGGCTTATCAGTAGAATGAGCATACTTAATAATTTTTAAATCGTAATCATAAAATTCATCGCCACCTTGACAAACAATTCCATCACATAAATCAAGTATTCTTTTTAATTCTAAAAATTCTTCTTCGGTTAATTTTCGAGTGCTGTTAAGGTCTTTCCCATAAAATGACTCAATTAATGGCGGACATATTCCAATTGGGATACCGCCATATTTGATAATTGCATCACTTACTTCTTTATATATGCTTAACAGATTACGACCTTCAGGACTTTTTTCCGGTCTTAGAACAATTCCAATTACAGGTTTCATATTTTCCTCCTTTATACATCCTATTTTTTTAAAATAAAAAATGACTAGCTAAGCTAGTCGTTTTTACTAGTTTATATAATAAATAATATAAATTAATACTCATTTTATTATTGACTACTATATATCATTTTTGAACTTCTAACACTTTACGCACTTTATCTTTTATTCTTTGTAATGCATTATCAATTGCTTTAGGATTTTTGTCTAATATTTTAGCTATTTCTCTATAATTAAATCCATTTATTTTCAATTCAAAAACTTGCTCTTCAAAATCCGTTAAATGCATTTTTATTTTAGTTATTAATTCTTGTTTTGTTTCTTTATTTAATATAATATTTTCAGGATCTGTTTTACTATCGCCAATAAAATCTTCTAAACTAACATCATCACTATTTTTTATAGTTTCTTCAAGTGATAATGATTCATTTAATATTTTATGTTTTAATCGCTTAGTAGAAACAATTAAACTAATCATTCTTCGTTCAATGCAAGTTCTAACATATGTATAAAAACTAGTATTTTTATGTTCGTTATAATGATTTATTGCATTAGACAAACCTATAAAACCTTCTTGAATTAAATCATTTATTTCTATTCCACTATATTTACATGTTTTATACATTTTATTAGCAAGTGATACAATTAGTGGGCGATACTTTTCAAAAAGAATTTCTCTAGCATCTTCATGATTTTCTTCAATCAATGATACTAATTCACCATCTTCATAATCTCTATATTTCATACTACCTCCTTGCCGTTTTAGTTTTATAAATAATTATACCGGCTGCAACTGATGCATTAAGACTATTAATTTTGCCATACATTGGAATACTTGCAATAAAATCACATTCTTTTCGCACTAATCTACTAAGACCTTTCCCTTCATTTCCTATTACAAGGGCGATTTTTCCCTGATAATCAATTTTTTCAAAATCTGTACCATCCATATCCGCCCCAATTATCCAAAAACCTTTATTTTTTAATTCTTTTATGGTATTAACCAAATTAGTTACTTGCGCGATTTTAACATTTTCTAATGCCCCAGAACTTACTTTCATCACAGTTGCATTAACCGATACACTTCTATCTTTAGGAATAATAATACCATCAACACTTGCGGCTTCACAAGTTCTAATAATCGCCCCTAGGTTATGGGGATCTTCTAAATGATCTAAAATAACTATCAAAGATTCCTCTTTATTAATAAAATCATCAATATCAAAATACTTATAATCGGGTACTTTTAATATTATACCCTGATGATTTTCTTTTACAACTTTATCTAATTCATATTTTTCTAGCCAATTGATTTTAATATTTCTATTTTTTAATGATTTTATAATATTTTTGTCATTAAAGTTTTTATAAATATAAGCTTCCTGTATTTTTTTATTACTTTTTATAATTTCTTGGACAACATTTTTCCCATATACATACATTTTAATCACCTACTATAAAATTAATTATTGTATCTATTCTTTTTATTTGATTTTCCAAATATAAATATCCAATTAAAGCTTCAAAAGCAGTTGCATGTTTATAAGTTATAATATCTGCATTTTTAGCTTTTGATTTTGTTTTATGATTACGCGCTCTTTTAACAATTGATAATTCTTCTTCTGTTAAAATATTATTATCCATTAAATTTTTTAAAAAAATATTTTGTGCCTTAGCACTCACATAATTAACGGCATTTTTTTGTAAATCATTTACTTTAGCTATCCCTTTTTTTATTAAAAATAATCTAATATATTGCTCATATATACTATCTCCTAAATAAGCAAGCACTAAAACATTAATTTCTTTAGTCTGCATTTTTTACCTCAAATCTATCAAATGTTATATTTTTGATCGCACCATTTTTTACATCATTAATAATAATATTAACTACTTTATCATAATCTATCTCGCCACCTTTAATTAAGCAACCTCTTTTTTTTCCAATTAAGTCTAAAGTTGGAACAATATCTTCAAAATCAATATTAAAAACTCCATATCTTTCTTCTAATTTTTCCGGATAATACTTGCTTAACATTTTTAAAATATGTAGCGCAACTTCATCATAGGGCAAGACTTCTTCTTTTATTGCCGTTAAACTGGCTAAATTTAAAGCAACAACTCTATTATCTAATCTTGGCCACAAAATACCTGGTGTATCTAATAATTCTAAATTGTCATTGATTCTAATCCAATCAATACTAGTTGTTATTCCCGGACGATTACCAATTTTTGTTGCTTTTCTACCAACTAAGCGATTAATAAGTGTTGACTTGCCAACATTTGGAATGCCAATAATCATCGTTCTTATTTTTCTTAATTTTAATCCTTTTTGCTTTCTCTTGTCTATAAGCGGTTTTGCTATTTCATAAGTTAAATCAATTAAATTTTTTAAACTCGTATTTTTGGACAAATCTAAAAGTATTACTTTATGTCCTTGTTTTTCATAATATTTAACCCATTTATCCGTTTCATTTATATCACATAAATCTATTTTTGTCATAACTATGATTCTAGGCTTTGACCCAACAATTTCATCTATATCTTTAATTCTTGATGAAAAAGGCATTCTTGCATCAACTATTTCATATACAACATCAACTAGTTTCATATATTCCTTTATTTGTCTTCTTGTTTTTACCATATGTCCTGGATACCAGTTGATATTTGTCATAATATCTCTCCATTCATTTTGTTTTAAATATATTATACCATTTTCAAGGTGAAAACAAAAATGATAGATTTTAAGATTATTTTTTATAAAGTTATCAAAATGTTAAAAAGGAATGACTAACATCATTCCCTTTCACTTAGCTTTTTATAATACTCAAACTTTTTCATTGAATCTTTCTTTTGGTTTTGCAACAATTCTTCGGCGTGATTTGGATTTATTCTTTTTAACATAGTATATCGTGTTTGCGTATTTAAGAAATCTTCGTATAAATCAAAATCAACATTTTTGCTATCTAAAGTTAATTTTTCAGTAACAGGATTATATCTGAAGATTGGAAAATATCCACACTTTGTTGCATCTTTTTGACTTTCTAAACTATTAGACATACCACCTCTAATACCGTGTGCAATACATGGGCTGTAGGCAATAATAATTGACGGTCCATTATAAGCAGCTGCTTCGTTAAACGCTTTAATAACTTGCATTGGATTAGCACCCAAACTTACTTGGGCAACGTAAACATGGGGATAAGCAAGTGCGATTCTAGCTAAGTCTTTGCGGGCAACTGGTTTACCACTTGCTGCAAATGCAGCTACACTTCCTCTAGGAGTTGCTTTTGAAGCTTGCCCACCAGTATTGGAATAAACTTGGGAATCAAGAACCAAAATATTAACATTATCATTGCTTGCTAGCACATGATCTATTCCACCAAATCCAATATCATATGCCCAACCATCGCCTCCAATAGTCCAAATAATACGACTCTTAATATATTCTTTTAATTCACCTAATTCTTTTGGCGCTTTATCATAATCAATATTTTCATACACTTCTTTTGTTACATTATAATCTTCTGGATTTTCTAACCATTTTTCAAACCACTCTTTATTCGGTCCTTCTATGTTTTCTTCCATTATTTTTTTAATACGGTTTCTCATCACATTTGATGCAACCAACATACCATAACCATATTCAGCATTATCTTCAAACAATGAACTTGCCCATGGCACCGTATAAGGCATACTTGGAGCACTTCCGCTATAAATTGATGAACAACCTGTTGCATTGGCAATAATCATACGATCTCCAAATAATTGAGTTAATAATTTAATATAAGCAGTTTCACCACATCCAGCACATGCTCCATGAAAACAGAATTTTGGTTCTTTAATTTGGGTTCCTTTAATAGTTGTTGGTTGAAAAATATCTTTTTCTGAAATATTGTTAAATAAATAGTCTGCTATATCTTGTTCTTTATTTTTAAGTTCAGTAGAAAAATCTTTTGGAATTAACGCTTTCTTTCCACCGCGACCAGGACAAACATTCATACATAACCCACATCCTGTACAATCTTTAACTGAAACACTAATGATAAAATAATAATCCTCTAGCTTTTTTTCCATAGGTTTTATGCATCTTTCTTTAACATAGTCCGGCGCTTTTTGATATTCTTCTTCATTTAAATAAAATGGACGAATAACCGCATGTGGACAAACAAATGAACACTGTGCACATTGAATACAATTACTACTTACCCAACTTGGAACAATATCGCTAATCGCACGTTTTTCTAATTTGGTTGTACCTCCTTCAAATGTCCCATCTGGATATTTTAAGAAAGCCGAAGTTGGTAACTTATCCCCTTCACGTCTAGTCATTATTTCAAAAACACCATCAAAAATGTTATTGAACTCCTCACGATAATTTTCCAAATCAATTTTTACTTCTTTTAAATATTCAAAAACTTTATCAATTGCTTCATAGTTAGCTTTAACAACATGCTCACCTTTATTAATAAAAGCTTCATGTACCATTTTTTTCATTTCCGCAACAGCCATATCAAAATCAACAATATTAGTTACTTTCATAATTGCTGTTTGCATAATCGTACTGATCCGATTTTGAAGACCGGTTTTGCGCGCAAGTTCATAAGCATTAATGATATAAAATTTAACATTTCTATTAATTAAAATTTCTTTCATTTCACGAGTTAATAATTTTTGAACTTCACTTTCTGATTTTGAAGTTGCTAAGATGAAGATACCATTTTGCGCAATATTATGAATTACTTTAAAGGTTTTTAAATAACTTTCTTTGGTTACAACTACTAATTGGGGATTTTCAACATAATAAGTTGCACGGATTGGTTCATCACAAAATCTTAAATGACCAACTGTCACACCGCCAGATTTTTTGGAATCATATTGAAAATAACCTTGAACATATTTTTTTGTGTTATCACCAATAATTTTCATAATTGATTTAGATGCGGTAACCATTCCATCGCTACCGTATCCATAAATAATAAATTCATTAGCATTGGTAATTTGGAAATTTTCATCCACATCTAAACTTAAATTAGTTACATCATCAATAATACCAATTGTAAAATTGTGTTTTAATTCGCCATTCAACATATCATAAACAGCTTTAATTTGTCGTGGAGTCGTATTTTTACTCGACAACCCATAGCGCCCACCTACTATTTCAATTGGTTTTCCTTTTAGTGCCGCTACAACATCTAAGTATAATGGCTCCCCAATACTACCTGGTTCTTTTGTTCTACTTAAAACGGCAATTCGTTTAACTGTTTTTGGTAATACTTTTAAGAAATATTTGGTGCTAAAGGGGCGGTACAAATGAACAACGATTAATCCCACATTATAATTTTGATTATTTAAATAATCTATAGTTTCTTTAATTGTTTCCGTAACCGAACCCATAGCAACTATGATATTTTCCGCATTTTCGCTTCCATAATAAGTAAAAGGAGCATAATTAGTACCCGCAATTTCATTAATTTTTTGCATATATTCATTTACAACCTCAGGAACAACATCGTGAAATTTATTTCTAACTTCCATTGCTTGAAAATAAATATCATCATTTTGTGCTGTTCCTCTAGTAATTGCCTTATTTGGTTGTAAAGCTTTTTCTCTAAATTTTTTTAAAGCTTCATAATCAACTAAACCACGAAAATCTTCCTTATCTAAAACATCAATTTTTTGTAATTCATGACTTGTTCTAAAACCATCAAAAAAATGCATAAACGGAAGCGATGTTTTGATAGCAACTAGATGGGCAATTGCTGATAGATATGCTACATCTTGAACTGAAGAAGAAGCCATCATAGAAATTCCCGTTTGACGAACAGCATAAATATCTTGATGATCTCCAAAAATACTTAATGCATGAGTGGATAATGATCTAGATGCCACATGAATAACACCCGGTAGCATCTCGCCAACCATTTTATAAATATTTGGTATCATTAACAGCAATCCTTGGCTAGCAGTAAAAGTAGTTGTTAAAAGACCTGCTTGCAAACTACCATGAACCATTCCCGCTGCCCCTGCTTCACTTTGCATTTCGACAACTTTGACAGTATCGTTAAATAAATTAAGTCGTCCTTCATTACTCCATGCATCTACATGTTCTGCCATAGGACTAGATGGTGTAATTGGATAAATACCTGCAACCTCAGTAAACATATAAGCATTATAAGCACATGCTTCATTACCATCTATCGTTAGTTTTTTCTTCATCTTTACCCCTCATTTCTATTCTTTTTCTTATACATTATACTATAAATATTATTAAATTAAAAGTATTTTGATCTTTTTACTTAAATCACTAATTATTTATTTAATTAATACATTAAAAAAGAAGAAATAACTCTTCTTATACACTCTTAAAATTAGCAAAATTTAAATAATCAAAAATGTATTATAAGCTGGGACAAATGTTGGCAATATAACAACTTGAGTAACATTTAATTTTTAGGCTTAAAAATCAAAGCAAAAACAAATGATAAAAAAATAGTTGATACAATACC
>ERZ773359.2530-NODE-2530-length-22934-cov-8.728485_pt1 | contig 22934 bp, 21 predicted proteins | sample MGYA00374955_ERZ773359 | MGnify/ENA primary metagenome ERZ773359 (study PRJEB29098, sample SAMN04486028) | biogas fermenter metagenome | study: EMG produced TPA metagenomics assembly of the Biogas fermentation microbial communities from Germany - Plant 4 DNA1...
ATTCAGTTTACCCTGACCCTCGGTTCACAGGTTGTCTTTATGACTACTTGTATTTTCTTCTTGCGGATTAGAATTTTAGTCAGAGGAAAAGCCGGGGGAAAGTATACAAAAAAAAGGGCTGACATATAATGATTAGCGAAGGGAGATGACAGCGTTGGCACTGATTTCAATTGCCGTGAAGCATGTCACACCCGGGCTTAAACAGAAGCTGGAGGAGTGCGTGTTTTTTTCTCAGCAAGCAGGCTATCAGGCGGCCTTAGAAGAAAAACAAATCGGTCAATGGCCTCATATGATACTGAACTGCTGCGAAGCAGCAGCAGCTGACAAGCAGTTTAATAATGTTTTCCGCAGGCAGTTGGCAGAAAAGCTGACGCATTATATCGTGGCTGAACAGGCATTACCTTATCTGAAGTATCTGCTCCTGCATAACTATTTTTATTTTCCCCAGGATGAAAGAAAAATCATCCTTACTTTAGCTGAACAAAAATACTCTGATAACCCGGGAAAAAACCAGGGCAGCTTAATTTACACTGAAATTCTTCACTGTCTGCAGGAATTTCTGCAGCGGTCTGATTATATTAATCTGCATGGTTTAATTATCTTTCGGCTGCGCCTTTGGTTAAAACTGCTGCAGCAAACGGTAGATAAAGCGGTAGATGATTTCCTCCTGGAAAAGGAATATCAGGAATTTATCAAGCTGCTTAAATATTTTGTCTCACTGCAGCAACCGAAAATTGATGAAATACATGTGACTGTAGACGCAGAGGGCAATTTTTGTCTGCTTGATCTACAGCAGCAGGCGCTTGATTGGGAAAGGGATATTGATTGGGATAGCTGCGAAGGGAGTAGTGACAAGGAGGATCAGCTGGTCAGTATGTTAATAACTGCCGCGCCGAAACAGATTATCCTCCACCGGGATGTTTATACCCACTATCCCAGAGCTGCCGATACTTTAGAACATGTTTTTGAAAACCGTGTCAGTTTATGCCGGCACTGTAAACTGTGTCGTGCCCTTAGCAAAAATACAAATTACAAAGGCAAAAATTAGCCAATCCGGCTGTCAATTGTTTAAGAGCTTGTGGGCCTAAGAAGACGCAAGCTTTTTAATTTGCCCTTTTAGTGATATAATAAGGCGATAAATGTAGTATTTGCAGTAATATCCAGCAATAAGGAAGATGGCACTTGATATTTATTTTTCTGCCCCTGACCGGAGCCATTATCGGTTGGATCACAAATGTATTGGCGATTCGCTTATTGTTTCGGCCGTTAAACCCATGGCGTTTATGGCCGCTGCCCATTACCCTGCAGGGGTTGATCCCCCGACGCAGAGCTGAACTGGCTGCCAATATTGGCGAGGTGGTGGCCCGGGAGCTTTTTTCTTTGGACGAGCTGCCGGAGCGACTTAATTTTACTCAACTGCAGGAGGAAGTGAAGCAGCTTGTTAAAGCTTCTGTCGAACGTTGGTGTGAACAGAAGCTTAGTTTCCTGCCGGCAGGCGTGCGTAATTACTGCAGCCGGATGCTGCGGGACAGGGTGGCAGATGAGGTGGCTTTGCAGTTTCCGCTGTTAGCGGAGTCAGTGTTAACCCATATTCAACAGCAGGTTGATGTGCGTGCAGTGGTCACAGAAAAAGTGGATGCCTTATCATTAACTGAAATCGAAAACCTGGTTCTGCAGGTAGCCCATCGTGAGTTAAAGCAAATTGAGTGGCTGGGAGCTGTTTTAGGACTCATTATTGGTGTTTTGCAAGCGATTTTGACTCTATTCCTTGGAAAAGCTTGACACCTTGTAACCCAAGATTTATGATGAAGGATATAATTAATTATGAATCTGAGTAGGGGTGAAAAAGATGCTTAAAGTAACATTACGTGATAATTCTGTCAGGGAGGTGCCTGCAGAAACACGTATCACCGATATACTTAATGAGCTGGGCGGCCGCCTGAAAAAAGAAGCACTGGCTGCTGTGGTAAATGGTGTTCTGGTAGATCTAAATTATCAGCTGACGGAAGATGCTGATTTGCGTTTTGTAACTTTTGCCGATGATGAGGGAGAAGATGTCTACCGACATTCATCAAGTCATATTTTAGCGGCTGCGGTGAAAAGACTGTATAAGGATGTAAAGCTGGGTATCGGTCCTGCCATTAAAGATGGCTTTTACTACGATTTTGATTATGCAAATTCTTTTGGCCCGGATGATCTGGAAAGAATAGAAGCGGAAATGCTTAAAATTATTAAAGAAGACCTGCCTTTCGAGCGATTTGAGCTGGCAAGGGAAGAGGCCGTTAACTATTTTTCCGACTTAGGTGAGGATTATAAAGTTGAACTGATTCGTGAACTGCCTGCCGAGGCGGTAATTAGTTGTTACCGCTGCGGTGACTTTGTGGATTTATGTGCCGGTCCCCATTTACCTTCCACCGGCAAAGTGAAGGCGATTAAACTGTTAAACCTGGCCGGAGCTTATTGGCGCGGCAGTGAGAAGAATCCTATGCTGCAGCGTATTTACGGTACTTCTTTCCCGAAAAAATCGTTGCTGGAGGAGTACCTGAAAAGAGTTGAGGAAGCAAAAAAACGTGACCACCGCAAGTTGGGCAGGGAGCTGGATCTGTTCAGTATTCAGGATGAAGGACCCGGTTTTCCCTTCCTGCATCCTAACGGAATGATTATCCGCAATGAGCTGGAAAATTACTGGCGGGAAGAGCACCAAAAGGCCGGCTATCAGGAGATTAAGACCCCGATTATTTTAAACCGCGCTTTATGGGAGCAATCCGGACATTGGGATCATTATAAGGATAATATGTATTTTACGAAAATTGATGATCTTGATTATGCTGTTAAACCGATGAACTGTCCGGGGGCAATGTTGATCTATAAAACAAAAATGCGCTCTTATCGTGATCTGCCTATCCGGTTAGGAGAACTGGGCCTGGTACACCGGCACGAACTGTCGGGTACTTTGCATGGTATGATGCGTGTCCGCAGTTTTACGCAAGATGATGCTCACATTTTTATGCTGCCTTCGCAAATTAAAGAAGAAGTAAAAAAAGTGATCGCACTGACGGAAAAGATGTATCAGACCTTTGGCTTTGACTATCATCTGGAGCTTTCCACACGTCCGGAGAACTCCATGGGCTCTGACGAAATGTGGGAAGAGGCGACAAACATTCTGCGTGAGGTGCTGGAAGAGCGCGGAATGCCGTATGTAGTAAACGAAGGCGACGGCGCATTTTATGGTCCGAAAATTGATTTTCATCTTACCGATTCCATCGGTCGCACCTGGCAGTGCGGTACAGTGCAGTTAGATTTCCAGATGCCGAGCAAATTCGGCCTGACCTATGTGGGCGAAGATGGTCAAAAACATACGCCATCAGCACTGCATAGAGTGATTTATGGATCTCTGGAGCGCTTTATGGCGGTTCTGATTGAACATTTTGCCGGGGCCTTTCCCCTCTGGATGGCACCGCGCCAAGTAGTGGTACTGCCAATTTCGGAAAAACATCATGCTTATGCGCTGTCTGTTGTCGAGAGACTGCAGCAGGCAGGAGTACGCGTAGAAGCAGATCTGCGTAATGAAAAAGTTGGCTATAAAATCCGGGAAGCTCAGCTGCAAAAAGTGCCGTATATGCTGGTAGTGGGCGATAAAGAAATGGCAGAGCGGCAGGTGTCAGTGCGGGAGCGCAGCGCAGGCGATCTAGGTTCACAGAACCTGGAGGCTTTTGTGGCGAAAGTACAGGAGGAAATCGCTGCGAAAGTGCGTTGACATTGTCCTAATTGTATGATATAGTAAACGCGCAAGAAGAAGCCACCGCTTCTCACCCCCAGGCTGTGCCGCAAGGGTTACTTGATTAAAGCTTTACTTTTGTGTGAAAAGCAGGTGGTAACACCTGCTTTTTTATGTACTATCAAGGAAGTTATCCGCAATTTGTCAGCTCAGGCGGTTAATGGGTGTAGTACTAAAAGGTGTGCTTAAGGAAGCAGCCGGCACACCCTGCTTGTATAAATTTACTGGAGGTGGTAGACAATTAGTAAAGATTTGCTTGTAAATGAACAAATCCGTGCCAAGGAAGTACGGGTTATTGATCCGGAGGGGAAGCAGCTTGGAATAATGCCTGTACGTGAGGCTATAGAAAAAGCTATGGAGCTGAATTTAGATTTAGTTGCAGTGTCATTAAACGCCAAGCCGCCCGTCTGCCGAATCATGGATGTTGGCAAATACAAGTTTGAACAGAGTAAACGCGAGAAAGAAGCTCGCAAGAAACAAAAAACGATTACGGTCAAGGAAGTTAAAGTCCGTCCTAAAATTGAAGAGCACGATTTTCAGGTTAAGCTCAAAAATGCGCGTCGTTTCTTGGCTGCCGGCGACAAGGTAAAAGCTACAGTGATGTTCCGTGGGCGTGAGATTTCACACCCTGAGCTGGGACAAAAACTATTGGAACGCATGGCAGAAGAAGTCGCAGATTTGGGCACCGTGGAACGTTTTCCGAAGGTTGAAGGACGTAATATGGTGATGATCTTGGCACCGAAATCGAACTAGTGTAGGAGGGTATATCCATGCCTAAAATGAAAACACACCGGGGTGCAGCCAAGCGCTTTAAAAAAACGGGCAGTGGTAAGTTTAAGCGCAGTCGGGCCTACCACAGCCATATTTTAGAAAAGAAAAGTCCGAAGCGGAAACGGCGTTTGCGTCAAAGTACTGTGGTTAGCGCTTCCGAAACTAAGCGTGTTGCCCGTATGCTCCCCTATTAATTGTTAAAGCATAACGAAGCAAGGAGGTTTTACTAATGCCAAGGGTAAAACGGGGCGTAGCCACAAGAGCACGCCATAAAAAGATCATAAAATTGGCAAAAGGTTATTACGGTGCGAAAAGCAAGTTATTCCGCACAGCTAATCAGGCTGTGATGAAATCATTGTCTAATGCCTACAGAGATCGCCGTCTACGTAAACGCGATTTTAGAAAACTGTGGATCGCCCGTATTAACGCTGCTGCCCGCATGAATGGCATGACATACAGCCGTTTAATTAATGGGTTAAAGCGTGCCGGAGTTGATATTAACCGTAAGATGATAGCAGACTTGGCTGTTAATGACGCACAAGGTTTCGCTGAACTGGTTAATGTTGCCAAAAACAATTTATAAGTTTTGCTTAAAGTCAGAAGTCAGGAACTTCTGACTTCGTCTTCTGCCGGAAAAAATGCAAAGACTGGGAAGATTAACATGGTATTAATTGAAAGCCTGCAGAATCAGCAGCTCAAATTATATAGAAGCCTGGCCAAACGTAAATACCGGCAAAAATACGGTCTGCTGCCGCTGGAAGGGACACGTTTGATCGGTGAAGCCCTGCTGCGCAACGTGGAGTTGAAGTATATGCTGCTGCGTGGTGAAGCTCAGCTGGAGGATTTTCCCCTGCCTTGTGCTCCCCCTGCTGCTGTAAAAGTTTTTAATGTGGCTGAAAAAGTGTTTGCCCAGACCGCATTTACCGATTCACCGCAGGGAATTTTGGCGGTGGCCGTACAGCCGCAGGCCGCCCTGGAAGCCGCTTTTGCGCAGGAAGCGCCTTTGATTTTAGTCGCTGACGGAGTACAGGATCCTGGAAATTTAGGTACGATGATGCGTTCAGCAGCTGCTGCAGGTGCCGGTGGGATCGTACTTTTACCGGGCACTGTAGATGCAGGCAACCCGAAAACACTGAGGGCTTCCATGGGGGCATATTTTGCCCTGCCCGTGGTAGAAGCGAGCTTTACTGCTTTACAGCATAAACTTGAGCAGCATCAGGTGCAGCTAGTGGTTACCGACAGCCGTGCGGCTCTCACTTATGATCAGTATAACTGGCAGCAGCCGGCTGCTGTGGTCATTGGAAATGAAGGCGCCGGTGTCTCTGCGCCGGTGAAAGCAGCAGCGAGTGCCGCCGTTTCCATACCAATGGCAGCAGCAATTGAATCGCTTAACGCGGCCATTGCCATGTCTGTGCTGTTTTTTGAAGCAGCCAGACAGCGTCGCCGGTAACTCAGCAAAAGGCGCGTGAAAGAAAGCACGACTTACTTGTGTCGGGAAATACTATATGCTATAATAAGGGCAATCCCATTCCAGACATAAGGAGTGGTCAAATGATGATTAATGCTGAGTTTTTTTGGCTTTTGTTTGAGCGAACGGGTTCAGTAGCTGCCTATTTAACTTACCGGCAGCTGATAACAGCGCGTCTATGTTAATATGCAAAAGGCAATGAAGGGAAGAGTATGTCATGCTCCTGTACATACAGGGAAGGATGTCTAAGACTGAGAACGTCCTGTACAGGTGTGGCTGAAGTTCACCCCCGAGCCGCCGGGTTGAAGGGTAACTGTGTAGGTCCGGTACGGGTACTCCCGTTACAGAGCTAGAGTGAGTAAGTCTTAAGATCTGCTAATTTGGGTGGTACCGCGGAAGCTTTCTTTCGTCCCTTAGGAAAGGGACGATTTTTATTTTAACTGCATTAGCGCACCTTTCTGTGCCTAACGATATTGGCAAGGAGTGATGTAAATGAAAGAAAAGCTGCAAGCCATTGCCGACCAGGCTCGTGCTGAAATTTCCGCAGCGAAAACACAGGATGCCTTAAAACAGGTGCAGATACGTTATCTAGGTAAAAAAGGAGCAATGACATCTGTTTTGCGGGGAATGGGACAACTTCCTCCGGAGGAGCGCCCGCTTGTTGGCAGCTTGGCCAATAAAATACGTGATGAGCTGACAGCTTTATTTGCCGAGCGCCAAAATGAACTGCGTCAGGAAGAGCGTTTAGCGCAGATGGCCAAAGAACGCCTTGATGTGACACTTCCAGGGCGGCCCCTGGAGCTGGGCTATTTACATCCTTTGACACAGGTGATGGATGAAATCGCTGAGATTTTCCTGGGCATGGGTTTCACTGTTGCCGAGGGACCGGAAGTTGAGACAGACTACTATAATTTTGAAGCTTTAAACCTGCCTAAGGATCATCCGGCGCGAGAGATGCAGGATTCTTTCTATTTTACTCCCGATATGCTTTTGCGTACCCACACCTCTCCGGTACAGGTACATACTATGGAAAAAATGGCCCCCCAGGTACCGGTGCGCATTATTGCGCCGGGTAAAGTGTACCGCCGCGATGATGATGCTACCCATTCGCCCATGTTTCATCAGGTAGAGGGGTTAGTAATCGATCATCATATTTCACTGGCAGACTTAAAGGGCACATTATTGCTTTTTGCGCAGCAAATGTTCGGGCCGCACCAGCAGGTGCGTCTGCGTCCCAGCTTTTTCCCTTTTACCGAGCCTAGCGCTGAAGTTGATATTACCTGCATGGTTTGTAACGGTAAGGGGTGCAGGACCTGCAAAGATACCGGCTGGATTGAGATCCTCGGCTCGGGAATGGTACACCCCCGTGTCCTGGAGATGTCCGGTTATGACCCGGAAGAATATACCGGTTTTGCTTTTGGGATGGGTGTGGAACGAATTGCCATGCTTAAATACGGCGTTGATGATCTGCGCTTATTTTTCCTCAATGATCTGCGACTGGCACGTCAATTCCGTTAACGAAAAGGCAAAGGAGGCATTAGGATGCGAGTACCCTATACTTGGTTAAAAGATTTTATTGAACTTGAGCTGTCGGCTGAGGAGTTGGCGGAAACACTTACCCGGGCGGGGATTGAGGTGGAGGAAATTGTTACCCTGGCACCCCAGTTCAGCGGGGTGGTAGTGGCAGAAGTTATCTCCATTGAAAAACATCCTCAGGCAGATAAATTATTTGTTACCCAGGTAAGTGACGGTCAAACTACCATGACGGTGGTGGCGGGCATTGATAATATTAAACCTGGCGACAAAGTTCCTTTGGCCAAACCCGGCGCTGTGCTGCCCGGAGGAGTAAAAATAAAACGTGCCAAACTGCGCGGCATTGAATCGAACGGGATGTTATGTTCCGCGGCAGAATTGGACCTGCCCTTGAATCCTGGCGTTGACGGCATTCTGGTGTTAGATCCGGAAACAGCGGTGGGAGAATCTCTGACCGCTGCCCTTGGTCTGGATGACCCGATTTTGGTGCTTGATTTAACACCCAATCGGGCAGACTGCCTGGGTTTAGTAGGCGTGGCAAAAGAAGCAGCAGCATTAACCGGGCAAAAAGTGCAGTTACCCGACAACAGCTTAATCGTAAATATTCCCCCAGCTGAACAGTTGATCCCGAAAATTCGCATTGACAGTCCTGATTTATGTTCCCGTTACACCGGTCTGGTCATCAAAGACGTGGAAATTGCCCTTTCGCCTATTTGGCTGCAGGTACGCCTGCTGCAGGCCGGTGTGCGTCCCATCAGCAATATTGTGGATATTACCAACTATGTCATGTGGGAATGGGGACAGCCCTTACATGCTTTTGACTACGAGACACTGGCTGAACAAACAATTGTGGTTCGTCGTGCAGAAGCGGGAGAAAAGCTGATTACCTTAGATAATATGGAACGTAGCCTGACAAACGAAATGCTGGTAATTGCCGATGCAGAGAAAGCAGTAGGCTTAGCCGGTATTATGGGAGGACTGGCTACGGAAGTTACCGACTCTACCCGGACGGTACTGCTGGAGTCGGCTCATTTTAACTCTGTATCTATTCGCCGTACCGGCCGGAGCCTGGGCTTGTACTCAGAAGCACAGCAGCGTTTTGAAAAAGGTGTCGATGTCAATGGCTGCGTCCAGGCTATTCAGCGCGCAGCGCGTTTAATCCAACTGCTGGGAGCCGGCACTGCAGCCGGAGAAATTGTTGACGAATATGTTGTTCCCAGTTATCCGCGTCAGATTCGCTTACGTCCGGAGCGGGCGCGCAAGCTTTTAGGTTTGGAAATCTCACAGCGTGAAATGGCGGCCATTTTTGAGCGCCAAGGCTTTACAGTGCAGGAAGGAAGTAATCTGCATGTAACGGTGCCAACACTGCGGGCCGATTTGCAGGAAGAAGTTGATTTGATTGAAGAAGTAGCCCGTATCTATGGCTATGACAAAATCGGCACTTCTCTGCCCGGCGGGCAAATGACCCAGGGCAGGCTGACGGAGAAGCAGCGGGCACTGGCAAAAACCAGGCAGCTGTTGGTTGCCTGTGGGTTGACCGAGGCTATCTGTTATTCCTTTGTCAGTCCGCAGCAATTTGATAAACTGAATATTGCCCCTGACGATCCCCGGCGCAGAGTTTTAAGGATCTCTAATCCACTCTCCGATGAGCAAAGTGTGATGCGGACCATGCTGATAGGTGGACTGTTAGATGCACTGGTCTATAATCAGAACCGCAATCAGCAGAATGTAAAACTATTTGAATTGGGGACAGTATTTTGGCCCGCAGAAGAACCTTTAGCTCAACAGCCGGAAGAAAGAGCCATGCTGGGTCTGGCGTTGATGGGCTCTTTCCCGGCAGAACATTGGCAGGTAAAGCCGCAGGCAGCTGATTTTTATACTGTAAAAGGTATTATTGAAACGCTGCTGTCACGCTTAGGCGTTACAGGTTTTAGTTTTAAGGCGGCTGAGTTGAGCTGGTGCCATCCGGGACAAACCGCAGAAGTTTGGTTAGAGGAGAGAAAATTAGGCTGGTTAGGGCAGATACATCCTGCAGTGCTGGATAACTATGATTTGACGCAGCCTGTCTTAGCAGCCGAGTTAGATTTGGAAAATATACTGGCACAGGTCAAGCCGGTAGTGGAGTATACTCCGCTGCCGCGCTACCCGGCAGTACTGCGTGATTTAGCCGTAGTGGTTGCAGATGAAATAACGGCGGCAGAGGTCATAAAAGTTATCCGTGCAGCCGGAGGTAGGCTGGTAGAGGATGTTACACTTTTTGACCAGTACCGGGGAGAACAGATCCCGTCAGGACACCGCAGTCTGGCTTTTGCTGTGACCTATCGTGATCCTGCCCGGACACTGAAAGATCAAGAGGTTGCCAAAGTACACCAGCAAATAGAAGCAGCTTTAAGTAAACAGCTGGGTGCCGATTTACGTGGCTAATATTTTGCGTGGCGTCAGCCGTGGCAGGAATAAGGTTGGCAAAAGAAGAATAATACAGGGAACAACCATGGGGAGGTCTGCCACCATGTCCCAACAACCCAAAAAAAACCGGGTCACGGTAAAAATTTATGATGAAGAATATACAATGCGTGGAACAGCATCACCGGAGTATATGCGGCGCCTGGCTGATTATGTTGATGAAAAGATGAAGCAAATAGGGCAGGCGAACAGCCGTTTAGGCATTAATAAAGTGGCAGTGCTAACATCAGTAAACCTGGCTGACGAGCTTTTCCGTCTGCGCAAAGAAGTGCGCGAGCTGGAAAATATGTTAAAGAAGAAAAGTACGAAATGATGAACTGGTTTGACTTTCTTTTGCTGGGTATTGTTCTGTTTTTTGCTGTGGTTGGCTGGCAGAGGGGTCTGATACGTCAGGTTTTTGATGTGGTGGGTGCAGTGGCGTCTTATCTGATTGCATTACGCTGCAGCAATCAATTTCTCTCTTGGTTAAACCACTTCTTCCCCCTCACCCGCTGGTTTAATCAACTATTTCCTGCCGCTACCAACTGGGGTGCAGCCTTAGGTGGTGTACTGATTCGCCTCTTGAGTTTTCTCCTTTTATTTGCTGCAGTTTCACTGCTTTTTCGCATGGTTGGTAGTGCTGCCCATAGTGTTTTTACACTGCCGGTATTAGGTTTTGTTAATGGTTTAGGCGGCCTGCTGCTAGGTGCCGTCAGAGGCCTTATTCTGGCCTTGATTCTCATTGGGGTAACTAATCTGCTCGGCACACCGTTTATAGCACAGGCTGTGGCTGAGTCAGTCATTGCCACGACGGTGCTGACTGTCCTGCCGGTGATTTATGAGCAGATGCTAATGTTGCTCTTTACAGATTTTGTTTAGAGCGGGCGGACTTTGTTCGCCCGCTCTTTTTGAGAAGCGGAAAAATTACGGAGTAAACAGCTTCAGCTGCCGCCGGTTTGGATAAAACTGTTTCATGAGGCATGCCCGGATTGGGGAAGGATAAAGGTAGTTAAGGAAACAGATAATGCGGAGGGATGGCATGCGCAATCGCGATGTTGCGGAAATGTTAGACAGGGCTGCGCGTATTTTAGCTTTACGGGGTGAGAATCGCTACCGCCTCAGGGCTTACAAAAAAGCGGCACGTGCAGTAGCCGGTTTAGATGAAAGTATAGAAGTATTAATACAGGAAAATCGTTTGCAGGATTTGGAAGGGATCGGGCCGGCCCTGGCGGCCAAAATCAAAGAAATTGTCATGACCGGTAAGCTTGCTATGTTGGAACGATTAGAAACTGCTAAACTGCCGCTGGTGCCAACTAACCGCTCCATCCTGCTGGCTGCAGCGTTAACTTTTTGTGCCGACTTTTTACCGACTTTAGAGGAGCTCCCCGGAGTTAAACAGGCGCAGGTTACAGGCCTGGTAAGACGACGGCAGGAGACAGTAAGCAGTCTGGAATTTGTACTGGCTGTCAGCAGCATAGAGCAGGCACAAAAAGCCTTGGCCGCTGTTCCCCAACTGCACCAACAACAGTGGCAGGGCAATATGTGTACAGCTGTTCATGCCTATGGTGTTGAAATAACGCTTTATTTAACAGCGGCAGAAACATTTATCCAAGAGTTATGGCAGACAACAGGTTCGGCGCAGCATGTGCGGAAGGTAGCAGCGCTGATTAAAGATAAATCAGGTTACGATCTGCTGGCAGCTGCCGCAGGGAAACCTCAGCACTCCTTTGCCAGCGAGGCGGAAATCTATGCTTTGGCAGAGCTGCCGGAGATTGTGCCGGAGCTGCGGGAAGACCGGGGTGAGGTGGAAGCGGCACAGGCCGGTCAGCTGCCTCGTTTAATTGAGGCGGCTGATTATAAAGGTGATCTGCATGTGCATACAAACTGGAGTGACGGGACCGCCAGCATTGAAAAAATGGCAGCTGCAGCGGCAGAGCTGGGGTATGAATACCTGGCCATTACAGATCATTCCCAGTCACTAAAAGTAGCACATGGTCTTTCGCCAGACCGTTTAAAGGAACAAATCGCATTCATTCATTCACTGCAGAATAAGTATAACCTACGCATCTTTGCCGGGATTGAGGCTGATATTCTGGATGACGGCAGCGTAGATGCGCCGGACGAAGTTTTGGCCCAACTTGATATAGTCGTGGCATCGGTGCACAGTGGTTTCAAACAAAGCCGCGAAAAAATAACCAGGAGAATTTGCCGGGCCCTGCAAAACCCTTATGTGCATATCCTGGGGCATGCAACCGGTCGTTTACTGGGCAAACGTGACCCTTATGAGGTAAACATGGGCGAAGTGCTGCGCACCGCAGCGGCTGCCGGTACAGCTTTAGAAATAAACTCGTCACCTGATCGCTTAGATATTAGTGATCAGGTGGCCAGGCAGGCCAAAGCAGCCGGTGCAGCAGTGGCTGTTAATACAGATGCACATAGTCAGTTGGAGCTATCTAACGTCTCCTTAGGTTTGGCTATGGCTCGGCGGGGCTGGCTGGAAAAAGCAGATGTGCTGAACACGTATGCGGCGCAGGATTTACTCACTGTTTTGCATAATAAAAATAAGCAGCGCCGCTAGCGCTGCCTTAATTCTTCTACCACTGCCGTTAAATCTTCCCTATTCTTCTGCCTTTGGTAACTTAGAAAACGGTCCAGATTATGCAGCGTTACTGTTTGCAAATCTCTGGTTGTCAAAGGTTGATACTCTTTCTTTTTAATGATGCTAAAAGTGCCGCAGCTTTCTAAAACCCCTTCCTTAATTTCATTGATATCGGCAACCCCAAGCTTACGTAATTCCTGTTTTAAATCATCAATATTCATTCTTACTTTGGCCATATTTTCTTTAATGATCTGTCCGTCTTTAATGATAACTGCCGGCATATCTTCAAGGAAAAGCCGGATTTTTGGGTTGTTAAGAGCCAACACAGAAGCCAGTACTTCTAATAGTCCCAGAATGATGATAGGGACTATTGTAGGCAGGAGCGACAGCTCTAAATCTACCATTGGCGCAGCCGCAACGGACCCGATGATCACTCCCACTACAAAATCCAGCGGTGATAGCTGCCCGACATGCCGCTTGCCCATCAGCTTAACCATAAAAAATGTTACGAGATAAATGGCCAGAGTTCTGCCTGCCAGGTTGGCAGATTCTGTGAGTAAGGCGGTCATGGCTTTAATGAACGGCCGGCGGAGTGGGAGTTTGCCAGCTTTGCAGTATTTTTTCGCACTGCTTTAGCTTGTCTACCAAACTGCTGTAAGTTTGTTGATCAGACATGAGAAGCTGCGCTTGTGCCATACTGGATACTGTTTGCTGGAACGTTTGTGTTAATTGATCAGCTGACTGCCGGAGCTGCTGCTGTACTCTTGCCTGGAGCTGCTGCAGTGCCTGCTGATAATGCTGTGTACTGCTGCTTCCCGCTTGAGTGACAGCCTGCTGCAGTGCTTGTACCTGCGCAAAGAGGGCATCAATATTCTGAGCGTCGCTTAAAGCTGCGCTTGCTTGCTGTAAAGTTTGTTGAATGGTTTGTTCAGTTTTTAGCTGCTGTTGTCTGACAGAAGACGCGACTTGAGCAATAAGTTGTAATAACGCCTCTTGTGGTGTCAATTGTGGATTAAGCTGCAGCTGTTGTTCGCTGTCTTTATTAGCTTGTGCTAAGACCTCTTTCCTGGTGCGATCCAGTTCAGCAACAGCCTGTTGGTCTTTTTCTAAACTCATGCAGATACCCCCTTTATGATATTATTTATATTTTGCCGCATTAGCTCAGGATTATATAGGCTTGTGCTTTAAAGTTTAGCATGCAGGCTTATGCTGTCTGCGCTGAGCTGCGCTGATTGACATATGATAAAATGGATAAGCCTCAGAAGTACAAAACGATAGGGGAAGTGCATCTTAATGGAAGGAAGATACACGCAAAGGCTGGCTGATGATTTTTATCAGCGTTCTACAGTGGAGGTGGCACGCGCTTTACTGGGAAAAATTTTAGTGCATGAAGGAGCAGCAGGGGTGACTGCCGGGCGTATCGTAGAAGTGGAAGCATATTTGTTTCATAATGATGCGGCCTGTCATGCCGCACGGGGGCAGACAGCCCGCAATGCTCCGATGTTCGGGCCACCTGGCACAGCTTATGTTTATCTGATATATGGCATTCATTATTGTTTTAATGTGGTAACCGGTGCTGAGGGGGAAGGTGAAGCCGTACTGGTACGGGCCCTGGAACCATTGGTCGGTCTGGAGATTATGGCTGAACGCCGTGGCACCGCAGCAATAAATAAAGTGGCGGCGGGACCCGGCAATCTCTGCCGGGCGATGGCTATAACTAAGGAACATAATGGCCACAATTTGCACGATCCGCCGCTCTATCTGGCTGATGACGGTTATGTTGTCAGCGAGCTGGTTACAACTACCCGCGTTGGTATCTCTGCGGCAGCAGATTTACCACTTCGTTTTTATATTGCTCATAACCCGTTTATTTCAAGGAAGTGATAGCTTGGATAGAGAGATTAGATTATTGGAATTTGATAAAATTCGCCGCATGCTGGCGGAGCAGTGTTTGACACCCATGGGGCGGGAACTGGCGGAAGATCTGCTGCCGACCAGTGAGCTAGATTTAAGCTGCCGCTGGCAGACAGAAACAACGGAAGCAGTCTCTTTACTGACACGGCATCAATTGGGGCTGGAAAAGGTCCCCGATTTGCGCAGAGTTTTAAATCTGGCTGCCCGCGGTTCATTATTAGGTGAAGAGCAGTTGGCGGGAGTGCTGCGGCTTCTTTTAGCGGCGACCCGTGTTAAGCTCTTTTTTAAGGAAAAAGAAGAATATCCGGTGCTGTCAGGGCTGGCGGCAGCGATGGTGGTGCTGCCCGACTTGCGGGAAGAACTGAAGCGGACCATCGATGAAGAAGGAATGTTACGTGAACATGCCAGTCCTGAGTTAGCCCGGCTCACCCGGGCCATCCGTAACGGTGAACATGACCTGCGTGATCGCTTTGAACGGTTTGTCAAAAGTCATGCCAACCAAAAATTGCTGCAGGAAAGTTTGGTGACGCTGCGCGGGGACAGACTGGTAGTCCCGGTACGTGTAGAGTACCGTGCCCAGGTGCCGGGTGTAGTGCATGATCAGTCTGCCAGCGGCGCTACTCTTTTCATTGAGCCTTTGTGGGCAGTAGAGGCTAATAACAAGCTGGCCGTACTGCGGCGGGAAGCAGAGCGGGAGAAGGAGCGAATCCTGGCGCGCTTTTCCCAATGGATCGGCAGTGAAAAAGAAACTTTAAGCACGACTTTGACGCTGTATGCAGAACTGGATTTTATTATGGCTAAAGGACGGCTGAGTCTGACCTATAAAGGTGTGCAGCCAGAGCTGAATAACCATGGTTATCTTAGAATAGTTCAGGGGCGCCACCCCTTGCTCAGCGGAAGTGTTGTTCCTATCAGCCTGGAAATGGGAGAGAATTTACGAACTCTAGTAATTACCGGTCCGAATACGGGCGGTAAAACTGTGACCTTAAAAACAGTCGGCTTGTTCTCTTTAATGGCCCAGAGCGGTCTGCATGTTCCGGCACAGGAAGGTACAGTACTTGCTGTTTTCCCCAAAATCTTTGCCGATATTGGTGATGAACAAGACATCAGCCAATCCCTTTCCACTTTTTCCGGTCATTTAAAAAATATTATCGCGATACTACATGATTTAGTGCCGGGATCTTTAGTGCTGCTGGATGAAGTGGGGGCCGGTACAGATCCGACCGAAGGGGCAGGTTTAGCCAGGGCCATTCTGGAATATTTACACCAACAAGGCGCTGTGACGGTAGCTACGACCCATTATAGTCAGTTAAAAAGCTTTGCCTATTTAACGCCAGGCATGGAAAATGCCTCAGTAGAATTCGATGTAGCTACACTGCGGCCAACATATCAGCTGTTGGTTGGCGTTCCCGGTGTCAGCAACGCCTTTAACATTGCCAAGCGTTTAGGTCTGCCTGATGAAATCATCGAACGCGGCCGGGAGTTCCTCTCCCAGGAAGAAGTACATCTGGAAGAAGTAGTGGCAGACTTGGTTGCAGATCGGAAGCGCCTGGAATATGTTTCGCTGCAGGCGGAGGATGAACGTCAACAGGCCCTTACACTGCTTGCGCAGGTAGAACGGGAAAAAGAAGAACTGCAGCGCCGTAAAGAAGAAATATTAGCTAAAGCCAGAGCTGAAGCCCAGGAAACAGTTGTGCGGACAAAACGTGAAGCACAGCGAATTTTGAAGGAACTGCGTAAAATGGCGATACAGGCACAAAATGAACTGCCGGCATTAAAGCAAATTGAGGAAAGTGAAAAGCGTCTTCAGCAGCTTGGTGAAGAAGTTCAGGATTTTGCGGGGCCTGTACCAACGGGTCAGCCGCTCACAGCGGAGGAACTGACTCCGGGTATGGAGGTGCAGGTGGCCGGTCTGGGGCAGCGCGGTACTGTGGTGCAGGTGACGGAACAGCAGGTACAGGTACAGGTCGGCCCTATGCGTATTTCAGTAGAGCCCTCTGAATTGAGGCCTGCAGCAGCTGCACCCGTGTCAGAAAAGCCGGAAATTAAGGTGACTTCACTGTATGTGCGGCGGGATGTCCCGCGCGAGTTGGATTTACGTGGACATACCTTTGCTGAAGCAGTACTAAAGGTAGACAGCTATCTGGATGAAGCAGCACTGGCAGCACATAAGGAGGTGCGCCTGATTCACGGCAAGGGGACCGGTCGCCTGCGGGCAGGACTTAAAGATTACTTGCAAAAACATCCCCATGTCGCCTCATTCCGTCTGGGACATCCCAATGAAGGCGGTACAGGTGTGACAGTGGTAGAACTAAAATAGCCCAGGAGCATTAATTACGTAAAATAGAACAATATTTTTTTATAGCAATAAGCTCCCTGCTGCACTGCAGCAGGGAGCTTATTGCTAGTTATTTTTTACCGTTACCATTATCCTTACCGTTATCGTTATCCTTGCCGTTACCATTACCGTTATTATTGCCGGGTGGAGGTTCTTCTTCGTCTGGTGGTTCATCAGGCGGTTCCTCCTCCTCCGGTGGATCTGGTGGGGGTGGAGGCGGAGGAGGTTCTACTTTCACGGTAGTACTGATAGTTGACGATTTTACTCCTTCCGCATTAATGGCAGTAATCTGGTAACTATAGGTGCCGGGTGCTAAACCAGTGTCGACAAATGTTGTGCCGGTGAAGGGAGTGCTGGTTAGGTTGGTGAAGCTGCTCTCACCAGGACCTTTACGGGCAATTAAGTAGCCGCTGGCACCGCTTGCTGCCTTCCAGCTTAACTCTACATCACCATTATCATTTATCTGTCTGGCTTTCAGATTGCCTACATTAGATGGGCGGGAAGTATGTTTATCGCAAACCTCGTCCTCCTTAGGCGGCATTAACTCAGCATCCTTGGGGATTCGGCCGACCCGTCCCGGCCAACGTCTGTCTGTCTTAATGTATTCCGGTCGTTTAAGGAATACTCTTGTTTCCCGTAATTCTTCGGGACAGAACTCTGTTGGCAGCAGACCTGATTCCGAACAGACTTCAACCTGCACGTGCATCTCACAAGTCCCCTTGGGAACTGTACTGCTGGTAAACCAGTCGCTGACGATATGTTCATCAGGACAAGACTCTCCCGGTAACAGTCCACTCTTGCTGCAGATTGTTACTCTCCGTAACCCGCTGGGACGTTTAAAATCCAACTTCGGCAGTCCTTCATGAACTGCTCTTAAAATGGGATTCATAAATCCGGGTGTAATTTCAAAAGAACGGTAACTGCCTTCAGCCTTCGGATTTGGCCAGGAGTCCTGCCCTATCCAAAAGACGGTTACATATTGTGGTGTATAAGCTGCCATCCAGGCATCATGCGCATATTCGCTGGTGCCGGTTTTTACAGCCACTGTACGTCCGATGCGTAGCGCAGTGGCTGTACCGGTGCGAACTGTATCAATTAAAGCACTTGTTGTGAGCCAGGCCGCTTGCGGTGATAAAATTTCTTCTTTGTTGGGCTCATGTTCATACAGCACATTACCGTCGCTATCTACAATTTTGGTAATGGTAGTTAAATCGGTACGGATGCCTTCATTAGCGAGGACGGAAAAGGCTTGGGCTGTATCCCAAACGCTAACACCTTCACTTAAACCACCAACAACCATACTGAGACCATGATCGTTGGTCAGGGAGGTGAGCCCCATTCTCTCTGCATACTTTTTCCCTTTTTCTACCCCTAATTGATCCAGCAGACGAATGGCGGGGATATTATAAGAGTTGGCAATAGCACTACGAACAGTGACCAGTCCGCGAAAAGTCATGTCATAGTTATTGGGAAAATAGCCGCCCTTAAAAATAGCCGGGGCATCATCTAACACTGTTCCGGGTGAAGCTAATCCTTCATTAAAGGCAGGAGCGTAGGCAATAATCGGTTTTAAGACAGAGCCGGCCTGCATGCGCCCCTTTGTTGCCCTGTTGAAGACATTAATTTCCGGTTCATACAAACGTCCTCCTACCAAAGCGGCTACATGGCCTGTTGTAGGATCGGCTACGACTACAGCTGTTTGTGGTTGGATGGGCTTTGTTTCTTCTGTGCGAAAACTTTTCCGGTAATTCTTGGGGTTATCTAAAATATCAACTACAGCCTGCTGAATTCTTTGATCCAATGTAGTATAAATGTGCAGACCGCTGGTATATAGTTTGCTTTTAATTTCGGCAATGCTTAACTCGGCAAATTCCGGGACAGTGGCAAGTATTTCCGGTGCCTCATCTAAAATAACATGATCTACAAACCAAGGGTGTGGATAGGAACGATCCGGCAGACCGGAGAGCACAATTTCCTCTGCTTTCGCCGCCTCGGCTTCGGCCTGCGTAATGGCTTCTGTTTCAACCATCCGGGATAAAATCAGTTCTTGTCTCTTCTTGGCTTCTTCAAAATTGCGGTAGGGTGAATATTTGCCCGGGAGGTTGGGAATCCCCGCTAACATGGCTGCTTCAGCAAGAGTTACATCTTTGGCGCTTTTGCCAAAATAAGTTTGTGCTGCTGCTTCCACACCATAAGCGTTAAAATCGAAGAAAATTCGATTCAGGTAAAATTCCAGAATTTCATTTTTACTGTAGATGCGTTCCAGCTGATATGATAAATATAATTCCTGTAACTTTCTTTTAATAGTACGTTCCGGAGTTAAGAAAGTGTTCTTGACTAACTGTTGGGTTATGGTGCTGCCGCCCTGCATTTTACCGGTTTGGTTGGTGAGGTTGTAAATAAAGGCGCGGAACATGCCGCGGGCATCAAAACCGGGATGATCGTAAAAACGTTCATCCTCAATGGCAATAAAGGCATCTATTAAATAGGGTGAAATCTCGTCAAGGGAGACGATAATCCGGTTTTCAGCACCCATCAGCGGCGTGACCAGTTGTCCATCTTTATCATATAAAAAGGATGTGCGTGCCGGTTCCAGTTGGGTAGGATCAAAGGGAGGCAGATCCTGCATGTAGTATCTCACGGCAGCGTATGTAGTTATGGCTGTTACTGCGGCGAAGACGACAAAGATAATGGAGAGAATAAAAAATAAACGCTTTAGTCTCTGTTTGCGTAAATTTTTATTCTGTTCATGCTTTTTACTATTGTTTTTCCCCTCTTTTGCTTCTTTTGACATAATGTTCTCCTTTCCCAAGAGAAAACTCTATGCCGACATTATAACATACATTTCAGAATTCGGTAAATGTTTAAATCGTTAGGTATTTGTAATAAAGCCCTTGTAAAAGAGGGCTGCCGGCACAGAATCGCGGTAGAAGATATGTAATAGTGATGAAGGAAGAAATAAGCAGTTTATCGCCAAAAACACTCTGACAGACGCGAATCTTTTAAAAATAGACAGATCAAGCCGCAGAGTTAAAATATTAACAAAACTTAAAACCTGATGCTTGGGGAGAATGAAAACATTAGGTAGAAGACTTTGCCTTTAAGCAAAAAGGCAGAGACAGAAATCCCGCTTGGTCGCTAAAAGTGTTAGCATTTAAGCACATTTTGCGTCTCCTTTCATATAATATATGGGGAGTGATGTGCAATGCTGCGGCGCCGCCTTATCATAAGACGAGAAACCAGAATTTTTTTTCTTTTAGCACTTCTTATTTTTCTCATTATTCGCTTATTCATTTTGCTTGAACACAATTTACGCCCGACCATTTTGCGGGCGGCAGGAGTGCGGGCCAATCATATTGCGACTGAGGCCGTTAATGAAGCCATCTTAAAAAACGTGGCAGAAGGTGTTAGCTATCAGGATCTCATTCTCTTAGTTAAAGATGACAGCGGCCGCATCGTGTTTTCCCAGGTAAATAATGCCGCACTCAGCGGCATTATTGCTGCGGCAAATTTGCATGCTCAAAAAGCCTTGGCTTCAGTTTCTCGTGAAAAAATACAAATCCCCTTGGGACAGGTATTTGATAGTTACTTGTTGGCTCATGTGGGACCGAGAATACCTGTCCGAATATCTCCCCTGGGGGTGGTCAAAACCAATTTAATTGATAAGTTTGAAAGCGCCGGGATAAATCAGGTTCGTCATAAAATATATTTAGAAGTGCAGGCTGAAATGCAGGTGGTTATCCCCCTGATGGCGGAAAAAAAGGAAGTCTCAACCACCATACCACTGGTTGACGCTATTTATCCCGGCGAAGTCCCCCGTACGGTGATTGATCTCCAGTTCATCCCGGCCGGTCTGCAGGAATGAAGTTACAGCATTGTGGTTATTACTGAATAAACTGCGAAGAGGATTGCGCCAAAGGGTATGGACATAACCAGGGCGCCGGCAGCCCAAAAACCCAGACCGAAAACAAACCCTCGCTTAAACTCATTATCCTCTGCTTCCTGTACTTTTTCCGGCGCTATTGTCTCCCGATCTTCATCTTCCGGAATTTCAGGTGCAACCTCGATTTCATGCTCAGCCGTTATTTCGTCTAAAAATGTTTCATCAAGTAGATCTTCCCACTCCTCCTGCAGCAGCTCGTTTTCATTATTGGTTGGCAGTTCTGTCATTAGCTTCCTCCCCCTCCGATAAAGAAAAATCCTTTATATCTTATGGTCCGGTTCAGCTAAACATGCTTGGGGGACGGGCTAAGCTAATGGTGCTTACTTAAATTTTTTAATCTGCTTTGTGTTAATTAGCCTTTTGCACATAATTAGTTTTAACTTTTTCAGTCATGGTAACTAAACTGACCCCGACAATCACGATGGCGCCACCAAGCAGCTGTCCGGCTGCCACAGCTTCTTTTAAAAGGATCGCTCCGCCCAGAACACCAAAGACCGGGATGAGATTAATGAAGCTGGTTACAACTGCAGTGCCTAGTTCCTGTAAAGCATATAGATACAAATAGTAAGCTGCTGCTGAACAGAAAAGACCCAGGTAAAGTAAATTTGCAGCCACTTTACCTTGTAATAAGGCAGCATCTGCACCCTGAGGCAGAACGGAGAAGCCTAATACGACCATCCCTACTACAGCTTGGTAAAAATTTACCACAATGCTATCGTAGTTACGCAGTAAAGGTTCATTTAAACGAGTGTAAATTACCCAGGTACAGGCAGCACCGAATACCAATAAATTGCCTTTCAGACTGGTTAAGGAGAGATTGCCATCACTGCCTGAGCGGATCAGCAGGTATACACCAATAAAAGAGAAAAGTACTCCCAGCCAGCGTTGGGGAGAATGTTTTTCTTTAAACAGAATTGCTCCGGCCAACACATTTAGTACCGGAATGGTAGCAATAATTAAGGAGCCCATCCCGGCAGTAGTAAAACGTAAACCGTTATTTTCAAATAAAAAGTAAATAAAATTGCCGCAGAAACCACCGGCAGCCACGCGCAGCAGATCCTTTTTATGTACAGGTTTTTTCTTAGCAATCACAAAAAGTAGACCCAGGGCAGCCGAGGCAATCAGTAAGCGATAGAAAGCAATTTGTTCAGGCAGAAGCGAGTCTAAAAGCACTTTTGTACTGCTGTAGGAGAGCCCCCAAAACAAAGTAGTGGCAAAAATAGCAAGAACAGCCTGTAATTTAACTTTAGTTTGCATAGATATCCTCTTTCACAGTTTTAATATTGAATTATAGCATAGTATAGCGAGGGCAGCAATAAACTTAGAGGTTGACCTTTCTCTTCAGTCATACTATGATTAAAGTGATTTGGGAAGTCCCAAGCATCTTTGGATAAATAATATATTAAAGAGAGCGAGTTCCATGAATAAGGACAAATCTTTATTATTTGTAGTACAGCAGCACCAAGCCATGTTCATGCATTGGGATTTTCGTCTGGAGATGGATGGCGTGCTGGTTTCCTGGTCTATTCCTGACGGCCCTTGTACAGATCCCCGGACAGAACGCCTGTGTTTTCGGGTTGAGGATCATGTTTACGGCTATAAAGATTTTGAAGGCATTATTCCCGGTAACGATTATAGTTCCGGCAAAGTCATTATTTGGGATAGGGGAGAGTATAACCCTCATAATATAGAGGCGGCGTGCCGGCTGCATGAAACATGGCTTGCTGCCGGCAGGCTGGAATTTACCCTCTATGGGGAAAAACTAAATGGAAGCTGGCTGCTTACACGTACACCGGAAAAGATGTATGGTGAGGAAACCTGGCTGCTGCGTAAAGTGCAGGATCAATATGCGGCAGGCGGCGAAATTGTCCAAGAATGTCCTCGCTCTGTGGTGTCCGGAAAAACAGTGGAGGAAGTAACTGCTGCTGACGGAGTTTTTAATTTAGATAACTATAAGTAAAGGCGTTTACTCACGACAAAATTCAAGTTTGATAAAGGTTGACAAATATCGCAAGTCATGTTAATATAACATTCGTGCCGGTTCTCATCTACATACCTGCCGCAGACAAAACAGACTTCAGACCGGCGTTTTTCTTCTTACCACAAACTGGCTGTTGACATCACATCAGGAAGATGGTAAGATAGAAT
>ERZ773359.2531-NODE-2531-length-22931-cov-17.295594_pt1 | contig 22931 bp, 26 predicted proteins | sample MGYA00374955_ERZ773359 | MGnify/ENA primary metagenome ERZ773359 (study PRJEB29098, sample SAMN04486028) | biogas fermenter metagenome | study: EMG produced TPA metagenomics assembly of the Biogas fermentation microbial communities from Germany - Plant 4 DNA1...
TAAATCAATTCTTCTGGAACGAGGGAAATTACCCGCTAAGTGTTGACACACTGCGCTGCCGGCGCCCTGTTGACATTGCGGGAGGTTTCTTATACAATTAATTAAAACGACCGTCCGGTCGAAAACTTGGACCATCCAGGCTAATGACTGGCGAGAAAAATCAACTCAAAGGCCAGGGGACAAGGGCGGCCATCCTGGATGCCGCCGCGGCATGCTTTGCCGCCAACGGCTATGCCGAAACGGGCGTTGCCGAAATCTGTGAGCATGCCGGCATTAGCAAGGGCACCCTCTACTACCACTTTGAAAACAAGGAGGCCATCTTCCTGGAGCTGGTCAATGACCAGCTGGCCGAACTCGAGCAGGCCCTGGAAAGGGCCGCCCGCAACGCCGTGAATGTTCCCGCCAGCCTGCTTCGCCTCTCCCATCTCCTGCCAGGCCTTATTCATTCGGATTATACGCGAGCGGGCATCTTCCTGGAAATCTGGTCCCAGGCAAATCGCCACCAGGCCGTGCGCCGCGCCTCCCTCGCCACCTATCAGCGCTTCGAGGAGATATTTGCCAGGCTGATCCGGCGGGGAATTAAAGAGGGAAGCCTTGAACAGGTCGATCCTGGCGCCGCGGCCCGGGCCATTCTCGCCGCTGCCAGCGGCATCTTCATGCGCAGCCTGCTCGCCCCCCATGAGGAAGACTGGGGTAAAGTAGCCGAAGAGAGTATGGCAATTCTCATCAATGGACTGAAGCGGAGGTAGGCGGATGATTTTAGTAACGGGAGCTACGGGGCACATCGGCAATGTCCTGGTCAGGGAGCTGGTGGCCAGGGGTGAAGAGGTGAGAGCCCTGGTTCTGCCGGGCGAATCCTGCGATTCCCTGAAGGGGCTGCCCATCGAAATGGTGGTAGGCAACATCCTCGATCCGGAAACCCTGGATCGCTGGATGAGAGGAGTAAAGCTGGTCTATCACCTTGCCGGGGTCATCTCCATTGTGCCCGGCAAGGAGGAGCTTATGTACCGGGTGAATGTGGAAGGAGCGCGCAACGTGGCCCGGGCGGCCCTTAAAGCAAAGGCAAGGATGGTTCATACCGCGTCGGTGCATGCCCTCAGAAGGGAGCCGCACGGCGTCACCATGGATGAGAGAACCCCCCTGGCCCTGGAGGGAGACGCCGGAGCCTATGACCGGACCAAGGCCGAAGGGGTGCAGGCGGTGCTGGAAGTGGTCCGGGAGGGCCTCGACGCCGTCATCGTATGCCCCAGCGGGGTCATCGGCCCCCATGACTACTTCCATTCGGAGATGGGCGAGCTGCTGAGGACCTTTGCCACGCCAAAGATACATTTCATCATCAACGGGGCCTATGATTTTGTCGATGTGCGGGATGTGGCCCAGGGAATGATCCTGGCGGCCGAAAAGGGCCGCACCGGTGAAATATACATTCTCTCCGGGGAGCAGGTTACGCTGCGCTGGCTTTTGAAAAAAACGCAGCAGATTGCCGGGGTGCGCTCGCCCGCAGTGGTGCTGCCCCATAACCTGGCCCTCTTTTTTTCCAGGTACACCCACCATTTTTACCGCCTGCTTCATAAAACACCGCAGTTCACCACCTACTCTGTTCAGACCGTGGCCGGCAATTCCCGCTTCTGCCGGGCCAAGGCGGAAAAAGAGCTCGGCTACCGCCCGCGCCCCCTGGAAGAATCGATCCGCGATTACCTGGCCTGGCGAAAAGAGTATTACCATCAATGCTACGGGAAAAAGGGTGGCCGGGCCAGGTCCCGCGCTTGGAAGGCGGGAGGAGCGGGAAACCCGGGCTAGGCATTAAAGACCTTTGGGGTTGTCCCCCAAAGGTCTTTTGAAATAATCGCCACCTCTTTTACTCATCAACAGCCTGTTGCCAGTAATGCGCCTGCCCGGCGTGGAGAGCCTCAACTGTGCCCAGGGTGAAGGCCGTTGGCGTGCGGCCCAGCAAATGTAAACAGGTCAAGGATGAAAGGAAAGAGCCGGGGCACTGCCTCCCTAGGGCAGCTCATATTCCATGGCCCAGATCTCCGTCGATGGCGGCAAGTCTTTTTTACTCACCTGAATGCGGCTTCCCTTTTTGCAGGCAGGGTAGGGCAAATCCTGGTTTAAGAAATCCTCCAGCGTCCCCAGGTTGAAATCACCGTAATGGCGGGTGCGGTAGTGCATGGGGATGGCCACCGCCGGTTTCAGGTCCGCTATGACCTGCAGGATCGCCTCGTAAGGAAGGGTATAGTAGCCCCCCACCGGGATGAACAGCAGGTCCACCGGCCCAATGCGCTTGATTTCCTCTGCACCCAGCGCGTGCCCCAGGTCCCCGGCATGAACCAGCCGCAACCCGGCCACCTCGATAACGAAAATGCTGTTTTTCCCCAGCTGGCAGCCGCCGCTGGAGTCGTGATAGCTGCCCACCGAGTAGATCCTGGCGAATCCAGTGTCCTCTTCCACCTGCTGCCATTCGCCATCCGGGCTTAAGCCGCGGAGCACCCTGGCGCCCCGGCCTGCTTCGGCATAGTCATGATCAAAGTGATGATGGCTAATCGTCACCAGGTCCGCGGGAAGGTCGATCCGGCCGTAGCCCAGCTCCGGGCGGTAAGGGTCAATAAGAATTCTCGGGCCCGCATCGATGAGGAAAGCCGCCTGGCCGTAGTAGGTGAGGGTGACGGAGGCAGCTTCCACTGCCGAATTCTCCGGCCCATCGCCGGCCTTCTCCTCCCCTTCCGGCCGCACAGCGCATCCCCCGGCTGCAAGAAGCAAGGCCAGGAGGAGCGCGCCCAGGGGCAGAACAATCCTTGAGGCCATGCCGGACACCCCTTTTCCCGCTTGCTTTACTTAATGTTTATTTTCCGCCGGGGGAGTTAATGCGGCAATTGTCTCGTTATTGCTTGCCAGGTGAAGGTTTTGGCGACAAGAATACAAAAACGGGCTGCCCGCTTGGGGCAGCCCTGTTATTGCTTCCGGCGAGGCCGCCATTTGAGGAGGCGGCCCGTCAGGCCCTTTCTCCCGGCCTAGCGGAAGAAGACATGGTTGCCGATAACGACCGTCACCGGCTGCATCCGCACCCACTGGTTGTTTGTCTTGGCCGGATTGTAGAAGCCAGTGGCTCCCATGGAAGGATCCCAGCCGTTGAGGGCATCCTGCACCGCGCGGTAGGCGCTTTCATTGGCCGGAAGATTAATCCTGCCGTCCTGCACCGGCGAGTACTGGTAGTAGCCTCCCACAACCTGCAGAATTACCTCCCGGATGGTGTTGGGGTAGCGGCTGTCTCTGACCCGGTTCAGGACCGTGGCTGCAACCGCCACCTGCCCCATATAGGGCTCTCCCGCCGCTTCGGCGTGAACCAGGCGGGCCAGGAGCTCGAGCTCTGAAGGAGTCGCCGACACCCGCCCACCTCGCGAAGGCAGGGAGTTCCCGCCGCCGGTCGGGATGGTCAGAATCTGTCCCGGGTAAATGAGGTTGGGATTGGACAACTTGTTCGCCTCCGCAATAGCCGCCACGGTTGTGCCGTACTTTTGGGCTATGAGCCAGAGATATTCTCCTGGTGCCACCTTATGCCGATTCGGTATCAAGAGTTTCTGCCCGCTGTAAATGAGGTTGGGATTGGCCAGGTTGTTGGCCTGGGCGATAGCCGCCACCGTGGTGCCGTACTTTTGGGAAATCAGCCATACCGTTTCACCCGGGAGCACGGTATGCGTCACCGCCGCCTCGGCCACCCCCGCGCCGAGCAACAGGAAAGCCAGCGCCATAAGTAAGATGGCTTTGAATGTTTTGAGTGGCTTGAGTAGTTTGAACACTAAGTAAAACCTCCTCCTTCCGCCTCCGGGGTTAGCTGACGGGTTAGGGACGGGAGTTATCCCCTCGCATCGCCCCGATGCGATTCACCCCACTTTACGGTTCCCCCGTAGTTTCCATTCGGCGTTATGTTAAGAACGATTATAGGTAAAAAAAATAAGCCTGGCAAACAGGCTTATTTAGGCTATTAATTAATCCTTGTTAAGAACACATAACATTATGTTAACAAATTATCATTTTTGCACTTTCTCATGCAGATGGTAATATAGGAGAAGTTCAGCTAATATTATCCGACCAGCTCAATTCCCCGGTAGTGGCGAAGATCCTGCACGGCCATGCTTTCGCCATCCAGCAGCACGGCAATGAGATCAAAGCGGCAGGCCACCTCGCGCCCGAAGCGGAGCTGCATGTAGGAAAGGGCGGCTTTTTGCAAGCGCCTCATCTTTTCCGGGGTGACGGATTCCTCCGGGAGGCCGAAAGAGCTGCCCGTGCGGCAGCGCACCTCGACGAAGACCAGGGTGCTTCCCTGGAAGGCAATGAGATCGATCTCGCCGAAGCGGCTGCGGTAATTGGCCTCCACCACCCGGTATCCTCTGCGCTGCAGGTAGCTGCGAGCCGCCTCCTCTCCCGCTTTTCCCACCATCTGGCGACGCCGGGTCAAGAAAGCTCTCCCTCCCGGCCGCCGCAGGGACGAAAGGAGCGGCGGTGCTCCGGGCAGGGCCCATGGCGGGCTAGAGCCTTGAGATGCTCCCGCGTAGGGTAGCCCTTGTTGCGGTCAAAGCCGTACTGGGGATAGCGCCGGTGCAGGTCGCGCATGATCCGGTCCCGGGTCACCTTGGCCACTACCGAAGCGGCAGCAATGGATAAGGAGAGAGCGTCGCCTCCCGGGATGGCCTTCTGCGGCAAATCCAGCTCGCGAATGGGAAAGCCGTCCACGAGCACCACCTCGGGCCTGGGGCTGAGGGCCGCAAGGGCGCGGCGCATGGCCTCCATGGTCGCTCCGAAGATGTTCAGCCGGTCAATCTCTGCCGTGGAACATATGCCCACGGCGCAGCCCAGCGCCACCTCCTGGATGCGCTCGTAAAGCTCTTCCCGCCGCGACTCGGCCAGCTGCTTGGAGTCGTTGAGATGGCGGATTGCCGCTCCCGGGGGCAGGATCACGGCGGCGGCCACCACCGGCCCGGCCAAGGGGCCCCTCCCCGCTTCATCCACCCCGGCGATGTGCCGGACCCCCTGGAGGTAGAAGAAGCTCTCTTCGCGGAGCAAATTATGTAAACGTTGTTCCTCCCGCTTCTCCATCTCCTCTCGCCGCAGGCAGCGCTCCAGCAGAAGGCGGGCGCCGCGGCGCCGGTCCGACTGCAACAGCCGCTTTTCTTCGGGGCTCAGCCGGCCGCGATTTTCCAGGTAAGCAGCCAGCTCTTCCAGGGTCATCCTGCTGAAAGGAACTTCCATCCTTTTCTCCTTCTCTCGCTGGTAAACTGGCCCTGGGCCAGAAACACGGGCACTTAGCCTGGCGGCTCTTCCAGGGAAAAGCGGCCCAGCTTTCCCGCCCCGTAGTCACGCAGCAGGATCATGGCCGCACGGTCGAGATCAACCTTGCCTTGCGTAAGAAAGCAGCCGCGAATGGCACCGATCTGCTGCAGCATGGCCTCGGGGGCCGCCGGCTGCAGCCCTTCGTAGCGCTCTTCAAGCCGTTCCGTCTTGCCCCGCTCCAGGCAGAGGCGCAGCAGCCAGGCCGCCACCTCCTGGGGATCAGCCCGCCCCGGCGGCAGCGCCCCAATTGCCGCCAGGGGGAAAATCCTTTCCGGCGAGAGAACAGGCGGCAGGATGCCCGGCGTGTCCAGGAGTTCCACCCCAGGAGTCAACCTGAACCACTGCCGCCCCCTGGTTATACCGGGCTGGTCCCCGGTGCGGGCCGCCGCCCTGCCGGCGAGATAATTGATCAGAGTGGACTTGCCCACATTGGGAATGCCCACGATGACCAGGCGCAGCGCTCTTTTCAGGCGGCCCCGGAGAAGGCGCCGCCTGCGGAGCTCCAGGTAGTCAAAAAAGGGTTTGAGAGTGCGGGGTAGCTGTACGCTTGAGAGCAGGGCCTCTTCACCGCTCTCCCGAAAATGCAAAAGCCACCGGGTGTTAATCTCCTCTTCGCCCCGGTCGGCTTTATGCAGTAAAATCAGCCTCTCCTTCTGCCGGCACAGTGAGAGCAGCCTGGGGTTGCGGCTGCTTGCGGGAGCTCGCGCGTCGATCAGCTCCACCACGAGGTCGACCAGCGCCAGGTCTTCTTTAAGGCGGCGCATGGCTCGCGCCATGGCCCCGGGAAACCACTGCGCTCTCCTCAATTGGCCGACGCCCCGCCGGCAAGTATTTTTGCTTCTGCGGGGGGCCAGAAAACCAGGAAAGCCCGCCCCTTGATGCGATCCAGGGAGACAAGGCCGATGCGCGGATCCCGGCTGTCCATGCTGTCGCGGCGGAAATCGCCCATTAAGAAAAAGTGGCCGGGGGGAATCTCCACGGGGCCGTAATCCTGGTAATCGGTCTGGCCCATCAGGTAAGGCTCATCCAGCGGAACGCCGTTGCGGTACACCTTGCCGGCGCGGATTTCAATGGTATCGCCGCCGACCCCGATGACCCGCTTGATGAAGTCTCTCCCCGTGCGGCTGTCGAAAACCACGATGTCGCCGTGTTGCGGCTCGTGGAAGCGGTAGGAGATCTTGTCTACAATGAGCCTGTTGCTGTCATCAAGGGTGGGATACATGGACTTGCCGTCAACGACAAAGACCTCGATGACGAAGAAGCGGATTAGCAAGGCCAGCACCACCGCGACAACAATGGAGCGGATCCATTCCCAGGTCTCCCTAGAGAAGCCCATCTGCTACCGCCATCCTTCCTCTGTTAGCGGATCTCGCGGATCCGCGCCGCCCGGCCGACCCTCCGCCGCAAGTAGTAAAGCCTGGCCCGGCGCACCCGGCCGCGCTTTACCACCTCGATCTTGCTGATGGAGGGGGCATGAAGGGGGAAAACCCGCTCTACGCCAACCCCGTAAGTTACCCGGCGAACGGTAAAGGTTTCCCTCAGGCCCCGGCCCTGGCGCCGCAGCACCACGCCTTCAAAAACCTGGATCCGTTCACGGCTCCCCTCCACCACCTTCACATGGACCCGCACGGTGTCCCCGGGGCCGAAGGGGGGAATATCTTCCTTGAGATACTGCTTCTCCACCTCTTTTATTAAATCCATTGTGCTGTGCCTCCCTAACGTGAGTTTAACATATGCCCTTGTTCAAGAAGCCGGCCATTGTCAAGGCGCCGGCAGGCAGTTCATCGCTACAGCTCCTCCTCCAAAAGGCGGCGATCTTCCGGCGTAAGCACCGCCTTGGCGAAAAGATCCGGCCGCCGCTCCCTAGTGCGGAGCAGCGCCTGCTTCCGCCGCCAGCGGGCGATGGCCGCATGATCACCCGACAGGAGCACCGGCGGCACCGCCATCCCCCGGAAAACCGGCGGCCTGGTGTACTGGGGGTATTCAAGGAGGGAGCCGCTGAAAGATTCTTCTGTTACGCTCTCCTCGTCCAGAAAGCCCGGCAGCAGCCGCACCACGGCATCGACCACTACCGCCGCCGCTAGCTCGCCCCCGGTAAGGATGTAATCGCCGATGGAGATCTCATCGTCCACCAGCGCCTCCCTGACCCTCTCGTCGACCCCCTCGTAGCGGCCGCAGATGAGCAGGAGCCGCTTCTCGCGGGAGAGTTCCCGGGCCATCTCCTGGTTGAAGGTGCGCCCCTGCGGCGTAAGGAGAATGACGCGGGCCCGGCTTTCGCCGCGCTCCTGCAGGCTCTCCACCGCCCTGAAGAGGGGCTCCGGCTTAAAGATCATGCCCCGTCCGCCGCCGTAGGGGGCATCATCAACCTGCCGATGCCGGCCCGTGGTAAAGGAGCGCAAGTCAATGACCTCTATCTCCACCAGTCCCCGGTCCATGGCCCTCCGGATCATGCTCTCCCTGAAAGGGCTCTCGAGCATCCCGGGGAAAATGGTCAAGATCTCAATCTTCATCACTTACAGCTCCATCAATCCCTCCGGGGGATCGGCGACGATCCTTCCCCCGGCAAGATCAATTTCCCGCACAAAGGCTTTAACCGCCGGCAGGAGAAACTCTGTCTCGCCCGGCGCCTCCCGCCGGACCAGGTAAAAGTCATGGGCCGCGCCCGGGATGACATCTTTAACCCTCCCCAGGCGCTCCCCGGCAGCGTTATACACCTCTAAACCAATGATCTGGTCGTAATAATAGCTGCCGGCCGGCAGGGCGACTCTCTCTTCGGGGCGGATCAAGACCCAGGCGCCGCGCAGGGCCGCCGCCTGTTCGCGCGTCTCAATGCCGGCAAACTTGATCAGCCAGAAGCGGCCGTAAAGGGAAGCCCTCTCCACCGTAAAGCGCCGGATGGCGCCGTGCAGCTCGCAGGCAACCTCTTTCAGGTCGTGGCAGCGCTCTGGGAAATCAGTGGTGGGAAGCACCTTCACCAGGCCCGCCGTTCCGTACGGCGCCAGGACCCGGCCCACGGCTACGCCGCGCTTGCCTGCGCCGGACTCGCTGTTCACGAAATCACTTCCACCAGCACCCGTTTTTTCTCTTTAGCCGCCGCCGCGCTGACCACGGCGCGGATGGCTTTCACGATCCGGCCCTGCCTGCCGATGACCTTTCCTATGTCCTTGGGCGCCACGCGCAGCTCCAGGGTGTCCACCCTCTCGCCTTCCAGCAGGCGCACCTCCACCTGTTCGGGTTCATCAACCAGGGCACGAGCAATGTGCTCCAGCAGCTCTTTCATCATCGCCCCACCTCGAAATGTTCACGTACTATCCTCCACAACTACGCCAGACGAAGCGTTGACTGTTGACCAAAGACGGGCTTTCTGCCAGCGGGCTACTTGGTGGTAAAGCCGGCTTTTTCAAAGATGAGCTTGACCGTGTCCGAAGGCTTGGCGCCCCGTGAAAGCCACAGCTCCGCCTTTTCCCGGTCTATTTTAAAAGTGGTAGGATTCGTGGTGGGGTTGTAATAGCCGATCTCCTCAATGAACCTGCCGTCCCGGGGAAAGCGGGAATCGGCCACCACGATCCGGTAAAAGGGCTTTTTCTTGGCGCCCATCCTCTTCAGCCTGATGCGCACCGCCATGCTATCACCTCCGCTGCTTTAATGATGCCTGTAGATGCTATGTGGATCTTAGAAAAAGGGGAAGCCCCCTCTTCTTTTTCCCTTCTTCAGTTGCTTGAACCCCTTCTGGCCCATCTGCTTGAACAGCTTCTGCATCTGGGCATACTGCGCCAGCAGCCTGTTCACGTCCTGCACCGTGGTTCCGCTGCCCCTGGCGATGCGGCGGCGCCGACTGCTGTTAATGATGGAGGGGCGGCGGCGCTCCTCCGGCGTCATCGAGAGAATGATGGCCTCGATGCGCTTAAACTGCTTCTCGTCAACGGAGAGATGGCGCAGCTCCTTCGGCAGCTGCGCAGACGGCAGCAGGGACATGATCTCTTCCAGGGAGCCCATTTTGCGCAGCTGCTGGAGCTGCTCCCGGAAATCATCCAGGGTGAACTCCTGGCGGCGCAGCTTCTTCTCCAGCTCCCGCGCCTTTTGCTGGTCAAAGCTGGCTTCGGCCTTTTCGATGAGGGTCAGCACGTCGCCCATGCCCAGGATGCGCGAAGCCATCCGCTCGGGGTGGAAGGGTTCCAGGGCATCGAGTTTCTCGCCCACGCCGGCAAACTTGATCGGGCAGCCGGTCACGGCGCGCACCGAAAGGGCCGCTCCGCCGCGGGTATCACCGTCCAGCTTGGTTAGGATGACCCCCGTCAGGCCGAGGGCTTCGTGAAAGCTGGCCGCGGCATTCACCGCATCCTGGCCGGTCATGGCATCAACCACCAGGAGCACCTCCGCCGGCTTCAGCTGCGCCTTGATCTCTTTCAGCTCCTCCATCATGGCGGCATCGAGATGAAGCCGGCCGGCGGTGTCCAGGATCACGGGAGTGTGCCCCTCCCGCGCGGCAAAGCGCACCGCCTCCTGGCAAATTTTCACGGGGCCGGCGCCCTCCATTCTAAAGCAGGGCAGCCCCGCCGCATCTGCCAGCACCTGCAGCTGCTCGGCCGCCCCGGGGCGGTAGGTGTCCGCCGCCACCAGGAGCGGGCTGCTCCCGCTGCGTTTGAGGTTCAGGGCCAGCTTCACCGCCGTGGTGGTTTTGCCGGATCCCTGCAGGCCGGCGAGCATGATCACCCCCGGGGAGCCCGCCGTGTTGAGCTTGCTCTGCTGGCGCCCCATGAGAGCGGTGAGCTCATCGTGCACAATTTTCACGACCTGCTGCCCGGGCGTTAGGCTCTGCCGCACCTCTTCGCCGACGGCTCTTTCCCGGACGCCGGCAATGAAGTCCTTGACCACTTTGAAGTTTACGTCCGCCTCCAGCAGGGCCAGGCGAATCTCCCGCAGGGCCAAGTCAACATCTTTTTCGCTAAGTTTGCCCTTTCCCCGCAGCTTGCGCAGCGTTTCCTGCAATTTTTCGGCCAGGTTTGCGAACATGGCTCTCTCCTAATGCTTACTGTTCATTTTTCCGCCGCAGCTCATTGATTATCTCCTTCAGGCGCTGCAGCTCGGCAGGCCCCGGAGGCTGCTCCAGAAGGCGCTCGGCTTCCTGCAGCAGCTTCTGCTGGGCGCAGAAAAGCTCATAGAGGCCCAGCTTCTCTTCAAAGCCCTCGATGGCTTTCAGGGCCCTCTGGATGAGATCGTGCACCGCCTGCCTGCTGATCCCGTAGGCCGCGGCAATCTCCCCCATGGAGAGGTTGTCGCTGAAGTAAAGCTGCAGCACCTCCTGCTGGCGCACCGTCAGCAGGGAGCTATAAATATCATACAAAAGATTAATCCGGTTTATTTTATCAAGCATGGGCCCCTCTGTAAAGGTTTTATCCTTTACGGCTAACAGTTTAGCAGAATAAAGGGGAAAAGGCAAGGACGCTCGATGCTGTCCGGTAAGGCAGAGGCGTTTGTGCTGCAGAAGACTCGCTTTGTATTTGTTTGCCGGTAGGTTCTTGGGCGGCTCAAGAACCGTCCCCACAAACTCCATAGATGCTGCTTTGCGGACCCGTTACCAGCCGGAAAAGTCGTAGGGGCAGGGCACCACCCCGCCCTAACCTACGCCGGTGATTGCAGCCACCTCGGCGCTTATGCAGTTGAAACATTCTAATTGCAACACGGTATGCGCCCTCGGGCGGCTCGTGGGCCGCCAAAACCTTTCAACTGTTCCGGCCTGGCTACGCCAAAAGGGCGCGGGCAAAATCGGCGGCATTGAAGGGCAGCAAGTCATCGAGCTTCTCGCCCACGCCCACGTAGCTTACCGGCACCTTGAGGACCTCCTGGATGCCCACAACAATGCCGCCGCGGGCGGTCCCGTCAAGCTTGGTCAGCACCAGGCCGGTCACCGGCACCGCTTCGTTGAAGTAGCGCGCCTGGGCAATGCCGTTGTGGCCGGTGGTGGCGTCGATCACCAGAAGCACCCGGTGGGGCGCCCCCGGCTGCACCCGGCTGATGACGCGGTGGATCTTTTTCAGCTCTTCCATGAGGTTTACCCGGGTATGCAGCCGCCCGGCGGTGTCGCCGATAACCACGTCGATCCCCCGTGCCCGGGCGGCATGGAGGGCGTCGTAAAAAACTGCCGAGGGGTCTGAGCCTGGTTGCTGCTTGATCAGCGCCGCGCCGGCCCTCTCCGCCCAGATTTGCAGCTGCTCGATGGCGGCGGCGCGGAAAGTGTCGCCGGCAACGAGGAGCACCTGGCGGCCTTCCTGGCGGTAGCGGTGGGCCAGCTTCGCTGCGGTGGTGGTCTTCCCGGAGCCGTTGACCCCTACCATCAGGATGACCAGCGGATCCCCGCCGGGGTCGGGGGGCTCCTCCTGCAGGGAGAGCATGGCGGCAATCTCCTCCACGAGAATCTCCCGGGCTTCGGCGGCGCTGCGCACCTTGCGCCGCCTGGTCTCGCTGCGCAGCTGCTCGATGAGCTTAAGGGCCGCTTCCACGCCCACATCGCCCAGGATGAGGGCTTCCTCCAGCGAGTCGAAAAATTCCTCGGTCAGCTCGCCCTCTCGGAAAAGATGGTCGAGCCGCCGCAAAAAGCCCTCCCGGCTCCGGGCCAGCCCGGTCTTAAATCTATCTACCAAGCTCAACTTGATGCACCCCTTAACTTGCTTTCTCGTCCAGCTTCAGGGAAACCAGGGTGGAAACACCCTCCTCGGGCATGGTGACACCGTAAAGGAGGTCCGCTATTTCCATTGTCCGCCGCCGGTGAGTGATCAAAATGAACTGCGCCTCCCGGGCGGCCTTTTTCAGGTATGCCGTAAAGCGGGAGAGGTTGACGTCATCCAGGGCGGACTCCACCTCGTCAAGGAGGTAGAAGGGCGCCGGCTTGTAGCGCAGGATGGCAAAGACCAGCGCCACCGCGGCCAGCGATTTCTCTCCCGTGGAAAGCAGCGAGATGTTCTGCAGCCTCTTCCCCGGCGGCTGGGCCACGATTTCAATGCCCGCCTCCAGCAGGTTTTCCGGATCGGTCAATCGGAGATCGACGCGGCCGCCCTGGAAAAGCTCCCCGAACACTTCCTGCAGGTTGCGCCTGATCTCGGTGAAAGCCTCGTGGAACAGATGGGCCATTCTCTTGTCCATCTCGGCAATAACGCGGTGCAGCGAGATCTCGCCCCGCCTCAGGTCGTCCTGCTGTTCCTTTAAAAAGTTTATCCTCGCCTCCAGCCGGGCCAGTTCGTCAATGGCGCCGAGATTGACCGCGCCAAGGGCGTCAATGTCCTCGTTTAGGGTTTCAATCAAGCTCTCGCATTCCGCGGGGTCAAAATCCGGCTCCACCGGCAGGGGTTCGGCGGTGCCGAAGAGCTCTTTAAAGCGCTCCACCTGGTAGGCGACCTCCGTTTGCAGCCGGCTCTGCTCCACGGCCAGGTGCCGCTCCCTCTTTTCGTAGCGGGCTATCAGGCTGCTGTTCTTCCGTTGCTGCTGCTCCAGCTCCACCAGCGCCGCGTTCAAGGCCCCAGCCTCCTTCCGGCGCTCCTGGAGCTCCTGCGTCAAGGCGGCGCTCTCTTCGCGCAGCTGCTTTAGCAGGGCGGAGCCCTTCTCGCGCTCGGCGGCGAGCTCCCCCAGGGCTTGCGCAAAGCGGGCCGCCTCACCCTCTTTCTCCGCCTTCTCCTGCAAGGGGCCGGCCAGGTCATGGGCAAGCTTCTCCAGGTTTTCCTGCAGCGACTGCTCCTGCTCCTGCAGGGAGTTAATCCTGAGCATGGCCGCGGTCAGCTTTTCTTCAAGCTCCTTCTTCTCCTGCAAGCCCCGCCTGTAGCTCTCCCTTTTCCCTTCGAGCTCCGCTTCGGCCAGGGCGATCTCTTCAGCACAGCTTCTCTCCTCGGCCAGAAGGGCTTCCCTGCGCCGGAGCAGTTCTTCCGCCTCAGCCTCAACTTCGCGCCGCGCCGCCGCAGCATCCTGCCGCCGCTGCTTCAGGAGCCGCAGGGAGGTGGCGTTCTCCTCCACCGCCTGCTCGGCCTTGCGGAGAGCCCCGGCCAGCTCCGCCTGCTTCTGCCGCAGGGCCGCCGCTTCGGCGGCAGCCTGCGCTATTTTTTGCCTGACCCCCGCGATCTGCTCTTCCCAGCTGCGCTGCTTTTTATGCAGCGATTCCAGCGCCCGCTCGAGCTCCTCGATTTCGCGGCGCCTTCCAAGAGGCAGGCCCGCGCTGCGCCGCGGCATGCTGCCGCCCCGGATGGCCCCCCCCGGGTTGATCATGTCCCCTTCCAGGGTGATAATGCGGCAGCTGTAATTGATGGTGCGGGCCGCCGCCGTGGCCGCTTTCAGGTCGCGGCAGATGAGAATGGAGCCCAGAAGGTAGCGGACCACCTTCTCGTAGGCGGGGTCGACCTGCACCAGGTCCGAGGCCTTGCCAAAGACCCCCTCCAGCCGCCGCCAGCCCGGGTAACGCTCCAGCCCCGATTCCAAGGGGAGGATGGTATCCAGGGGCAGGAAGGTGCACCAGCCCAGCTTTTTCTCCTTGAGGAAGCGGATTGCCTCCAGGGCGGCCTTCTCATTGTCCACCACGATATACTGCAGGGCGGCGCCCAGGGCCGCCTCGATGGCGCGAAGGAAGCGCTCTTCCACCGAAATGAGGTCCACCACCGGGCCCACGATTCCGGGGAGGGAATCCCGGTTCTGGATGATCTCCCGCACGCCCCGGTAGTAGCCGCTTAAGCCGGCCTCCTGCTCCCGGAGCAACTGCAGGCGGCTCTTTACTGCGCCGGTTTCCTCGCGGCAGCGCTGCTCCTCTTGCCGCAGGCCCTCCAGCTCCCGGTTGAGCTCCTCCAGGCGCCGCTCCACTGCGGCCACCTGCTCCGCCGCGGCCATCGTGCGCTCCCTGGCCTCCCTGGCAGCGGAAAGGAGCTCCTCCTGCCTGGAGTCAAGCCGCGCCTCTTCCGCCCCCAGGGAAGCCTCCTCCTGTGAAAGCGCTTCGCGGCGCCGGCTTATGCGCTCCTCCTGCTGCTGCAGCTCCTCTAGCGAGGCCTGGATCCCCTTCTGCCGGGCCACGGCCTGGTAGAGGCGCTGCTGCTGCTCCTCCACCTCGCCGGTTAAAAATTCCTTTTCCAGCCGCTCCCTCTCCTGCAAGAGCAGGCGGTAGCGTTCTTTCTCCGCGGCCAGGCTCTCCCTTTTCAACTGCAGCTCCCGGGCATAAGCGTCCCTGTTTTTATCGAGCCGCTCAATCTCGGAGGCCAGCTGCGCCAGCCGCCGCTCGTTCTGAAGCATCTGCTCCCGGTAGCGGCTCTCCCGCTCCTCCAGCAGGCGCAGCTCGCTCTCCTGCCGCTCCATCTCCCGGCCAAGGCGGTTGGCCGACTGCTCGAGCTCTCCCAGGCGCCTGCCCTTCTCCTGCTGCTGCATTTTCAGCTGCTGCAGCTTCTCCTCCTGCAGCACGCTGCGGGCCGCCGCGGCGCTCAGCGCATCGGCAACTCGCTGCAGCTGCCGCTCCACCCCCGCCAGCTCCTCCCTGGCCAGGTGGAGCCGGTAGGAGAGCAGCTTCTTCTGGGCTTCCTCCAGCTGCTCCTTTAGCCGGCGGTATTGCCGGGCCGTCTCCGCCTGCCGGGCCAGCGGTTCAATTTGCGACTCCAGCTCGATAATGAGGTCCTGAACGCGCACCAGGTTCTCCCTGGTTTCTTCCAGCCGCCGCTGCGCCTCGTTTTTGCGCAGCTTGTACTTTAAAATGCCGGCGGCCTCTTCAAAAATTTCCCTTCTCTCCTCGGGCTTGCTGTTGATAATTTCTTCCACGCGGCCCTGCCCCACTACGGAGTAGATCTCCCGGCCCACCCCCGTGTCTAGGAAGAGGCCGGTAATGTCTTTCAGACGGCAGGGCGAATTGTTGATGAGGTATTCGCTTTCACCGGAGCGGTAAATGCGGCGGGTAACGGTAATCTCCTCGTAGTCAAGATTCAGGGCCGCCCCGGCCTCGCCGAAAGTAAGCGAGACCTCGGCGTAATTCAGGGCCTTGCGGCCGGCACTGCCGGAAAAAATAACCTCTTCCATGCGGCTGCCGCGCAGCGCCTTGGCGCTCTGCTCGCCCAGGGCCCAGCGAACGGCATCAACGAGGTTGCTCTTGCCGCATCCATTGGGGCCGATAATGGCAGTAATGCCCTTGCCCAGCTCCAGCTCCGTCCTGTCAGCAAATGATTTGAAGCCAAATATCTCGATGCGTTTTAAATACATTGCCTGTCTCCTATAAACAAAAATAAACCTGCCTGTTTCAGCAGGTTAAAAAATGGGGTCATGTCCAGGGATTATCTGGGCTCCACAATAAATTTCAACGCCGTTCTCTCCTCGTTGTTAATTTCTATTTCAACAAATGCCGGTATGACGATAAGATCAATGCCGTTGGGAGCCAAAAATCCCCGGGCAATGGCTACTGCTTTAATGGCCTGGTTTACCGCGCCCGCACCCACCGCTTGAAGCTCTACTGAACCTTCGTTTCTGATCACCGCCGCTACTGCACCTGCAACCGCTTTCGGTTTCGAGTCCGCTGAAACTCTTAAGGTCTCCATCCTGTAGAGCAGCTCTCCCTCCTTGAATGGTTGGGTAAAAGGCAATTGATATTTTATTATTCTTGATTAATTGCGAAAATACCTGCTAGGTTATGCCTTTTATCCCTCTTTATTGATCAAATTGCCTCGCCGGCCCGCGGCCCCATGATTAGCTCAGCTTCAGCCAGGCTTCCTTGGCCGCCGCCTGCTCCGCCTCCTTCTTGCTCCGCCCGCAGCCGCGGCCAACCCCGCCCCGGCCGCCGATAATCACCTCCGCTTCAAAAATCTTGTCGTGGTCGGGGCCGCTTTCCCGGACAATGCGGTACTCGGGAGTAATGCCCTCGCGGGCCTGGATTAGCTCCTGCAGGAGGCTCTTGTAGTCGCGGGACAGGCCCCCCCCGGCGAGTTTTTCCAGGGCCGGGCGGTAGAGCTGGATGATGTAGGAGCGGCACTTTTCCAGGCCGTGCTCTATAAAGAGGGCGCCGAAAAGGGCCTCCAGGGCGTCGGAAAGCAGGGAGGGGCGGCTGGCGCCGCCTCCCGCCGCTTCTCCTTTGCCCAATCGCAGGTAGGAGCCCAGTTGGAGCCGCTCCGCCAGGTCGGCCAGGGTGGCTTCGCAGACCAGCTGGGCGCGAAGCCGGGTCAGTCTCCCTTCGGGGAGGTGAGGGTATGAAAAATAAAGATAATCGCTGATCACCAGCTGCAAAACAGCATCGCCCAGGAACTCCAGGCGCTCGTTGTGAGCGTTCGCCCGGCCCTTTTCGTGCGCAAAGGAAGAGTGCGTCAGCGCCTGCTCATAGAGCCTGCTGTCCCCGATCTCCCAGCCGAGGGACCTTAAAAACTCCCTCACCCGCTCGGACCAGGAGCGAGCTTCTTCTTTCGCCTTATGCACCGACATAGCGCTTCACCGCCAGCGTGGCATTGGTGCCGCCGAAGCCAAAGGAATTGCTCAAGGCCACGTCAATTTTCATGGGCCGCGCCCGGTTGGGCACGTAGTCGAGGTCGCAGTCCGGATCGGGGACCTCGTAATTTATCGTCGGGTGGGCGGTCTGGTGCTCCATGCAGAGGAGGGTGGCAATAAGCTCCACCGCTCCCGCCGCCCCCAGCAGGTGGCCGATCATGGACTTGGTTGAACTGACGGCCAGCCTGGAAGCATGCCGGCCAAAGGTTTTCTTAATGGCCAGCGTTTCCATGCGGTCGTTATACTCGGTGGAGGTGCCGTGCGCGTTTATGTAATCCACGGCTTCCGGCTCCAGGCCGGCGCTGTCAAGCGCACGCTGCATGCTCAGGGCGGCCCCCTCCCCCTCGGGATCCGGGGCGGTGATATGGTAAGCATCAGCCGACATGCCGTAGCCGGCTATCTCCGCGTATATATGGGCACCGCGCTTCAAAGCGTGATCAAGGGACTCGAGAATGACAATGCCGGCTCCCTCGCCGATGACAAAGCCGTCTCTCTCCCTATCAAAAGGCCGGGATGCCCGTGCCGGCTCATGGTTGCGCGTCGAGAGAGCCCGGGCCGAGCAGAAGCCGGCGAAGGCGATCTGGCTGATGGCCGCCTCGGCACCTCCCGCCACCATGATCTCCGCTTCGCCGCGCTGGATCACGCGAAAGGCGTCGCCGATGGCATGGCTGGAACTGGCGCAGGCAGTGGCAGCGGCAGCGTTGGGCCCCCTCAAGCGGAGCAGGATGGAGATGTAGCCGGCGGCCATGTTGGCGGCGAGCGCCGGAACGAGAAATGGGCTGACCCGCCGCGGCCCCTTTTCCATGAGCAGGCGGTACTGCTCCTCCAGGGTCCTGATCCCGCCTATGCCCGAGCCCACGCTTACCCCCACCGCATCGCAGTCGATGCCAACGCGGTCCAGGCCGGCATCATGCCAGGCCATCAGAGCCGCGGCGGCGCCAAGCTGGGTGAAGCGATCCATTTTCTTCACTTCCCTCCTGTCCAGGTAGCGGGCCGGGTCAAAATCGGGAATTTCACCGGCTATCTGGCAGGGATAGCCGCCGGCATCGAAGGCGGTTACCTTGCGGATGCCGCTGCGCCCGCTTAAAAGGCCCTGCCAGAATTCCTCCTTGCCTGAACCGATGGGGCTGATTACCCCCATGCCGGTTACTGCAACTCTGCGCACCTTTTCACCCCAACAGGCTAGATCCTCGATTCAATATAGTTGACGATGTCGCCGATGGTTTTAATATTTTCGATCTCCTGGTCGGAAATCTCCAGGTCGAACTCCTCCTCCAGCGCCATCACCAGCTCTACAATATCGAGAGAATCGGCGTCAATCTCTTCAAAAGTAGTCTCTGCCGTCAGGCTGTCAAGCGGCACCTCGAGCTGCTCGGAAATGATGGCCTTGACTCTCTCCTCAATGTTCACCCGGAACACCTCCTTTCCCGCGATTATTTCGAGGGCTAGAGCATCATGCCGCCGTCAACGCAGATCACCTCACCGGTGATATAGCTGCCGGCAGCGGCAAGGAAAAGAATTATTTCGGCCACATCTTCAGGCTTTCCGAAGCGGGCTAAAGGAATGTTTTTCAGCGCCTGCTCTCTCAGCGCGGCGGGAAGCGCCGCGGTCATCTCCGTCTCAATAAATCCGGGGGCCACGGCGTTAACGGTAATCCCGCGCGATCCCAGCTCCTTGGCCAGCGAGCGTGTAAAGGCGATCACCCCGCCCTTGGCGGCGGCATAATTGGCCTGGCCGCTGTTCCCGTAAATCCCGGCGATGGAGGCGATGTTTATGATCCGCCCGCCGCTTTTCTGTTTCAGCATGGGCCGCAGCGCCGCCCGGGTGGCGTTGAACATGCCGGTGAGGTTGACCTCGACAACCTCCCGCCACTCTTCCGGTTTCATCCTTATTAGTAAATTATCTCTATTTATCCCGGCATTATTTATCAGTATATCGATTTTATGAAAATGTTCAAGCGACAGCCGGACCATTCTTTCGCAGTCTTCGTAAAGGGCCACGTTGCCCTGGACGATGAGCCCGCGGCCGCCGGAGACCTCTATTTCGCCCAGCAATTGCTCCGCCGCGTCGCAGCTGCGGTGGTAGTTTATGACCACCGCCGCCCCGGCCCGCGATAGGGCCAGCGCCGCCGCCCTGCCGATGCCGCGTGAGGCGCCGGTAATCAGGGCTACCTTTTGATCCAGCCGCCACATGTCAGCAGGCCGCCCCCTGCAGCTGATGCAGGGCCCGCTCCAGGGAGGCGCAGTCCTCCACGGCGAAGACCCACACGCGTGAATCGATCTTCTTCATCAGGCCGGTGAGCACGCCGCCCGGCCCCAGCTCCACGAAAGTGTCAAAACCGGCCCCGATAAGGGCGGACATGGACTGCTCCCAGAGGACGGGGCTGCTTACCTGCCGGATCAGCGCCTTCTTGATCCGCTCCGGGTTGCGCTCAAAGCGAGCCGAAACATTGAGCACTACCGGGATGGAGGGGGCTGCAAGCTCCACCCCGGCCAGCTCCCGCTCCAGCCGGGGTTCCACCGGCGCCATGAGAGGGCAGTGAAAGGGAGCGCTCACCTGAAGGCGGACAACCCGCTTCGCTCCCGCCGCCCTGGCCAGGGCGGCGGCGCGCTCCACCGCCGGCGTTTCCCCGGAGATGACCACCTGCCCGGGGCAGTTGTAGTTAGCTGTCGAGACCACGCCCTCCTCCCGGGCCGCTGCGCAGATCTGCTCCACCCGATCGCGCTCCAGCCCCATCACCGCCGCCATGGCCCCCTGCCCCGGCGGCACCGCCTCTTGCATGAAGCGGCCCCTCTTCTGCACCAGGGGGAGGGCATCGGCAAAGGCCAGGGCCCCCGCCGCCACCAGGGCGCTGTATTCGCCAAGGCTCAGGCCGGCCGCCGCCTCCGCTGTTAACCCCGCCGCCGCAACAAGGCAGTGCAGGGCGGTGGAGACGGTGAGCAGGGCCGGCTGGGCATATTCCGTCCGCTGCAGCTTCTCCGCGGGGCCGTAAAAGATGGTCTCCAGGAGCTCATCACCCAGGATCCGGGCCGCCTCGTCAAAAACAGCCCGCGCTTCGGGGCAGCGCTCGTAAAGATCCCGCCCCATGCCCGGTTTCTGGGCCCCCTGGCCCGGGAATAGATATGCCAGCTTCAAGCTACTGCCCCCTCCCGCCCCTTCTACCACCGCATCAGGATGCCGCCCCAGGTAAGGCCTGCGCCGAAGGCTACCGCCGCCAGGAGATCGCCCTCCTTGAGGCGGCCCGCGGCCTTCTCTTCAAAGAGCGCCACCGGGATGGCCGCCGCGGACATGTTGCCGTAGCGATCCACATGCACCGGCACCTTCTCCCGGGGCAGGCGCAGCTTCTTGCGGATTGATTCAATGATCCGCAGGTTGGCCTGGTGCAGGAACAGGTGATCCAGATCGCCGTAATCCAGGTGGCTTTTCTCCAGGAGGCGTTCCAGGGTTTCCTGAACGATGCGCACGGCAAACCTGAAGATCTCGGTGCCGTTCATCTTCACGTAGTGCAGTTGCCGCTGCACCGTTTCGGCGCTGGTGGGAAGAACCGTCCCCCCTGCCGGGATGTAGAGATGCTCCCGCCCCCGGCCGTCGGCGCCAAGCTCAAAGGCAACGAGGCCCCTTTCTCCGTCTGCAGGCTGCATGACCACCGCCCCGGCCCCGTCACCAAAAAGAACACAGGTGCTGCGGTCGCTCCAATCAACAATCCGGCTGGGTATCTCCACCCCCACCACCAGGACATTGCGGTAGGCGCCGCTGCGAATGAATTGATCCGCCACCGCGAGGGCGTAGATGAAGCCGCTGCAGCCGGCGGCAACATCCATGGCCGCGGCACGAAAGGCCCCCAGCCTGGCCTGAAGGCAGCAGGCGGCGGCAGGCAGGGGATAATCGGGGGTAACCGTGGCCACGAGGATAAGCTCCAGCTCATGGGGCTTTATCCCGGCGCCGTCCAGGGCGTCGCGGGCGGCGCGCTCGGACAGGTCCACCGTGGAAAGGCCCTCTTCCAGGAGGCGCCTCTCCCGGATGCCCGTCCGCTCCAGGATCCAGCGGTCGCTCGTATCGACCATTTTTTCGAGATCGCGGTTAGTGAGCCGGCGCTCCGGCAGGGCCGCGCCGCAGCCGGTAATGGCCGCCCCGTTATGCCCCATCGAGGGACCCCCCGTCTTTGACCGGAAGGGAAACTTCGCTTAGGGCCTCCTGGAACAGCGCCTGGAGGTGCAGCTGCACGAAGGGATATGCCTGCCTCAGGATGGCCTGCTCGATGGACCTGGCCCGCGAAGAGCCGTGGCACTTGATACACAGCCCCTTAACCCCCACCAGTGGGGCTCCGCCATGCTCGGTGCTGTCAAATTCCTTGCGCAGGCCCAGCAAGGCCGGGCGCAGCAGGAGAGCGCCGGCCCGGCGGCGCAGGTTCGCCGCAAACTCCTCTTTCAATCGGTTCATGATCCCCCGGGCAAGACCTTCCGTCATCTTCAGCAGGATATTGCCGACAAAGCCGTCGCAGACGACCACGTCGGCGGCGTTGAAAAAAATATCCGTGCCCTCAATATTACCACAAAAGCCGGGAACATATTCCTGGAAGAGGGGCATGGCTTTTTTTACCTGGCTGTTGCCCTTGTTCAGCTCCGCGCCCACGTTGAGCAGGGCTACGCGCGGGGAGGCGCAGCCCAGCAGCTTCTGGGAGTAGATGCGGCCCATGAAGGCATACTGCACCAGCTGCTCGGGCCGGGCATCCATGTTGGCGCCCACGTCGAGTACGACAAAGGGAGCCCCCCTAAAGCCGGGCATTACCGCCAGCAGTGCCGGGCGGCCCACCCCGGGCAGCCGGCCCAGGAAAAGAAGCGCTCCCGCCATCAGCGCCCCCGTGTTCCCGGCGCTGAGGACAGCGTCCGCCTGGCCGGAGCGCACCAGCTGCAAGGCGGCGACCATGGAGGAGTTTCGCTTCCGCCTGACAGCCAGGCTCGGGTTGTCGCCGCCCTGGATCACCTCATCGGCATGCACAAGCTCCAGCCGCTCTTTCGGGTAGTCCAGCCCGGCGAGGATTTCGGTGAGCTGCTCCCGGCGCCCGACGAGGAATATTTTCAAGTCTTCACAGGCTCGCAGGGCGGCCGCGGCGCCACGGACAATCTCCTGCGGCGCGTGGTCGCCCCCCATGGCATCAACAGCCAGAATAACCATATTTAGTTATCCCTTCCAGGAGCTGCAACAGCTAAAGAAATACGTCCCTTTTTAAAGCAAAAAGGGACGTTTTCTGGCAAAAAAACCTTTACTCGACCTTGATGGCCTCGCGGTTCTTATAATAGCCGCACTTCAAGCAGACGCGGTGGGCCGGTTTCAGCTCGTAGCACTGGGGGCAGGGAACCAAATGCGGCGCTTTCAGCTTCCAATGGGTCCGCCTGCGATCCCGCCTGGCTCGAGACGTTTTTCTCTTTGGAACTGCCATGACTTTACCTCCCCATGATATCAAGCTTGATTGCGCGATTGAAACTCTTTTAGCTTCAGCAAACGGAGATCGATCTGGGCCTCGTCCTCGCAAGAGCAGGCGTTCCGGTTGAGATCGGCGCCGCATCCGGCACACAAGCCCCGGCAGTCCGGCTTGCAGAGCGGGTTATACACCTGGCTAAGATAAAAGAGCTGGCGCAAGTATTCGTTCAGGTAAAGGTAGTCGCCGCTCACGGTAAGCTGATTCGCCGTCTCCAGGGCCAGGTCTTCAGGAGTGCTCGCTTTGTCCAGAAGAGGCGTCAAGGTGAATACCTCGTTGAAATCCGAGTTTAGCTGCTGCCGGAAGGAGCAGAGGCAGCGGCAGCAGGTTGCTTCGATCTCCGCCTGGAAATTGCCTTCGATTATGATTTTGTCGCCGACGCTGCGCACGTTCACGGTCACGGCAAAGCTGCTGTCATCATCCGCCCCGGGATCAAAATAATCTTTAATCTTGCCCTGAAAGCTGTACTGGCAAGCCTCGCCCTTTTTTTGCCTCACCACGGGCAGAAAAATGCGCATTTTCCTTCCATCCCTTGCAAAGCTAAAACAATTATAAAGGGCTGCATTTTCTTTGTCAACAAAAGGCAGGAGGCCCTGTGATCGGACAGTGATATTGTCACCATATAAGCGGTCTGAGATAATGTCAC
>ERZ773359.2539-NODE-2539-length-22872-cov-27.538371_pt1 | contig 22872 bp, 8 predicted proteins | sample MGYA00374955_ERZ773359 | MGnify/ENA primary metagenome ERZ773359 (study PRJEB29098, sample SAMN04486028) | biogas fermenter metagenome | study: EMG produced TPA metagenomics assembly of the Biogas fermentation microbial communities from Germany - Plant 4 DNA1...
CAAGATTTACTTTAAAAGGCATCATTAATGGCTTACTCTCTCCTGTATTTATAAATGTATACAAAGTAATTTCATTAGCTTTAGTAGGTACTGGCCTTACTTTTACATCATAGGCATTTATCCTATCACCATAGGTCAAGGCGGAAAATAAACTACTTGCACCTCTCTCGCCAACTTCTCTTATATTCGGCTCACCCCTTAAATCTTCCAGATCTGCACCTATTCCATCATGAAGATACCAGTCTGGATTATTTGTTTTTGCTCTATTATATACATCTTGCTCTAAACTTTCTGTTCCTTTAGTTACATCAAAATCCCCGTCTTTTAAAACAATATCTCCGTTTTTAGAGAATTTAATATCTCTTTCATTGTACATTAATACCAACTCCAATTATGCAATGCTTATATTTTTTATAACTCTATAAGCTCTAAAATTTACAGGCTCCTTAAACATTTGCCCATTTCCTAATTTATTTTTAAAATTTACAACTTTACTTGTATTTACAATTAAATTACCTAAATTAACAATACCTACATTTTCAAAGTTTTTCTGACTTGGATCTATAGGTATCCATTCCTGGTTGATTAGATCAAATGTGTATGTTTTCTCACCATCTTTGATTAAATGACTATTACTATCTTCACGAATTATTGTAATAGTAATTGATCCATCCCCTCCAGGACCACCACTGGCACTTGAGCCTACACCTCCACTTCCTCCTTTAGCTTCGATTATCCCTTCTTTTATAAGTTGTGTAAAGAAAAGATTTACAGATCCCCCTCCAGAACCACCACCGCCTGTTGTATGGATTTTACTTCCTGTTTTAGTAGCACTTCCTCCATCACTACCATTTGCCTGGATTATTCCATTATTAATTATTTGACTTGCATAAATTATTAATAATCCTCCTGTACCATCTTTTCCTGGGTATGCAGTTAAGCCACTTCCGCTAATTGCTGGTTTACCTCCTGGGTTGCCAGCTCCTCCACCAGCAGAATAATTCCAGTCAGTAGTTGTACGAGCTCTTGCATTTCCGCCCTTACCTCCATTAGAAGCTCCTGCTTCAGCTGATTGCCCTATGTCTCCTGTCCCAGCACAACCACCACCACCAGACCCCCCAGAGTAACTTGTGCCCTGTCCTCCTGCTCCAGAATAAAACCATGTACTATTGGTTTCACCTCTTCTTACTCCTCCAGAACCACCACCACCAGTAGATCTATTTATTCCATCCTGTCCTTTATTTCCTCTAGTAGAACCATTTGAATTCCTGCCTACTCTTGCTCCACCTGTACTACCAGTAGCAGGAACAAATTGTATTTGTCTATCTTCATCTTTACAAATATAAACATTCTGGCCTTCTGCTATAGCACCTCTAGAGGTCATGGAAATTGTACCACGGTTTTCTAATTTTCCTTTTACATAAATAAACATGCCCTTTTTCCGAGTAGTAGGCCTTAAAATAGCTCCTTCTGCTACTGTCAGGTTTTTATGAAATTTAAGAACTAGCATTCTTTCATCTGGAGTGTCATTACCTGCATTATCTATACCAGTCCATACTATATCATCATAATAATTTATAAACTCTACATTTATATCTACTAATTCATTATTTGCTGTGGTTTGAAATGTATGGTCACCATCAGGAATATCAGACTTTATATAATCTAATAATGTTTCTTTTCCTGTGTATTTTGCCATGTTACATCATCTCCCTAAACAAACCCAAGTTTTTAAGCCCCAGGTTTTCAGCTATATCTTTAATTCCTTCTGTTACTCCATAAATTTGCTGCATAGAAGGAGGAAGCTTATTACTATAAACCTTTCCACCCCTCACCATTGCAGATTTATAAGCAGCCATGCCAGGCCCAGGGGCAAATACCACTGGGCCACCACCAGGAGCTGTAGTCCCTGTATACAATCCAGTAGTTAAAGCATTTTCGATAATATGAGAGCCACCTTTTATTGTAGTTAAAACCTCTCTGGTTGGATCAGCTAAATCCTGACTGAAAGGTATATGGTTCCATTTAAATCCTGAGCCATTTCCCAAAGTATTAATATGAACATTATGGGATTCTAATCCTATCTTTTCAGCTCCTTTAAGGTAGATTGACTTACTGTTAGGATCTATTTTAATCCCAACATCACCTGAAAACATTTGGATAACACCATTATCTTTTAAGCGAATATTGGCACCAGACTTTCTGTTTTTTAAAATAATATCATCATCTGTAGGGTATTGTTCTTCTATTACCTTTTTTTCTACGTCAAAGGGTTCTTTTATTTTCTTTCTTCTTATTCTCCAGCTTTCTTTATCATATGACATAGATCATTGAGTCGGGCACAAAGGTTCCTTGTTCTGTTTTCATTTCTTCCATATATTCTGCTTCATAATCAAGAACAATTCTTCTAGTTATTTGTGGCTCAGAACCCATCCCATCAGAAAAAGATACAATCACTTTATCTCCTTTTCTCAGGGCTGGCCCATCAATACCTCCTTTCGTATCAAGAGTAACTGGAACATCATGTAATGTTCCAGTTACTCCGTTTTTGTTCATTACTTCAACATCAGCTAAGCCTGTTTTAGAATCAAAATTAATTATTATGCCTGTTGTATCAAAAAATTTTGTTTCTACAATTTCAGTAGCTATTTTTCTAATAGCATCCTGCACTGGGTTTCTTGCCATAAATATAACCCCCTACCTATATATATTCGACATGAAAGTCGAAAATCCTGCCTTGTTTTCTGAAAATTCTGAAATTAATAATTAAGATTCCATCTTTTCTTAAGACCTAGATCAAGATGGACAATATCTTCTCCAGCTGCAATTCCGTGATTATAAAAACCACCCAACTCTGCTTTTTCTATAATCTCCTGTTTTATATATTCCTTATTTCCTTTTACATTCTTTAAGTCTATGCTTACAGCTAATCCAGCATCATAAAGAAGATCTGTTCTATCATCAGAAGTTTTGAGAGGATTATTGGAGAGTTGTAACTCTATATTTAGCTCTTCTTCAAGACTTTTAAGCAAATCTACAAAGTGTGCTTGTAGTGGAATGCCTTTGAATTCTTTAAAAGTAAGCTCGTGATTTGTTGCTTTCTGGTAAGCATTTCTATTCCATTCTAACCTATCAGAACCTTCAATTCTTTCTATTTCTTCTTTTGGAGAGACATAAACATCTCCAAATATACTATTTACACTTCCTCTCTGCATATCTCTACCTATACTTGTTTGTTCAATTTGTCTAATAAAATTATTTTGCACTTGTTTTTCAAATTCTTTATGATATTTCGACCATTCTTCTAATAGAACTCGATCTTCGGATTCTTTTACATCAAATATTTTATAAAGTATCTTTTCCCACCATTTGTCTAGTTCGTCTCTTTCATCTCCAAGAATACATCCAGCATGACCGTCTAAGCCTGCAATATATGGTTTATTATCCTTTTTAAGTGGTATAATAGTTAATACCTGTTTATTATCCCTTTTTAATTGTAAGTAATTTCTAATATGTGCAGAGATTATTATCTCTGTTAAAATAAGTGCTATAGTAATAGTTATAGAACCAACAAATTTTACTGGTACCTTTATTCCTAAAAACAAACTAAGTTTTTGGGCTATTTTCGTTTGAAGTTTTGGCCATAGACCTTTTAAATAAGTTATCATATTCTTAACTGTTTTTGGTATTGTTGTTTTTAATTTTTGTAACCTTATAAACTCTTTATTTTTGAGAGCTTGAACAGCTTTAGTACCTTTGATATATTGAGCTGATTTTTTAGTAAGCTCTACACCAGGATCTAAAACTTTTAAACCAAAACCTGTTATCCTATTTAAAGTTTTAATTCCATTTTTTTTCCCTAAGTATTTTAATAGCTGAACTAAGCCATATCCTCCAGCAAGTCTAACCCCGTGTAAAGTAAAACTTAAAAGCTTTGGAGTTAAAGAATTAGCCACAATATTATTAGCTAAATTTTTTGCGTATATATAATAACTCATATCCTCTATTATTCCTTCATTAATTATGACGATTGGATTTGGAGTTATAGAAGTTATAAAACCAACTTCTTTATTAAATGTATGAATTACCTGCTCTACTTCAAACATTCCAGACATATTATTTTTTATATCACTCATAAAAACATAGTCATACGGTTTTACAGTTGGATCCCCTATAATCAACAATTGTCCAGAATACATTTCTTTCATATAATCTTTTAAAGCAGATTTTGTAATTCTGTAAGCACATACTTCTTCGTTTTTCCAATAAACATTTATAAACCCTAAAAACTTGGGTTCAAAAGCTCCTGAAGCATCAACCGAAGTATCAATATTAATAAGTTTCTGCATGTTTGGATATATGTTTTGATCTACATAAACTTCATCAAACTCTTCTATTTTTCCTCTTTTTACTACCACAGGTTTTCCAATGGTGTAAATATTATTAGAACTTACGCTAATTTGATTAGATATTATATCACTAAAATCATCATAAATATGAAGTTGCCTGTATGGCTTCACATTTTCTATTACATCTTCATCTGCAATTGTTCCATCAGCGTTTCTCTTAGGCTTGTCATTTATATATTTTATTGAATAGTCATAGGCTAAATCCCATAATGGATGCCCAAAAAACACTGTTGATCTAAACCCAAATGGATGAATTGTACCAATAAAATTTGGAGCTGCCATAGCACAAGTTTGAAGTACATCGTAAGGAGTTTTACCGTACAAAGTTATATTGAATAATGCATCATCGAAACCAAACCCTTCTTCTGCATTTACCAGATTTGATGAAGAGGGATGAATATTTTGCGTAATTTCAGAGTACTCAAATACATTAACAAGGTTTAAATGATCTTTTGGTTTTCCTTTAATAGAAGCAAAAAGTCTTCTAACTCCATCCACAGTCCCTCCAATAAGATCAAGTATCATCCAATCAGGGAAATCTTGGTATATTAGATTTTTATATTTATTTATAAAATACTCGTTATTATTCCAGAAGTCAGGTTTAAATCCTGATCCAAAATGCTCTAATCCTAAAGCATTTTCTTTGTAGAATTTCCCTTTTGAAAATCTATGCCAGAAACGGCCTTCCGTTTTTTGAAGCATATCTCCTATAATCTTAGCTGGTTCTTTAGATGTTCCAATAGTCTCCCCAGGCTTGACTTGTAATGGCTTTAATAGTTCTATTGCATCACTTTGTGCGACAAATATTACATCTTCGTTTTCATCTATATTTATTTCTGTTATTGTTCCATTAAAAAGTATGGGTAAATCTGCCGGACTAGAGCCATAACCTATTCGTAAATGTATTCTTGCCCCTGCTTCTAACTGTACACTAGTGGTTTCTCTGCTTCTTGCTATCCTTTTTTCTTCAAGTTGCTCCCAGGGAGTCATTTTCCATAAAGCCTCAAAGAAAGAATATTCTACTTCATACTTTTTATAATCTGTTTCAGCTTTTGTTAAATTTCCTCTAGAGTTAGACATATGAATCATGCATGTGTCTGCTGCTATTTTTCTGCTTCTTACAACATCTATACTTTTAACTCCATTATATTCGTAGAAGTTATCATGCAATCTCCACCACCATAATCTTTCTCCTTCATCAATAAGCATAATATAAAAAGTAGGAAAAGCTCTAACTAATCTACCTTTTTTACAGTACACAAATATATCATGTAATGTATCAACAAAACGATCAGGAGAAGTTCTTGTACCTCTTCTTTGATATTCTTCCTGGTTGTCTGTAACATTACTAATTATTACATCTTCAAGTTCTGTTGTTACATAGCCATTTTTTAAATCTACAATTGAAACCGCCTGATTTCCACCACTATCAAGGTGAGTCATTTCTGTAAAATCAGGATTATTTAACGCTTCTTCTACATACTCTGCAAAAGTAGTGGTTAATGCTATAGCATAAAAGTCTGGATCAACAAATTCTTCGTTGTTTGGATCATAAAGATATGAGTTTATTGGTAACTCGTTATACTTTGGTAACTCTAAATCAGGATACAGTTCAACATATCTCAGAATTTCTTTTAACTCAAAATAATCTGCTATTCCTTCTTGTGGAGATTTTTTTATTTTGTTTTGATAAATTTTATTCACTGATTCAAATCCTTCTGGAGCTTTATAAAATCCTATCAATGTTATAGATATTTCATATGCTCCAGGCATATTGGGAATAGTACTGACTACATAATCCTGATAACCAACAGCATCAATTCCTGTTAATTTAGCCATATCATGATGAAATCTCATAATAGGCATGTCAAGTATATTTGCATATCTTGTTTCCATTGCCTTAACATAGGATATCATATTATCAAATTTTGTTAATTCTTCTTTGTTTTTTGCAATGAAGTTAAGGCTAATTAAAACTTCTTTTCCTCCCAGGTATTGATGTGCAGGAGATGTTTGCATATTTAACTTTATGGTATTAACTTTATTTGATATTGAGACAGCTATATCTGTTAACATTAGATTTGGAAACATTTTGACTTCCATATCTAAGTCATGTTGAAATGTTTCAGCCATTTCTTTTATTTTTTCTCTTCGTTTTTCTTCATTTTTCCCATTTAAACTAATAGCAGAAAGTAATAATGAATCTTTTGATGATACAAAATAATATTTGCCTTCCTGTCTTTCGTGAGAATAAATGTCAAATAAGAAGATTTTAGGAATAGATTCTGTATCACCCTTTTCTATCATTTCTTTATATTCTTTAAACCTTGTATTAACTCTTTCTTGATTAACTGGATCTCTTAAAGGTAATCTAAATACAGGTATATCATTATATGGATCTTGAAAACTGTAGACAGGATCATTTATAACATAATATGGATCTTGAAAACTGTAGCCATGATCATTTATAACATAAAAATCCCAATGATCATTTATAACATAAAAATCCCAATCTTCAGGGCGTTCTACAACTAAAAATGGATCGTAATACAATTCATAGTTTTTAAATTTATAACTCTGTAGACCATAGATGTCATCTAAAATATTTTCTGCTTCACCATAAAAATCACGTGCTATAAGTTTAAACTTTTTCCTGTATTCGTCTTCACTCATTTTTCCTAGTTCAAATTCTTGTTTAAGTTTTACAAATTGTTCGTAATATTTATCTTTATATAGTTGTAATTGTCTCTGGGCTACTTGAACACTCTTATAATCATGCAGATTAATTTCTTCTTGGCTTTCTCCATCTATATAATCAAGTGTATGTGCTGGTATTATAGAACTCATTAATCTTATATAATCTTCTTTTGTTTGCAATGTTTCTGGAGACACTACTTCAAACCAAAAATTATTTGTATTTAAGTTTTCTTTAAATAGTGGGAGTTGTGTTCCATTATGTCTCATTCCAGTTCCTTCTAATAATCTTTGATAATAAAACCTAAATAACTTCCAATCAAAAACATCACTAAAATTTGCATAAGGTGGTATATCTAAATATGCAAGATAATTAAATTCAAGAAGTGTTAGTGTTGCTTTTATAACATTCGGAAATCCTTTTACATTTGTTAAAGTTATATTTTGTAAAGTAACTGCAAAAATATCTTTTTCTAGATTTAAGAATTCATTATCTATAGGTAAAAATGGAGTAAGCATAAATTGAGCGATTAAACTTCTAAGTCCATTTATATAATAAACAGGAATAATAGTTTCTCCATCTCTTATAATAGTAGCAAATTCATCCTTTGGTTCTATAGGAGTACCATTTATATCTTCCAGACCATTAAAATATATTTCCATCTGAATTTGCTTTATCTGATGGCCAACTGATCCTTGCAATGTTGTTTGATGTCTTAATACTGCGGCAGGATTGGATTCATTTATTTGAATAACTTGTATATGGGTTGGTGGTATATTAAATTTAACATCTCCTATTACCACTTCATTTTCTAAGTTAAATTCTCCAAGATATATTTCTCTGTCATCTTCTAGTTCTTTTTCTACCTTTAACTTAGAAAACTTATCTGGTCTATCTGGGTCTTCATTTTTCCATTGTTGTATTTCGACTAAAGATAGATTCGAATATTCCGTAAATGCAACTTCTGCAAGTTGATTTTTTATTAGGCTTCTGTTAACATTAATCCATTTATCACCATGCCTTACATATAAGATTGCAATTGGCCTTCCATATGTATCAAGAGCAAGCATTCCAGATTCTTTGTCTATCCTAAAGTCAAATATATAATCATCTGCATTTTTTATTAAGTTTTCAACAAACAATACAGCTTCTTCTGCGTAGTTAGGAGTTTTTACAATGTCAAAATTTTTATCACGCTCTATTTCATCGGCGTTTATATTTGCCAATCTTACACTAAATAATGCTAAATTTTTATCAATATTATATTTTTCATAAACCTCTTCGTAATTCCATATTGTACCTTTGGTATCAGAGGTAATTATAGCATTGAAATCAATGTCAGCAAGTTTACCTAATTCTTCTCTGTTTTTAGTTATTTTATTATATTCATCCAGATATCTATCTTTAGGACCTAAAATAAGATAAGGAGTGTCGCCATCATAAATCCAGGCGACATCCTTTTTTATTAAGAAACCTTCTTTCGCTTTTGGCTTGATAAGATTTCCGTCATAATCTCTTTCTATAAAATATTGATATTGCTTCATGCACAAACCCTCCACTTAAGCATTAATCGCTTTTAAGACTTGTTCCTGAATCCAATTTTGTGATATATCGTTCCTATTGTCTGTTGCATTAATATTAATGTTCATTGGCAAACTGGTTGTATTGTACATGCTTTGTGCTACAACACCAGCCAGTTGTTCTATGTTTTTGTCAATAGTAGTCATTGCACTTATATTTATATCATAACCTGTTCCAGATACTCCTGGAACATAGTTATAAGAAGAATATGTTGGACTACTACCTCTTGGTCTCATACCAGGGGCATCAATAAAATCCATAGGTAGATTTCTATCAGCCGCCAGCATAGAGCCAGCAACAAACCCACCTGCCAAAGCAGCACCAACACCAAGCAAGCTAACTTTTCCAGACATTCTACTACGCAATCTTCTTATTATTGTTGCACCAGTTTCTTCTGTCTGTGTTCTTATTGCTTTTTGTATTGCACTTGTATCAGTCATTTGTTGTGATACATCTGTTGCTATATCAGCACTCATAGCAGCTTGTCTTACTGCTGCTTGTTGCTGAATTTCGTCTCGCATCTTTTTTATTCCGTCTGCTTCTGCTTCTAACCCTACTATTCTAAGCATATATTCCAGGTTTGTAGTAGGAGCAACATTTTGGCCAGTTAATAAGTTTACAAAATCTTCATAACTTCGCCTGCTTACTTTTTCACTTAAGCCAAGCTCTGTAGAAACAGAATTCCACATTTCTGCTCCTGCAAGCTGTCTAAGTTTTATAAAAGCATCCACCTGTTCTTGGGTGAATAATCTTTTATCACCTATTTTAGCACTAACCAAATAGTGTAGCGAAGTTGCTCTTCCGCTAGGGTCAAGACTTCCTTCTGATATGATCTTTATAACTTCATTTATAGTTTCAATAGCCGACATGGCTTCATCTTTCGCTGATAGATGTTTTCCAGATAAGGAAGTCTGAATCAAAGCACCTATTCCTTCTTGCAAATGCTTAATGTCTTGTGGATCAGTAAGAAATACTTCTCCAAGCTGCAAAGCTCCTAAGCCTATATTGGTTAGACGACCAGTATACAAGGGGTTAAGGTTTTTTGATACAAAAGTTAAATCATCATATGCTTTTCCTATCCTCATTGGAATAGTATCTGATTTTAATAATTCTTCAATAGGAGTACCTTGTAATATGGATTTTCTTACACTTTCAAGAGTTCCTCCTTCACCATACTTAAATTCATCTATTAATAATTGTGCATTCTTTTTAAGGGCCTCTTCCCATTTATCATAATTATAATCACCTGATGCCAACACATAAGATGTTCTATCTCCGTCAGAGTCTCCATAGAGTGCTTTTGTAAGTATTGCTGATAATTTAGTTGCTCTTGGTTCTAATGAATCATCTACTTGGAATTTTACGACATCAACGGAGTGCCTATGAATTGTAGGATACCTTACTAATAAACCATGATGTCCTTGCCCTTGCATATTTTGTATTATATTAACCCTTTCGATTAATTCGTCTCCTGCATCACTTATCTCTACTTTACGAAGGGCCTCTTCAAACTCTTTGATGCTATTAAAACCAGCCATCCTAAGAGCTTGTTCTCTGCTGATGAAAACAACATTAGGATCTTGCACTTGGCTAGTAAATTTATTTAGTAAATCTTCATCAATATCTATTATGTCTTTTAAATCATCAGCAAGCTCAGGAATAGGGTTCATTACATGAAGTAGTCCACCGCCAGAACCAAAAAGTCTTCCAGTATATACGTTGTCATAAACTAACCCTTTGTTTCCTGTTAGGTCCACTTTTATAAAATCATAATATTCTTGTACGCTTCGCTGTAGCTCGTTAAGAATATCTTCTTCTCTCATTACTTTTCCGTAATAGTTTAGAACTTCCTGTCCAGAATGATATTGGTTATATTTTTCTATTGCTTCAATAATGTTTAATTGATACCTAGGTAAACCTGCTGTTGGATAAAGACCAGAGTCTTCAATAATTCTAGGATCTACTCTTCCTATTAATATTTCATTTACTTGTTTAAAGTTTCTGTCATCAAGATCCAACAACACTGGTTCTGGAAGTTCTAATATAAAAGCTTCCCTTTCAGGATCAATAAGTGTTCCTTTTAAAGCTTCTCTTGTATATAATCCCTTTTCAAAGCCAAGTATTCCTTCAACATGCCCTTCTCGAAGCTTTCTCCATCTTCCTTCTATGTTTTTAACTCTAAGAGTATCCTCTGGAATTCCTTCATCTAAAAGAAGATACCTTAAGACATTAGCTTCATCTCTGGCTACTGCTCGTGTTCGATCGCTGACATCGCTAAGAATCATTTTTTCTAGCCATTCTGCCTGCTCATGGAATCCTCTAAGTCTTAGGCTTTGAACTTCCTGTATACTGAATTTAGCTCCCCTTAATCCTAATGCTTCTTCACCAAGGTTTGATAAGTGGAAGTTCATATCAACATTAGCCAAATGAACAGGTAACATTAGTTCGTCTTCTCTAATTCTTATTCCAACATCAGACAGAATCTTGTTAATATCGTCAATGAAAGAACCATATCCTCTAACAATATCTTCAGCAGCTCCAGTTGCTTCAGCCTCTTTCAACAATTTTCTCTGTGCTTTTTCAACCATCTTATAACTGTCATATTGAATGGATACAACTCCTTGATCGTCAATAACTACAACTGCATCAATATTAAAAATTTCACTAACAAGATTGGCTATATCTTTTGCTTTTTCTTTTTTTATTTCTCCATCTAATTTATTAATTTCAAACAAAGCATTATTAATATAACCTTCAAATACTTCACCATAAGATTTGTGTTTTATCCATTCACTATTTGCTATGACAGATATATCTTCTCCGACTCTACGGGCTACGCTAGCATCATCTAAAATCTCTGATACTATTCCTTTTTCAGTGCCTACAAAATATTTTGTTCCTTTTTCTACCCTAAATATATTTTCAAATTCAAACTCATATCCACCATCATCAAGAACTCTTATTCCTAGAAGATAGTTATCGCCTTGAAGAGTAAATCTTCCAGATAATAAATTACCTTCAACAGTATCGGCATAGTTGGCATCTCTATACTTAAAAAGCTCTTCCATATAACCAACTTTATATGCTGTTCCACTTTTAGGCTCTAATCTACCTGTCTCCTCATTATAAACAAAATAATCCAAAAGATCTTCACTTAAAGTAGGAAGGAATTTTCCTTCAACTTGTTTAGTAAAAGTTCTTCGGGATTCCATGCTTTTTGCAAGACTATCAACTATTACAAACTGATTTTCAGCAACTGTTGGTAAGCTGGCTATTGAATCGTATTGATCTCCAAAGATTCTAAGTAGATCAGCATCATCCATAATTCTTACTTTTACTAAAGCTGTTTCTTGGCTTGCCATGTGTTCTGGTCCAAACAGCATTCCAACATGAACATTTTTATTTTTGCGTAACTTATCATAAGATAAATCATCTAAAATTTTATTATTCCAATACTGGATCATGTTGTCTCGACCAGCATCATTGTAAAAGCCTAGTGCAAAATCATGTCTTATATCAATTAGTGGAGCTACACCTTTTAGTGCTTCTCCTGATTTACTTGATGCCCAGTATACCTCTACACTATCTCCTAGATGTTTCTTAACTAATTGAGGAATATCTTTTACAGCTTTTGCTTTCTCTGAAAGCCATATTACATTTCCTTTTTCGTCATACCAGGTTCCATCTCCACCTAAAGGATCAAAAAAACCACCAGTGTGTACCGTTAACCTCTTTAAAAAATCCGCGTGAGCACTCCCAGTAACATCAAGATTAATGTCTTCTCCATATTTTGAGCTTGATAAAGACTCTATTGCTTCCCTTATAATTTTATTTACCCTGCTATTTGCATCATCTATTCTGCCTTCTTCTGTTAGTTTTACGATTATATCCATCTGTGTTTCTAGCTGATGTAAGATCCTGTCAAAAGCGGTATTAATCTCTACTTTTCTTAAGTTTGTGCTTTGCCTATCAATAAATGCTAAAGGAGCTATTCTTTTTATTTTTCCAAATTGAATATATCCTTCTTTACTGATAAGTGGCAGCCTTACATTAACAGCATTTAAAGAATTGTCTACAGCATTTCCATACACACCCCTGTTTAGTGTGTTAAATATTTGCAGGGTCAACTGAGGATTACTTGGAGAACCTGTGTTAATAAGCCTCATATCTAAAGCACTGTTGCTCTTTCTAATTGTTTGCCATGTATACTCTAGGAATTCATTAAGAGATTGCTGCATTGTTTTTGGTCTTTTTTTGGTAAAACCAAAAGCATCATATAGCTGGTTTAGTGAATCATCTAATTCATTTACAACATCAAAGGAGAGTAGGCTGCTTTTTTTATTGCCACTTATAACTCTAAAATCTTGCATGTTTTTTACTTCTTGTAATTTTTGGTTTACAATCTGAAAAGCATCTTCGCCAGATAATTCAAGGACTCTCCTTGGAGACAAACTCTCAACCTCAATAAAGTCTCTTCTGAATATATCTTTTTCTTTCTTTATTTTATTTAAAAATGCAGCAAATTCACCAACTTCATATCCTGTACCTTTTTGGTTTTTACTGATTCTTTCTATAGTTTTAACTGCTTGTCGAATTTCGTATTCACTTAAATCTAATTGTGCTCCCAGCTGGTTTTCAACCATATGGATTAAGTATTCTTTTTTCATGGTTATATCATTACCAAAACTATGAGAGATTTTATTTAAAATACCATGCAGGCTAGCTTCTGTAGTGGCAGGACTTTCAAGATTTAAAAAGAGCTCTTCTCCATTTCTTCCGTAAAATGTAAAGCCATATTTACCAAATTCTGGTGTTTTAATAACCTCTCTATGTTCACTTAATCCTCTTGCAAGCATTTCTTCATAAGTAGTAGTTAGGGCAATACTGGCTTTAAGGTTTTTTTCTATTGGTATTGCTTCATAAGGATTAATTTCAAGTTGTTTTTCTATTTCACTTATTACTGGTTTTAATATTTCATATTCACTGTCAAGTCTATCTTTAAGTGCTTCATAGTCCCTTACTAAACTTTCAACAGGTTTACCATCAATAGAAAAAATACTTCCTATAAGGGTGTCTCTTTCCTGCTTATTTATTTTTCCACTTTTAAAATCTCGTTCTACTTCGACTGCTCTTACCATTCTACTAGTGGCCCAGTATCCACCACCTTCTCTTGTTGAGAACAGTTTTCTATATCTGCTTCTACCCAAATCTTCTGCCTTAAATTTATTCATATAATCAATTGCTTCATCACTTAATCCATCTGTTACCCTGAATTTTTCCTGCATAAAGTTTTGTAACTCAGCTTTGGATTTTTTGTATATAATATGCTTTTCTCCAGTAGCTTCATTTAAAAGTTCTACTCCATACATTCTTGTACTGTTGTGATCAACCTCGTAAAAGTCATTCACCCTATAAGAAACCTTGCTCATTAAATAGTTATTACGGTTTTGAACATTTCCAGATTGGTCAACAACAAATCCGATTGTGCTATCATCAATACCGCCAGCACCAGATAAAGATATTAATCTTTCTCCCCTTTTAAGACCCCTGGTATCAAAACCATATCCTGTTGCGTTTAAACCAATTTCTGGCTGATATTTAATCTTACCGTCAACACCTATAACTGGAGTCTTGTCTAGTTCTTCTATTCTTTTGCCAAAAATTGATTTACTCTTATCAAGTATCTGTGCAAGAGTGTGAGAGTCTACATCTGCAACGTGAGCTTGCCCTTCAAAAACTGTACCTGTAATTTTTGCAAGGGTATCCTGTGTTAAGTACCCTTCATTTATTTCATTAATCATATGCTCAACACCAAAATCTTTAAGCATTTCCACAGGAGATTGATATAAGGCTGAAGCTACCTGTTGAGTATCAATAAACTTTCTGCTTAGAAAATTATTTACAAAAGTTTGGTTTTCTTCAGGACTCAAATTATCTGTAATAAAAGCAATTAAAGACCTGTTATCAAAGTTTCTTATATTTTGCCCTGCATAAAAAGCATCTGGATTTTCTGTTATAAATTGAGCAAAATCTCTTGCTACGTCAACAGGGTTTTGTTGTTTTGTCAAAAACTTTATTCCTTTTTCAACCTCTTCGATTGGTTTTATTTGTCTGCCATTTACATAATATGTTTTTCTAAAATCAATTACGCCTTCTTGCTTTATAAGGTCTTCAACCCATTTAGCATGTTGAACGATCCTACCATTTTCCATTCTAACACCAAGACCCTGTCCTTCTCCTGAATATTTCATAAGGTCTGTAAGAGTTCTGTACTGATCAGGATCTAGTTGTCCACCACTTTTTACAGTTTTAACTATTCCTTCCCACTCTCTTAAAACTTTTTGACTAGGGGCAATAGTATAATTTCTAGACCCTACTCTTTGTAGTTTTCCATCTACATATTGATAATGGTTAAAGGAAATCTCTGTAGGAGTAAAATAGTTTCTTGCACTTTCATTTAAACCACCCAGGGTTTCCATGTCAAAAGAAAAGAAACTTGCCTGTTCTCCTTGCCATAAAAACTCTCTAAAGTTACTTATAGCTTCCTGTGGGTAAACACCATAAAAATTACTAGTTACATTTCTCCAGATCTCTATATCAGATTTACTGGCTTTTTTGTGTACATTTCTATAAAATTTTTCTACATTTTCAAGCTCCTTGGCAGACAATCCTGGTTGCTTCTTTTCGACCCAGTTGTGGGCATACAGGAGTGTATTTGTAGGAGAAGTAGGATTAGTAACACGTATCCCATATTTTTCTATTCTTTTTTTTTCGTATTCTGACATTGGTTTCAACATATTATATATATCTCTTGTGTTTATCATTATAATCAACCTCCCATAGCTACCTGTATGCCGTTTGCCACTTGTGGTCTAACATCATATTTAATATTAAGATTCATTTCTACCCTGTTATCTGTCCTTGGTTTTATTTCTATGTGTATGTCTTTTAAATTGTAATCCTGGAGAACTGATCTTAATCTATTACCAACAAAAGGGGTTCCATCCCTAAAAGTTTTACCTACAGGATAAGGAGTAGGTGTTAGCTTTTCATCTTCGGAGAAGTCTTGCCAAACTCCAAAATCATTAATATCCAGCCCTTGATCCTCAATAACCTTTATCATGGAGTCTTCTAGTTGTACTCCCTCTTTCCAGCCAATCCAATCTGCTTCTGGAAGATAGTATTCTTCAAAATATTTTTCAAGTGCAGGCTTTACATCTGGCTCTTCTCCCCACAAAATCTGATATAACCTTCTTTGATGTTTAGGAATGAGCTTTAGTATCTCAGCTCTTTTTTTAGGATCTCTTTCATTTGCAAAGTACTCAAAATAGCCACGTTCTCTGCTTGGAAGAGCAGCATATATTTGAGAACGAGTAGAATTCTCATCTATTCCATATATTGTAGATTTGTATCTTTCTCTGTATTCTAGAGCTTTTCTTGCATATGGCCCTAAGCCGATTAAGATCTGATTTTCCTGGAGTTCTAGTATTTCTTTTTGGAGATTTTGCCTCCAGTCGCTAATAATATCTTCGGTTGTCTGTACTTTATATTCAAGCCTTCCTTCTTCATTAATAAAGGCTTTTACATAATCTTCTCCCTTAAGGTTTTTTGAAAACCTTAAATATTTAAAGTTTTCTATTTTTCTTTCTTTCTTTCTTACTTCAGCTTGTAATTCCTCTAGCTCTCCTATAATTTCATCCAGATTGATACCTTCTTTTTTTCTGGCCAGATCCTTGTACTGATTAAATAATCTTTGATATTTTAAATATTCCAGAATATCAAAGTATTCCTCAATTTCTCTTTGCTCTACTCTACGTTTGGGAATCCAGGCTTCTCCCGTTTCCATCTCATGCTGCATTACTGCTAAAGAGCCAATCGCAGACATTATAGAACTAGCTACAGCAAATCCTTTTGCATATTTTCCTTTAACAAGCAGCTTTCCAATTATGTATCCTGGAACTGCCCCTGCTAAAGTTGATGCTACTGGATGTCTAGCAAATATACTTTGGTATGTTGGAACTATATAATCACTGATGGGATTGGTCCATTCCTGCCATGCTTTTCCGTATATTTGCTTATTTTCATAGTGTTCTGTTGGAGATTCTACAGCTAAAAACTTATTATGAATTATAGGAATATTGGCATGTGCAAATAGTTCCCACGCCTTACCGACAAACCTGCCAGCAGCACTGTGCTTTGCGTAAATATCAACTGGTGATTCTGCTGTATTATTAGAAGCTCCTGCCTCTAAAAGAAGTCTATTAACATTAATACCATCGTGTTCTACTACAGCAGGTATAGGATCATTACCGTGATACTTCGGAATAATAATATCGACTTTTGTTCCTGGGAACATGTGCTCCTGTATTATTCCTATACTAGCCTGCCCTACCTCTTCCTCTGCATTAAAGGAGGGGCTTACTGCTGCAAAAGTATATATCTGATTTTCGCCTTCTACAATAAATCGTGTGCTATCTATAAACTTCTTAATAGTTACAGTTTTTCTTGTAACTTCATTCTCTATAAACTTGTAAGGAGTTATAAAATATTTTTCCCTTTGTTTTTTGCTTTGCTCTAAAGCTTGATTTAAAAATGCTCTTTCTTCTTCTGTTAAGTTTTTGCTTTGTGCTATCTGTTTCCAGAGTTCAAACTCCTCTGAATAAGGAGCAACATCAGCTAGAATTGCTGCCCTATCCACTGCACCATAACGACCAAACTCGTCAGGATGAAGAGGATGTAAAGACTCATAAGCAGCACCTGGCAACCTTATTTCTCCTCTGGGAATTAATGTGTAAGGATCTCCTTGTTGGAAATTAATATAATAATTTTCTCCTGGTAGCCAGTCAGGCATCATATTAGGTAATGTGTTGATTCTTACCATTCTATTACTAGGATGGTTAAAGAAACGCCTAAAACCTTCAGAAAATCCTCCGCCCAAACCACCAAGATTCATATCCCAGAATCTATTAGAAGGAGCATAAGCCCTGTCCGCAGAATCTATAACGGATTTTCCTTCTCCATGATTACCAAAAGGAATACCCATAATAAAACCTTGAGCACCAAAGAGATCCTGGAATAGGTAAGCACCATGTTTAAGCTGGTAACTTAAACTACGGGGATCCTGTGGCTTTCCTGCTGGCAATTCGTTTTGCATTGGATCTCTATATGGCAATATATAGCCATGCTCTTTTAGATCAGCATAATAAATATTTCCAGACTCTGCTTTTATAGCATTATTAATATAAGCTATTTCTTCCATAGACTGAAGATTGGCACTTTTAACAGGAAGTACAGCTGCCTGTCCTTTTATTTTTTCATTTATAGTTTCTATATCTGCTTGAGTAGAAACATGTCCATAACCTGGAATATAACTAAAGACATTGCCAGCATCATCAATAGCTATCGGATAACCATGAATCTCTGTGCCTGGTACATATGTTGCAAGCTTAAATTCTCCACCCTGAAAAGTTACAATAGGAATACCTTCATAGTAATCTTCTTCCATTTGTTGTCTTAAATCTTCTTTTGTTGCACCTGCACCATAATCAATTTGTGGTTTTAGTATTCTTCCTATTGTTAAATTAGCAAACCAACTATAAGGATTGTTTGGATCAAAAGCAGGTCCACTTAAAGGGTATGGTCTATCTTTTCTATGCATCTTTTCAAACCAATAAGGATCAAGAAGTCTTTTTAAAGGAGCAAGAGGATACCTGGGTGTTGGTAGCCATTGATGGCTCCAGTACTGCTCTTTGCTTCCATAAACTGTTTCTGTGTACACCCATTCACTCATTGCTCTACGATAGCTATTGGGTTCAAAATACATTATTTCTTCACCCATCCACGGACTGGAGCTTAATATCCAGTGTCTACCTTTGCGGACAGGATCTTCTCCCCTGATATAATAATCTACCCACTCATCATAAGTTCTTGAGCTAAATATACCTGTTTCTCTAGCAGCCCATCCTACTATTGGTATAGAACCCAAGGAATATTTTAAGTTTTCATTTCCAGGAGTTACTTCATCCATCCATTTTAATGCATCTGTAATATGAAGTGCATCTTTTACTTTAGCTAATCCTAATCGTGTGTGAGCTTTTGCTCTTTCGTATCTTTGATGAAGTGTATATCCTTCTGAATCTCTTGAGTGGTCGTTAATATATCTTATTAGCTGGACACCTGTTTGAATTGGAAGTATTCTTTTAAAATACAAATTACCAAGAGTAGATGCTGTTGAGCCTAAGCTTGCATCTGATAAGGCAAGAGGAATGCTTGTACTTCTAAAAATATCATTAGGAATATTGGCTAATCCATAAAAAAACAAGTCGGCTGTATTAATGTTTCCCATATCTTCTCTTCCGCCGACAAACATTTTTTTAACAATATCCCATGAAATCTCTCCTACACTTTTAGCCTTTTCTAAAAATGTATCCCCTGTAATATTCCAGGTTTTATTTATAGCTAGAACATCTGAATGAAAGTTCTCATAAAAATCCTTAACAGGTCCCTGAGAATACCAGGGATGAGTTCTGCTGGTCATATCTACTACAATTTCTTCAAACAATTGTTTCTGATCAGTAGCCCCATGAAAAAGATCATACATATAATTTTTAGCAAGTTTACCAGCATCTTTTGCACGGGCTTCCTGATACATTTGATCTGCAAGTGTTGCAAGAGAGTCTTGAAATTGTTTTTTGGAGATTGCTTTGCTTTCGAATAGACTTTCTAATCTATTAAAAAGGTCAATTTCACCCAGCAAAGCTTCTCCTTTATCTAGCCTTATTTTATTATAGTCACCAATTAATTCTCCAAACAGTATTCTACTTGCATCTTTTCTAATAAGATCAATGCCAGTTTGCAATTCATTATTTGCCATTATGGAAGGGTTTTGGACAACCCTAACTGTATCCATTAGAGTATAATATTGCTCTTCAAATCTTTTAGCAATATGACTTCCGTATTTATTTTTATCTATCCTTGATAGTAGTTTTAAATAGGATTCAACAATATCTATATCAGTTGCAAAGCTTAAATCCTCAAAACGTGTTCCTTTAACTAGTTCTCTAAGAACGGTTTCATTTATGCCCTGGGCATATATATCTAAATAATCCCCTACTAAATGCACATTATCAGAAAATATGTTATCTTTGCTTATCTTGTCAAAAGCCCTTTTTATAGTATTGGGTGTCCATTCTTCGTCATTAAATTTAGTAAAAAAAGATTTTATTTTACCATAAACACCTGGCTCTCTGGATTTTGCAATATCTAAAGCTTCAGCTATTACACCCCTATCTTTTGGAGCATTAACACCAGACATTTGAGCCATTAATCTTCGTGTTCTTCCAAATCTACCAGAAGTGAAATGAACACCACTCTTTACTGCAATAAAATCTCCATTTTCTATTCTGTAAATAGTATCTCCAACGCCATAAAGCGTTTCTTTTAGTATTCCTTTTCCATCTGCTAAATCAGTACCTGATAAAATTGGCTGGTGATATCCTGCTCTTAGAACGTGAATAGGTTCTTTTCTAAATTGCCTATATTGATGCACCTCACTTAGATATAATACTCTACCTAAAATTCCACCAGAAAAAGTATCTGCAAGTTTATCTAAATCTCCTGCAAGCCTTCTAGCATCTACTAGGTTTCCTCTATACATAAGCAACCTGTGATCTGGTATGAACTCTGCTGGTTTTTTAAGTTGTTCAAGAAACTTTAGAGTATATTCTTCTAAGTGAAAATCACCAGACTTATGTAGTTTAAGCAAATCTTCTGCTGTTGCTTTTCTATATCCTGTCACGGTAGATAAAATTCTACTTATAAAATTGTTAGACTTTTCGTGAGAACTCAATATCTGATCAACAGATGCTTTTTGGATATTATCTGTTATTTGAGATGACGTTTTTTTTGCTCCGATAACTTTTTCTTTGACTATTCTTTCCAAGTTAGCTTGTGCTTTAATGATAATGTCTTGATCTATTTTTGAGGATTCTCTTTGCATGACCAAAACTTGGTTTACAGCCTGAATAATTTGATCCTCAAAATCCCTTTTTCTCATTTCATAGGCATATCTATCGCTGCTCTGTCTGGCCAAGTTAGTAAGTTTATATGCAACATTTTCCTTTAGCCTGTCAACCTGTTTTCTTTGATCTATATCAAGATCTTTTTTTAAGTTTTCAAGGCTATCCATTATTTTTTGTTGCATTTTACTGTTTTCTAATTCTCTGCCAATTTGAGATATTTTTTCTTCAGTTTTTCTTTTTACAACATCAACCTGTAAATCTTTTAGCCTTTCTTTTTCTGCTCTTAATATTCTTTCGTAATTATCAGAAATTGAATCTCCAATTCCTCGAATTGTTTGTTTTAAGGTTGTTTTTTCATTATAAAAATATGAACGAAAATGTTTTCCGTAATCAACGGAGCTTAGAGCTTTTATTCCACTTCTAGCTTTTTCATTAGCAACTGAATCTAAAGCCCCAATAATTCCTCTTGGGTGTAAAGCATGAATAGCTCCTAGACCACCTAACACAGCACCTGCACCAAGAGCGACCTTTTTTGCAGTTTCTGTTTTTTTATGCAACTGCCTGCTCCGTTCTGTCATGGCAAGCTCTGCTTTATATTTATTTATATAGTAGTTGCTAGGAGTCATATTTTACACCTCTGTTTTTAAGATTGAACCATGTTTTTGTCAGGAACAAATAATTGAACTTTGCTTTTAATTTCTAAAATATGATTTGACCTAACATAATAATCAAGCAGGGTATAAATATCCCAATGATTCATTTCTTCAGGAGTAACTTGAGGAGGAAATGCAGCAAGGATTTGATTTTCTACCATAGCCATATAGTTTTTTTCATATTTTTGCTGTAATCTCTGCACTTCTTTAGAAATAAACTCCTCATCACTCCAACCAGATTTATCTATAATTTCTGATGCTAATACCTCTGGAATTCCAGCATATTTACAGTTTTCAAAATCATAATCTTCTGGATAGACTACGCACAGTTCACAAATCGTTTCAGAAACAATGGCTTCTTCTACATTTGGGTTTAATACAAGGTTTTCAAATTCATATTTTGTTAAAGGGCGAAATATAAAATAATCTTCTTTAATTGTTGTTTCAAATAAAATTGGATATCTTTGCTTAAGAAAAAAGACAAGCCTTTCTTTATCCATTAAGATCAATCCTTATTTTTTATAGACGGATTGCACCACTATTAGAAGTAAATCCAGATTTGTTTAAGATTTGTTCACTTAGTAATCTTGGAGTACCAGCTCGGCCACTTATAATATCATCATGCGAATAGTTTTCTGGCCAGAGAACACACATTTCAGCAATTTTTTCTTCTCTAAACCACTGAAGGTCAAAATCGCTTTCATGATCGGATAATAATTTTTTGTACTCCAGTCTACCCAATGTTCTCCAAATAAAAATACCAAAATCAAATTCTGTCATATAAATTTCGCCATATTTCTTTTTCCAATTAGCAATCATATCCTCGGTTGGACCGCCTGGAAAAATCTCCTTGTTTTCGTTTTCTAAATTTTCTGTTAATTTTTCTTTTGCCATCACTATACCTCCTAATTTTATTTTAGTTATAGTTATACAATTATAGAATATAGTCAAATCAATGCTTTTTCAATAGTTTTGATATTACATAATACTTATGCTCTTAATAGTTTTAAATGCCTGAAAATTAACTGGTTAACTAAATTGTTTTCCGTTGGTTAAAGACTTTCTCTTCGTCAAATATTAAATGCAGGCTTCCTTTGCTATATAGAAGAAAGCCTGTTCTTTTCTTTTATTCTATTTCTTCCTCGGAAACGCCTACATTGGTAAAATGAACAAACACTCTATCATGTGGTATGATATATTGTCCATTTGTTACATATTCTTTAGGATGTATATCTTTACCGCCAAAATCTGTTCCGCCTGTTTCTTCGTCATACAATCTCCAACCGGCTGCAATTATTGGTTTTTCTTCGTTTCCACTTCCAGGGATATCAAAAACCAAATCTTTTGTCGGGGTCATGGTTCCGTCTTCGGCAACTTCCCATTCTACTGATTGTCTTTTGTAAATGGTATTGGTGTAATCTAATTCATTGCCATTCTCATCTACAATCCCGACATACTTTAAAACAGACTTTGACTGTTCTCCAAGAAATTTGAAATAAACATCATTAAATTTA
>ERZ773359.2542-NODE-2542-length-22841-cov-6.387914_pt1 | contig 22841 bp, 25 predicted proteins | sample MGYA00374955_ERZ773359 | MGnify/ENA primary metagenome ERZ773359 (study PRJEB29098, sample SAMN04486028) | biogas fermenter metagenome | study: EMG produced TPA metagenomics assembly of the Biogas fermentation microbial communities from Germany - Plant 4 DNA1...
TTAAAGAAATTATACTTTAAGGTTGGCAGGAGTGTCAAAAGTTTTATAATTGTTTTAATAATTAAACATCTTCAGTATAGTCCCCGGTTGCGTCCATGAGCATTCTTACATATATTGCTATCTCATGCTATTTAACTTGTGCTGCTGCTGCCAAAGCCAAATCCGCCGCCGCCAAGGTACGTTCCAGATCTTCAGCGGTATGGGCAAGGGAGATAAATCCGGCCTCAAACTGTGACGGTGCTAGATAAATACCGTTTTCCAGCATGGTTTTAAAGTAAGTGCGAAAACGAGTTAAATTTGATTTCTGCGCTACAGTATAGTTGCTAACCTTTTCAGTATTAAAATATAGGCAAAACATGGAGCCTACCCGCTGCAAACAGACGGGTACACCGTGTTTCGCCGCCAGTTTTTCCAAGCCGGTTGCCAATTTCTCTGCCTTATCCTCCAAAGCCTCATATACACCAGGCTCTTTTAAGGCCAAAAGCATTTCTTTGCCGGCACTCATGGCCAGGGGATTGCCGGAAAGTGTTCCCGCTTGATAAACGGGGCCGGCTGGAGACACATATTCCATAATTTCCCGGCGGCCGCCGTAAGCTCCCACCGGAAGCCCTCCACCGATAATTTTACCTAAAGTGGTAAGATCAGGCTTAATTTTAAAAAGCTCCTGGGCACCACCGTAGGCCACACGAAAACCGGTCATGACTTCGTCGAAGATTAAAAGCGCGCCATATTTTTCCGTCACCGCCCGTAATCCTTCTAAAAACCCCGGTTGTGGCGGCACAAGCCCCATATTGCCGGCAACCGGTTCCACAATCACAGCCGCAATCTCTGCACCATAGCGGGCAAATAAATTTTCTACAGCTTCTAAATCATTATATTCCACCGTTAATGTATCCGCCGCCGCGCCGGCAGTGACACCGGGACTATCCGGCAAACCAAAGGTGGCAACACCAGAACCGGCTTTAATTAAAAGACTGTCGGCATGGCCATGATAACAGCCACTAAATTTAACGATTTTTGCCCGCCCGGTATAACCGCGGGCCAGCCGCAAGGCCGCCATCACCGCTTCCGTGCCGGAATTAACCATTCTCACCATTTCGATGGAAGGCACGGCCTCAATAATTAAACGGGCTACTTCCGTTTCCAGCGCGGTGGGAGCACCATAACTGGTGCCGCGGGTAGCCGCCTCTTTCACCGCTTTAACAATACGGGGATGAGCATGGCCTAAAATCATTGGTCCCCATGATCCCACATAGTCGATATATTCATTACCGTCCACATCATAGATTTTTGCACCTTGAGCTTTGGCAATGAAAACAGGATCCATTTCCACTGCTTTAAAAGCGCGCACCGGACTATTTACGCCACCGGGCAAAACTTCTTTTGCTTCTCGATAAAGATTTTGCGAACGTGCAAACATTGTCCTCGCTCCTTGTTGCTATGATCTTTCCTGCAACCAGAGGGCTGCATCTTTAGCATGGTATGTCAAAATGATATCGGCGCCCGCCCGTTTCATGGAAAGCAGCATTTCTAAAACAATTTTACTTTCCTCCAACCACCCTTTTTCTGCCGCCGCTTTTACCAGTGAGTATTCGCCGGAAACATTATAAGCCACCACAGGTACATTTGTTTTCTCTTTAACGGCACGAATAACATCCAGGTAAGCTAGAGCCGGTTTGACCATGAGCAAATCGGCTCCTTCTGCCAGGTCCAGCTCTACCTCCTTTAATGCTTCCCTTATGTTTGCCGGATCCATTTGGTAAGAACGGCGATCACCAAATTGCGGCGCCGAATCAGCAGCATGGCGAAAAGGACCGTAAAAGGCGGAAGCATATTTTACCGCGTAGGACAAAATGGGGATATCTTCATAATGATGCTGGTCTAAAAGCTTGCGTATGGCCGCAACTCTCCCGTCCATCATATCCGAGGGAGCCACCATATCGGCCCCTGCCTGTGCATGCACAAGAGCTGCCTGCGCCAAAAGCGGTAAAGTGGCGTCATTTTTTACTTCACCGTTTTCCACGACTCCACAGTGCCCGTGGCCGGTATAGCCGCATAAACAAACGTCCGTAATCACCAAAAGCTCCGGCAGTTCACGTTTCAGCAACATGACTGTTTGCGGCACAATCTCCTGCGGGTCAAAGGCTGAACTGCCCTTCTCATCTTTATAAGCGGGAAGACCAAAAAGCATTACCGCCGGAATTCCAAGTTTTAAACAACTTTCACCTTCACGCAAAATCTGATCCGGGGACATTTGGTAAACGCCGGGCATGGAAGCTATAGGCTCTTTTATATTTTTCCCGTGGACCACAAATAGGGGATAAACAAAATCATTAACACTTAATGTTGTTTCGCGCACAAAGCGCCGTAAAGCTTCTGTGCGGCGCAAACGCCGCGGGCGTACTGTGGGAAATTGCATGCAAACACCTCCGTTTACGTCACTTTAGGAATGTTTCTCCACATCTGCAATTAGCACTTTCATAATGCCGTCAATGGTATATTCCTTCGCCTCCAAATCTACCGGCAGTCCCAGGGAACGGGCTGTTGCCGAAGTAACCGGCCCGATACTGATTAATTTTACTCCGGACAATAAAGCCTTTATTTTTTCTGGCCCGATTGTTTCCACAAAATTGCGTACTGCAGAGGAACTGGTAAAGGTAAGATAGTGAATTTTACCTGCTGCCAACATTTCCCGCAATAAACCTGCTTTTTCGCCGGTACATACAGTGCGGTAGACCGTAACCTTATCTACCTTTGCTCCCATTTTTTGCAATGCATTCGCCAAAACCGGCCTGGCCAGATCTCCTTGCGGCAAGAGCACCCATTGGCCGGGTTGTATTTTTCCCTGCAGCCCTGCAGCTATCGCTTCGGCGCGATATTCATTGGGCATATAATCAACGTCTAGACACATTTCCGTCAAACGCTCTTTTGTTTTCGGTCCCACCGCGCAAATTTTCAGCCCATGCAAAGCCCGTGCATCTTTTTTGTGCCGTCGCAAGCGTGTAAAGAAAGCATCAACACCGTTCACACTGGTAAAAATAAGCCAACTGTAGCGGTCAATTTGCGCAAGGGCTTGATCTAAAGGCTGAAAATCAAGGGGTTCTTTAATTTCAATCAGCGGGAACTCCCATGCTTCTCCGCCTAATTTTTCAATGCGCCGTGACAGCTCACTGGCTTGGGCACGGGCACGAGTAACCAGAATACGTTTCCCAAATAAAGGTTTTTTTTCCACCCAGGCCAGTTTTTCCCGCAACCTGACCACTTCGCCTACTACAATGACGGCCGGTGAAGTCACTTTTGCCGTTGCTGTTTTTTCCACAATTTCTGCCAGGGTACTTACCACCACTTGCTGTTCCGGTCTTGTCCCCCGGCTAATAATCGCCACCGGCGTGGTTGCCTTGCGTCCATTTACCAGCAGCTTCTTTACGATTTCCGGTAGCTTGCCCACACCCATTAAAAAAATTAAAGTGCCGCCGCCGGCAGCAATTTTTTCCCAGTCCAAAGCCGATACTTTTTTTGTCGGATCCTCATGTCCGGTGATGACTGTAAAACTTGAAGTATAATCACGATATGTAACAGGGATACCGGCATAGGCGGGTACAGCCACCGCCGAAGTGATACCGGGGACGATTTCAAAAGGCACTCCCTTAGCTGCCAAAACTTCTGCTTCCTCACCACCACGGCCAAAGACAAAGGGATCCCCTCCTTTTAAGCGCACAACAATTTTACCGGCCAATGCTTTCTCCGCCAATAACTGGTTAATCTCATCCTGGGTGAAGGTGTGGTGATGAGGTTTTTTGCCCACATAAATTTTTTCACAATGATCCGGGGCAAAATGCAGTAGTTTTTTATTGACTAAACGGTCATAAACCAGTACTTCCGCCTCTTTAATACAGGCCAATCCTTTTAGCGTAATCAGTCCAGGATCACCTGGGCCTGCCCCCACAAGATAAACAATGCCTTTTTGCTTCATCACGCTAATACTCCCGTCTTACCTGTTCTATTAATGCTGCCGCTCCTTCCTGGAGCAACATTTGGGCCAATTTCCTTCCCAGGGCTTCAGCTTGGTTAATTGCTCCACTTACCTGCCTGCGCAGGATTTTTTCACCGCGCAAATCGCCAACCATGCCTTCCAGCACCAGTTGATCTTTTTCTACACGGCCCCAGGCGGCAATGGGTGTCTGGCAGCCGCCCTCCAGGGTACGCAAAAAAGCCCTTTCTGCCACGACGGCCGCCGCCGCCAAAGAATCATGGAGCGTCTTGACCATGTTGATGATTTCTGTATCACCTTGGCGCGTTTCAATCCCCAAAGCACCCTGTCCCACGGCAGGCAAAATTTTGTCCGTCTCAATAATTTCGGTAATTTTATCGGTCCATCCCAGCCGAGAGACGCCGGCATAAGCAAGTACAATTCCCGCCAAATCCATCTCTGTAAGTTTGCGCAAACGTGTATTCAGATTACCCCTAATCGGGACAATTTCCAAATCTGGACGCCGTGCCAAAATTTGGGCCGCCCGGCGCAAGCTGGAGGTACCTATCCTGGCTTTGGGCGGGCTGTCAAAAAGTCCTGTTTTCCCGTCCTGTGCCAGGTAGCAATCACGGGCATCTTCCCGCTTGGTGATGGCACTAAGGGTTAAACCGGCCGGTAAAACCGTAGGTACATCTTTCATACTGTGTACAGCCATGTCTATTTCCCCGGCCAATAAGGCATGTTCAATTTCTTTCACAAAAAAACCTTTGCCCTCCAATTTAGGTAAAGGCAGATCAAGTATTTTGTCGCCGGCAGTTTTAATGGTTTTAATTTTGAAATCTACTTCAGGAAAATGTTTTTGCAGTTCAGCCACTACCAGTTGCGCTTGTCTCAGTGCCAACTCTGAACCACGGCTGCCTACAACTACCTTTGCGCGCAAACTTCTACCTCCTTTTAAAACTGGAACGTTCACATTATGCATCTAAATTAAGCAAAGCATTTATTCTTTGCGTCAAAGCTTCTTTCCCGCCTGAACGATAAAGTTGCACCAATTCTTCCAGCTGCAATGAGGAAATCTTCTTCCTGCGCTTTGTAGCGTCACTAACTTTCTCAAGCAGCTCGGTGCGGGCACGGCCCACCATCTCAATCACAATTTTATAAGCTTCATCAAAATGTTCAGTTAAATTCACCCTGATTTGTTTTGCGAAAACAGGAGCCTGCCCGGAAGTGGAAATGGCAATTTTTAAAGGGCCTTGCTTTACTACTGCCGGTACAAAAAAATCACATAATTCCGGCTCATCCACCACATTACACAGGATGCCTTTTTCGGCACAATGAGATGCCACTTGCTGATTTACTTCCTTTTGTTCCGTAGCTACAATCACCAGCTTTGCTCCTGCAAGATCTTCTTTTTGATAGGGACGCTGAAAGGCCCTTATTTTCCCCGCAGCAACCAATTGAGACAATGGCGGGTGTAATTGGGGACTAATCACATAAACATCGGCTTGGCAGGCTAAAAGTGACTGTACTTTCCTGGCAGCCACTTCTCCCCCGCCCACCACCAGACATTTTTGCTGCTTAAGCTTGAGAAAAACTGGATATAAATCTGACATAAATTTTTACTTCCCTTCTGTTAGAATACAGTTACCCCGGTCTTACCCGCAGGAAACTATGAGTTTGCATCGAGGAAATCTTCCAAAGCAAAGAGATGGCAAAAGGAATTTAAATAAAAGTCCCGCTTAGCTTCTAAAGCCGACTCTTTTAAACGCAGCACCGGGTCACGTATGATGCTGTTAACAAGGGCGCGAGTCAAATTTTCCACATGTTTTTTTTCCCGTTCATCCAGGTGGGCAAGTTTACGTAACGTAACTTCCAAGTGCGAAGAGCGTATCTTTTCTGCTTTTGCGTGTAAGGCGGCAATAAGCGGAGCGGCCGCCCTTGTTTTAAACCATTTTTTATATTCTTCGATTTCCTCGTCAATAATTTTCTCAGCCAAAATTGCGTCTTGTTTACGCTTGTCCAGATTTTCCGCCACCACGGCTTGTAAATCATCAATATCATAAAGAAATACATTTTCCAGCTCCCCCACTTGCGGTTCAATATCCCGGGGAACAGCAATATCAATTAAAAAAAGTGGTTTTCCCTGCCGCTGCCGGTGTACTTCAGCTAATTCTTTTGCCCGAAGTACATAATGCGGTGCACTGGTGGAAGAAATCACGATATCCGCCTTCAGTAAACATTGATAAAGCTTTGGGAAATCTTCACTCCGGCCGCCGTACCTGGCGGCAATTTTTTTTGCCCTGCCCCTGTTGCGATTTACCACCCAAACATTTTGTGCACCGTGCTCGTACAAGTGCCGAAGAGTAAGCTCACTCATTTTACCGGCCCCCACAATCATTACCGTCCGGCCTTCCAGGGAAGGAAAAATTTTTTTTGCCAATTCCACCGCCGCATAAGAAACGGAGGCTGCATTTTGATTGATATCTGTTTCTGTTTGTACCCGTTTCGCCGCCGTGATCGCAAGACGAAAAAGAGTGTGAAAATAACTGTCAACCAAGCCGGCCGCCACTGCATCGGCATAGGCAGTTTTAATTTGTCCGAGAATTTGTGTCTCTCCGATAATCATGGAATCAAGGCCGGCAGTGACGCGGAAAAGATGCCTCACGGCTTCTTCCTGCTTGTATGTATAGAGATAAGAACGGATCGTAAGCGAATCTATTTTTTTTATTTTTTCCAACATCTTTAATGTACCGGCAAAAAGCGACTCCTGATCTTTGCCGCAAGTATAGATTTCCGTCCGATTACACGTACTGACGATGACGGCCTCAGAAATTTCTTCTAGAGTTTGTAATAATTTAAAAGCTTGGGAGAGTTGGCTTTTCGTAAAAGCCAGTTTTTCTCTCACTTCCACTGTAGCAGTTTTGTGATTGATCCCCACTACTAAAATTTCCGGCATGTTTGTCCCCCTAACCTACAAAACAATATTCGCCACATACTTTTTTCAATCATAAGTTTAAAAGGCTGCATCAACACGTTCCCAAACAATTTCTGCCAGTCGTTGATCTATTCCCAGTACAGCAGCCAGCTTGATGTTAAGCTGTGGATGCTTTGCTTTTACTGCATCTAAAATGGCAGGTAAATCTTCTGTAATATGTATCCCATTATAGAGAAAAACAGGAACTACGGTTATCTCAGTTTTTCCTTGAGAGTTTAGCTCAGAAATTGCAGTTGCCACATCCGGTTCGGCCGCTTCCATAAAACTTACCTTCACATACTCCTGGGGCCGTAACAGCTGTACATAATTTTGCAATTCAAAAAGTGCTTTATTGGCTTCACTTCGCCTGCTGCCATGCCCTACCAATAATACTGCTTTTGTCATGATCCTCCTCCATTTACACTTATCATATCATTTCTAGATATTTTTAGAGAAGGTTTTTACAACACCTTAAGTTTTTGTTTACTTTTATTGCTAAAATACACACTGACAGCCACAGCCACCACTATAACCCCTATCACAACGGGAAGTTTAGGTAAGCTGCTTACTTTAACTCCTTCTTTATATTCTGCCCTGTGGCCCATGCCGTCATTGGCCACGGCACGGTAAACCTCTAAATTGGGATCAAAATAAAATTTACCTTTTTCGTCTACCAGGCCTTGGGCTAAAACTTTATCGTTTTGATCATAAAGTATTACTTCTGTGCTTGTGGAAAAACCGCCGCCGTCATACTCTACCCTGAATACTCCCGGCTCTTCCAATTTTAATAACATACCATGGGCTAAGGCCGTGCCACAGTACAGTAAAATAAATATAAGGCATGTAAAAATAACTGTTTTTTTGCTTACTTTTAAATTCATCTAATCACCCTTTACAGCAATCCAGCTTTTTTTATTCTTTTCTAAAAACTGTACGGCAAAGGCGGTAACAATTGTTTCCACCACTAAAATTGGTAAGTGCCCCAACATGACAATTTTAACTACGGAAAAATCACCGGCGGCAAATCTTGAATCTGACAGTACCAGCAAAATTATCACCGCAATAACAGTAATTACCACTGAAACTGCACCGGCTATACCTCCCCTGACTAGTGTTTTCAGATTAGGCAGCTTGCAGTAAAGCAAGTAAGACAAGTATGCCGGGATTGACAAAATTAATGTATTGGCTGCCAAAGCCGTTAATCCGCCGTGTCTAAGTAATAAGGCCTGCAATAAAAGGGCTGGGAAAAAAGCCAGAGGCGATTTTTTTCCCAGAATAATCCCGATGAGGCCGCATAACAGCGGGTGTACAGAAGTGGGCGATACAGGAATGGAAATCAGTGAAACTGCAAAGAACGTACCTGCCATTAAACTAATCTTGGGGATCTCTTCTTCTTTAATCCCTTTAGCCGCCACTCCCATGGCGACAACTGCTGCGCCGTATGTAGCTGCAACGACGGGAGCTGTTAGGACACCATCGGCGATATGCATAAACAAACCTCCTCAAAGCTAATAATCATGGTCGTGGTTATGATCATGGATGGTGACGTTCATGCTGCCCTCATGTTCCCGCAAGGGCAAAATTCGTTTTTCATCTTCTGTAAAGATCTGCATATTGTTTTCATGCGGCTTATGTTCCGTCACTACAGCATAAATGCTGTCTTCCCCAATAACAAAATAAATATGTCCATGCTCTTTATCCATTTCCAAAGTATAGGCGTAATCAGGTTTGGCTACAAATTCACCACCTTGTTTAACAAATTCTTTTTCGGTGACCATTAAATGAGCCGCATAATGCTCCAGATCCCCAATATTGTCTCCCATTTTAATAAAACCGACATCCATGGTTTCATCTTCACACGGTCCAAAATGGAAAACATTCCTCCTTTAAATTTTAATTTGCCTGTTTTAACCTTTGTACTCTAAACTGAATTTTGCCAGTAACTCTTTCGCTTGAGTTGTATTTCTTGGTTTGCAGTTAAAATGGGAAAACAGTTCATAGAGCAAGGGTTTTGTTAGACCTGCCCTAACATAAACTTCTTCTTTAGTCAGCACTTCTTCCACCGGGCCTGCCTCGATGATTTTTCCTGCATGTAAAACTACCACTTCCTCGGCCCATTCATATGTTAGATCCACATCATGGGTGGAAAAGACAATGGTCTTGTCCGCTTTCACCCAGTCATCAAGCAAGCTTTTAAAATATACAAGTGACGGGCCGTCTAAACCGGAAAAAGGTTCATCGCATACAATCATACTTGGTTCCAGCACAAGTAAACCGGCAATGGCTACTTTCTTTTTTTGTCCTAAACTTAATTGATAGGGCGGAAAAGACAGGAGGCTTTCAATCTGTAGAGCTTTAGCAATATTTCTAATGCGTGGCTCTTTTTCGTCTTCAGGAAATCTATAATTATCTAAGCCGAACTTTATATCGTTATAGACAGTGGTGGAAAAAATTTGGTGGTCAGGGTAGTCAAAAAGGAATCCCACTTTGCGTCTGATGTGAGCAAGATTTTCTTGTTTAACCGGCAGATTAAATACTTCTACCGAACCTGTCTGCGGAAGGTGCATACCGTTTAAATGGTACAAAAGAGTGGTTTTGCCGCTGCCGTTCAGGCCAAGGATGGCTGTTTTTTTCCCTTTTTTGATGTTTAAATTAATATCAATTAATGCTTGATACCCATTAGAGTATGTAAAATTTAAATTGCAGATTTTTATTGCCATCTTACACCGTCCTATCTATAAGCAGCACAAAAATTAAAATAATTGTCAATAGGCCCGCCTCACAAAGTATTTTTTTGTTTTTTATCCCCTTAGTTGGAGGCAAGCCCTGAAAGCCTCTGGCCTTCATGGCCTTAAAAACCCTCTCGCTGTGAGAAATGCTTTTAAGAAAAAAACCCCCTATCCATTCCCCGAAAATACTGATGACGGACCCTCCCCTTCTTTCGGCAATACCCCTGCCGGCCAGTGCTTTTCTGCCAATTTGCACATCTGCGCTTACCATGTGGCAATATCTGAAAGTCAGGACTAAAATACTGTTAAACAGGGGCGGCAATCCCAGCTTTAGAACACCTTCCACCAGGTAAAGGGCTGAATGACGGGACATAACTGCCCCCAGGCACAGTGCTGAAACAAAAATTTTACCGCTAACCATTATGGTAAAATCCAAATCAGCCAAATCCTGGGCCAAAATAAATCTGATTACTGCCGGCAAGAGTAAGAGAGCCATAAAGGGCAAAACAGATCGGACAAACTTGTATAAATCTTTATATTCACATGTAAAAAAGCAATATATTGTTACCAAAACAGCAGTAATCAGCAACAGCCGCAAACTTGTGATGAAAGAGACAAAGAACAGTAAAACCAGCAGTTTAACCAGCGTTTCTTCTGGTTGTTTTGCAGCTTTGATTTTAATCACCTTCACTTCTTCTCTTTCATGTTTTTTTGGTTGCCGGCTTTTTGCCGGCGGTGGTTCCGGCCCCGGCAACAAAAAAAGTCTCCCAGCAAAACGCTAAGAGACTTTTCCCATCTTAAAGTCACTAAAAAAGCACAAAAGGGATTTATGACGAATTTGCTCCCCTTTCGTCCATAAACCACACTAATCCAAGGCAGGTCTCCTGGCTTACGGTTCATCCTCCTCCCAGCCTTCCCAGGTGTAAAAACCCAGTGGCATCCAGGGATTCGTCACCGATCACAGTGGTGGGTCCGCGACGGTTTTTCACCGTACTTCCCTATTCTCCCTTTTCAGGGCACCTTAGATTATCCATATTCAATTTTCCCTTAACAATTAAAATCATACCAGCTGGCACATTTTTTGTCAATGGTGTAAATGTAGATGATGTGCAGTACCAATAGCCTTATTTTGCTTTTAGCCTTCTTTTTCTTTCCTGTTAATTATCCTGTTATTTGCATCGACGTAAATTATTTTCGGTTTAAATTTTTCTATTTTCTCTTCCTCCACAAGGGCGTAAGAAATGATAATAATAAGATCACCGGGCTGGACAAGACGGGCAGCGGCACCATTGAGGCAAATGGTGCCGCTGCCTCTTTTACCTTTAATGACATAGGTTTCAAAGCGGGCACCGTTATTAATGTTGACAATTTGTACTTTTTCATAAGGAAGGATATCCGCTGCCACCAACAATTCTTCATCGATGGTGATACTGCCTTCGTAATGCAAGTTGGCGTCCGTGACGGTTGCCCGGTGGATTTTAGCTTTACACATTTCCCGCAGCATCTTTATACCTCCACAATGATATTATCAATTAAACGGGTGCTGCCAAAACGTACCGCCACTGCTATCAGTGCTTTACCGGAAATTTTTTTGCAGGGCTGCAAGTTTTCCAGATCAACTATATTTACATAATCAATATCCGCTAAAGGTTCTTGTTTAATAAGCTTGGTAATATAGGCAATGAGGCTTGCGGCATCTCTTTCCCCCTGTGTGATTTTTTCCTTGGCGGCACAAAGACTGCGGTAAAGCACCGGCGCTGCTTGCCGCTCCTTTTGGTTTAAGTAAGTATTGCGCGAACTCATGGCCAAACCGTCAGTTTCACGTACCGTGGGTAAAATGTGAATGGTGATGTCAAAATTAAGATCAGCTACCATTCTTTTAATGATAAAAGCTTGCTGAGCGTCTTTTTGCCCAAAATACGCATGATCCGGTTCAACAAGATTAAACAATTTAGTCACCACAGTCGTAACGCCGCGGAAATGCCCGGGTCTGCTGGCCCCGCAAAGATGTTCACTGAGGCGTTCCACTTCCACAAAGGTAGCAAAACCTTGCGGATACATTTCTTTTACCGTAGGGGCAAAAATCAGGTCACAACCGTTGGCAAAGGCCAGCTTTGCATCCCTGGATAAAGCGCGCGGGTACTCTGCATAATCTTCGCCGGCACCAAACTGCAGCGGATTAACAAAAATACTAATGACCACAAAATCGCAATCTTTTCCTGCCTGGCGGATTAAAGACAAATGACCTTCATGGAGATACCCCATGGTGGGCACAAAGCCAATTGTTTTCTGCGCGGCGCGGATTTCTCGCAGGATTGAACGCAGTTCGTAGATACGGTGAACAATTTTTTTTGCCATCAATATTTCTCCTGTATTTTTGCCATAATTGTTTCATCCATGGTAAAGGTATGTTCCGGTGCCGGGAAGGTTGCCGCTTTAACCTCTGCGGCATAATTGCGCATGGCTTCCACCATGAGCTGATAAAATTGCCCAAAACTTTTTACAAATTTAGGCCGCAGGTCAGTTTGCAAACCAAGGATGTCATGGTAGACAAGTACTTGCCCGTCGCAATGGACACCGGCGCCAATACCAATGGTGGGGAGGGCTAGTTTTTCGGTAATGAATTTGCCCAACTGCCAGGGAATACCTTCCAAAACTACGGCACAGGCACCGGCTTCCTGTAGCGCCAAAGCGTCTTCTACAAGTTGTGCCGCCACTTTTTCGTCTCTTCCCTGCACCACAAAACCGCCCATCTGACCTACAGCTTGCGGTGTCAGGCCGATATGCCCAAAAACCGGAATGCCGGCACCCACAATTTTCTTCACTGTGTCGGCTATTTCCACTCCGCCTTCCAGCTTCACGGCAGTGGCTCCGGTTTCCTGGATAATGCGTCCCGCATTGCGCAGCGCCTCTTCAGGGGAAACCTGATAAGTTAAAAAGGGCATATCGATTATGACCATGGCCCGCTTAGTTCCCCGGACAACGGCTTTACCGTGATGGATCATGTCTTCAATGGTCACGGGTAAAGTATTTTCGTAGCCTAAAACAACCATCCCCAAAGAATCTCCCACTAAAATGGTATCAATCCCTGCCTCATCCACCACACGGGCGGCTGCAAAATCATAAGCCGTGGCCATGGTAATCTTCTCGCCCCTATTTTTCATCTGCGCGATGGTACGGACAGTAACTTTTGTTGTCATTTTTTTACCTCCCCAAAAAGCTTTAAAAATTGTTCCTGGCCTAAAGCATCCAGAGTGCCTTTGCGGGCGGCAATGTCCACAGCAACTTCGCCTAAGGTGGCATATAAAGGCAGCAGATGAGGAATTTTTGCCGCCAAAGCAGCCAAATGTGTCTCCACCGTTCCCACATCGCCCCGGGCAACGGGGCCCGTTAAGGCTCCCGTTGTGCCGGTTTTGCGAATATTTTGCAAAGTTCCTGCAATTAGCGGGTAAAGCGCCGGCAGTGCTTCTTGACGCTTAATCCCTGACGCCTCCATAACCTGCAAAGCCGCATCGATGACAGCTGTGAAATAATTACAAGCAATGGCGGCGGCGCAGTGATACAAAGGTTTACTTTCCGTGGAGATTTCCAGCAACTTGCACTGCAGGTCCTTTACCAGTTGACGTCCCACACCTAGAGCCTGCTTGTGGCCTTCAACGGTTATATAGGAACCCGGGAGGTTTTCTGCGCCGGCAAGGGGATGGGCAAAAGTCTGCAAAGGATGAAAAGATAGGGGGAAAGCACCTAAAGGGATTACCGGATTGAGGATTTGAGAATTGTGAGCACCGCTTGTATGGGCAACCACCGTACCGGGGGCAAAACCTTTTTTACCTGCAATTTTGCCACAAACTTCGGCTATGGAACGGTCCGGTGTGGTGATAAAAACAAGCTCGGCATGCGGCGTAAACTCTAAGGGATCAGTGCCATAAGGCACCTGCACATGTGCGGCGGCAGCTTTGGCTGAAGCTTTTGTTCTGCAGGTTAAGCCCACAATTTCGTGACCGGCCCGCTGCAGCAAAATTGCCAGGGCTGTTCCCACATTGCCGGCACCGACAATCACAATACGCATCCCCGTCCCCCTCCTTAACTTTTTCTAGTAACGATAAGTTTCTGTTAAAATTTACCATCAATAAGAAATTAAAAGCCTTCTGACAGTGTCAGAAGGCAAAAAAATCTCATTCCCTTCCTAACTGTCCCGGTCCCAAAGGCTCCAAGCAGTTATCTGGGTTGGTAGGATATTATGTTTTTACCTCTTAGCAATTGGTGCAGTTTGCTGTGCAATACCGCCCTTTTTTGCTATTTTAGCACGAGTTAAACAAGAGCGCAAGGAAAAGCTTCCTGCATCTTTACAGATGTGCTTAAGAAAGCTGTTAATAACTTGACGGAGTTTTCCATATCGTCTAAATCCACCATTTCCACAGGAGTGTGAACATAGCGGCAGGGGATGGAAATAACGCCGGAAGGAACGCCTTCTCTAGTTAAATGAATAGCGCCGGCATCTGTACCTCCCGCCGTCAACACTTCCATTTGTACAGGAATCTTATGTTTTGCCGCCAATTCAGACAGCATTGCTTTAATTTTAGGATGACAAATGACGGAAGCATCCTTTACTTTGATGGCAGCCCCTTTACCTAAAGCCACATTAAGAGCCGGCGGTTCCGGTGTATCGCCCACCAGCGTGACATCCACAGCCAGACCAAGATCGGGATTGATGCGGTAGCTGGAAGTGCGGGAACCACGTAGTCCCACTTCTTCTTGAGTAGTAAAAACTGCATATATTTCGTTTTCTGTTTCCCTTAACCGGCGCAGCGCCTCTATGACTACGGCACAACCTGCCCGGTTATCCATGGCTTTACCAATTACTCTTGTACCCATCACTGCTGCTTCCCGGTCATAAGTGGCAATATCTCCGATTTTCACAAGTTTTTCTGCTTCTTCTTTGTTTTTCGCCCCAATATCAATATAAAGCTTGTCAAGGGTTAGTTTCTTGATGTCATCCAGTTTTTCCACACCAATACTGCCCACAACACCGTTACCAAATGTGACACGCTGACCCAAGAGAATCTGGGGCGAAACACCACCCACATTACTAAAGCGCAAAAATCCGTCCTTATCAATGTAAGTGACAATAATACCAATTTCATCCATATGGGCGGCAACCATAATTTTTGTGCTTTTTCCTTTTTTTACGGCATAAAGGTTACCCAAGGGATCGGTAAAAACTTCATCCACAAAATCTTTGATTTCACCGGCAATCACTTGGCGTATTTTTTCTTCCCTGCCTGAGGGACCATATGTTTCACTTAATTTTTTCAGCAAATCCTTCAAGGGAGAGCCCTCCTTCAGCTATGGCCATTAAGACGCCTTTGGCCAAACGTAATGTATTCTCATAATCGTCCAAACTGATAATAGACGTAGGTGAGTGTAGATAGCGACAAGGCACGGAAATAACGGCACTGGGAATACCGCCATGGGCCTGGGAAATGGCGCCGGCATCTGTACCGGCGGTGGTAAGGCGGCGCAACTGAAAGGGAAGATTTAATTTTTTTGCTGTTTCCACAAGAAAATTTATCACCTTTTGGGGAGCAATAAAGGAGGAATCCATGATGGAAATGGCCGGGCCGCCTCCCAGTTTAGTGACATAACCTGTATCTTCCACCCCGGCCACATCACTGGCTGTAGTTCCTTCCAAAACTAAAGCAAAATCAGGATGTACATTATAGGCGGCAACGGATGCTCCCCGCAAACCTATTTCCTCCTGTACGGTGAAAACAGCAGTTAATTCCAGGTCATAATCTTCTTTCACCAGCTCCGCCAAAATGGCGCATCCCACCCGGTTGTCCATGGCTTTACCGATAAGACAGTTATCGCCAATTTCATGGGTGGTTGCCAAAAAAGCAGCATAATCGCCGATCTTAACCATCTTCTCTGCTTCTTCTTTATTTTTCACTCCTATATCAATGTAAAGTTGTTCCACTTCCAAAGGTTTTTTCCGTTCATGGGGCTTTTGCAAATGAATGGCTTTAGCCCCGATTACTCCGGGAACGTGATTCTCCCCCACTACTACCGGTTTGGAAACTAAAACCCGCTCGTCCACACCGCCCACTGTCTTAACTTGCAAAAGCCCGTTACTTTCAATACCCACAACCATCAGTCCAATTTCATCCATATGGGCGGCGACCATGACGCGCGGCTTTTTCCCGATGCCTTTTTTTATATATAAATTACCGAGGGAATCAGTTTCAATTTTTTCCGCATAGGGAGTTAATTCTTCCCGCAATAAATTGCGCACTCCGGATTCGTCACCGGAGACACCGTATGCTTCTGTTAATTTTTTAATTAAAAGCATGCCAGTTCCTCCACATATTCCGAATTAACAGACGCTATGAAATAAGCCAGTAAACGGCCAGTCTGTTTTATATCTTCCAAATCCAAAAGCTCCACGGAAGTATGCATATAACGCAGTGGTATAGAGACCAAACCGGTAGGAATACCGCCACGTGTCACTTGGATGGCCCGCGCATCCGTTCCGGTTGGACCCGTTGCCGTTTCCAGCTGGTAAGGAATATTATATTCTTTGGCAATGCGTATCAGTTCTGATGCCACTTTAGGATGAATATTGGGGCCCACGGTAATGCCGGGTCCTTTGCCTAATTTACAGGTATCATACTCAGGAACTCCGGGCATGGCACCATGGGTAACGTCAATGGCAATACCAATATCAGGCACTATACCGTAAGAGATTGTGGTGGCTCCACGCACCCCCACTTCTTCTTGCACAGTAGCCACGGCATAAACATCGGCCAGGTGATGCAAGCGCTGTAATTCCTGTAAACAAGCAAGCATCACCGCCACTCCCGCTCTATCATCCATGGCTTTACCTGCCATTGAGGTGCCGTTTAATTTAATAGCTTTCCGTTTAATCATGGCCACATCGCCTACGCTGACTAGTTCTCTCACTTTTGCTTCCGGCAAAGCCAGATCAATAAACATTTCCTCCATGGTAAAGGCTTGGCTACGCTCCTTTGCATCCGTCAGATGCGGCGGTTTGGCGCCAATGACGCCGCAAAGCTCCTTTTTGCCAAACAATACGACTTCTTGACCAACAATTGTCCGCGGATCTATTCCGCCCACGGAAGTGAAACGTAAAAAACCGCCCTTTTCAATTTTTGTCACCATTAAACCTATCTCGTCCATATGGGCCGCCAAAAGTACCCGCGGGCGCAACTCGCCTTTACCTTTTTTTAACACAACTACATTACCAAGATGATCTTGTCTTACTTCATTTGCATATTTAACCAAGGTGGCGCCGATCATTTTTGCTACAGGCTGCTCATAACCGGATAAGCCCGGGGCAGCAGTAATTTCCGTTAAGAAGCGATCTACTTCCAATCACGACCCTCCCCTATACTGATAACAAATAAGGGTTCCACAAAACTTTTTCATAATCCTTTTTAGGAGCCTTCTTTAGTGAAAATAATTCCCTATCTTGCACAAGAGAATGCATCGCAAATAACAGCCTGAAAACAACGGAGATTTAGCTTTAAAGTTTCTTCGCTAAAATTTTTTCACTGACCTCCTGCAGCAGGCGGTAAACTGCGCGGACTTCTTCATCAGTTAAAGTACCGGCGCCACAACTGGGCGTCAGTAAACATTGCTGTTTCAGGCGCCCACCATCAACCCCTGCTTCTTCCAGTTTTTCCCGGTAATTTTGCATTGTTTTCCCCAAACTCTCTGCCGTATGTGCCTGCACTTCCCGTGAAGTGGGGATTAATCCCCAGGCCAAAGTCCCGCCGCGCCTCAAAAAAGCATCCAATTCTGCAGCAAAGGGCAGTAATGAAGGAAAAAAGTGATAAATATCTACATTGACAAGCTCAAAGGGCAGGGCAAACAAAAGGGACCAGTCGGTACCGGCACACGTATGGATTCCCACTTCCGCACCTTCTTCATGGGCTACGGTGATTAAATGGTTTAAACTGTCCTGCACCGCCCGCCGGGTAAGTCCGGCAAAATCTTTTTTCCCGACAGCATAAAGGCCCGGCTCATCAATAAAAAGCATCAAGGGTAGCTTTAAACGGCGAAAATAACGTACTTGCCAGCGTATTTGCAGCGCCAGACTTAACGTGAGGATTTCACGTAAGACATCATTACAAAATGACGGCTTGCCGTTAAGATCTTTTATCATTAACCCCATGGTCAAGGGACCAGTGATTTGACCTTTGATATACCGGATCCCTGGCAGCGGTTGCTCCTGCAGCGCCCGGGCAAAGGCATAAAAACCTGCCGCCCTCTCCTGCGGAAAAGCATAAGCATTAAGCTCACCATCAGCGGGAGAAGAATTTACAGTTAAACTTTCCAGATACTTCTTCCCCGCTTCCGTATCTATAGTAAAGGAATATATCCCTTCTGCTTTTTCTTGGACCAAACCCGCCTGCAGCAAAGGTGCCAAATACTGCTGCCCATACTTTCATGATTGCCCTTTTGTGGGAGTTGTGGCCAATGAGGGATTTGCGGAACCCGGGTAAAAATAACTTCCAAAGCTTGTGCGGGATCCTGGTAGGGAAAACTGCCTACCCCCGTTGCCAGACCATGATAACTTTTTTGCATCCTTACCCTCCCTTCAACAAAAATTTAGTGCGATTATTTTAGTTATTTTAGTTATTTTAGGCGAAAAATAAAAGGCCACAAACTATTCTGAGGAGGTAAAAGCATGACTGTACTTTCAGACTTAAAAAAAGCCATTGCCGCTGCCGAAAGTGCCAAAGGTAATTATGCTGCCTTTGCCGAAGCTACGGAAGATCAGATGGCCAAAGCTATGTTTTTACAAATGGCCGATGATATGGACAGGCATATTCAACAGCTCACCAGTCGTCTTAATTATCTCAGGCAAAATAATCCCATGTACCAAAATCAATAACAATAAATACCGTGAAAAATTTCCAACTGCCAATTAGGCAGTTTTTTTCTGGCCAAAAAGAGTGGATAGCTAATCCAGGACTGCCAGAACTTACAGATATGCTTTTATCTTAAGATTATATATAATTTTTCTTAACACACCTTAACATTCTTAACAATTTTCTTAACAAGTAGGTGATAAACGTTGCCTTTTCCCACAACTAAATTTTTGATCTTCCTTTTTTGCTTGCTGGCGTTGGGCTCCGCTTTAACGCTGCATCACCTGTATTTCCCCCCAAGTTCCAAGAGTAATGAGATGGCGGCGCCCCAAACGGTAATTTCAGCAAACACGGCGGAAAAACCTGCCGCTCAAGAGTCTCCCGTACATAATAAACAGGAAAAAAAAGATAAAACTCCTACAGAAACACCTGACACCAAAGAAAAGGCGGCTGAAAATACTCCCGCTGCAGCAAACTTACAAAAGGAAAATCCGCAAACAAAACCGTCCCCAAGTGAGCGGTCAACATCTGTCTCCCGGGACAAGCCCCCAACAGCACCAGAATTTAAGCCTGAACCGGAACCCCAGACGGAACCTAAACCAACACCAACGTTCCCGGCCGGTGATACTGAGCTAAATAGCTATGTGCTCAATGTCATCGCCACTTACCAGGTAGGAAAATATCCTTACCTCTTAAATAATGACTATCAAAACTATAATGGTGTCACGGAAGATTTATATTATAACGGGCGCTTGCTGGCTAAAGCACATCCCAGCGGTAACCGCGCCAGCCACTGCTCCGGCATCACCTTTGAAGTTTTTTTTAAAGCCATGCAGGAACGTAACCGCAAGCTTGGCTTGTCACCAGATGATTTTAACGGTATGACATTCGCCGAACTGAAAGATTTTCAACTACTCTGGTATGTTGCGGCGGGCGACAAGAAAAATAGCAACTTGGCCGTAGCCATTGAAAAATATGGGCTTGGCAAACAGATTCATAACTGGGAAGAAGCAAAAAGCGGCGATTTTTTAGATCTCTCCCGCACCAACAATACCGGCCATTCAGTTGTGTTTATCGATTGGGTACGGGATGAAAACGGTGAAATTATCGGCTTGCATTACTGGTCCAGTCAAGCTTCCACCAACGGCATTGCTTATTGTACCGAATATTTCACTTATAGCGGCAAAGGCACTGTGATGCCTGAGCATATTTACATAGGCCGGGTTTTGCCGGTCAGTTCATATAGATAATTTTCCTTCCCCCGGCAACTCCCCCGGGGGTTAATCTTACCCCCAAACAATTTTGCGGCAAGATAATTTGGCTTGCAAGGCGGATTTTTTCCCGTTATAGTGGAGATAGGGAGTGATACCATGATCCACTGCATTATGGTGTGGCTCTATCAATGGTTAGAGGATGAGCCCCTTTATTTACTGTTAAAAAGAACCCCTGATTTGGGTGGTTACTGGCAGCCTGTCACAGGCTATATTGAGCCTCCGGAAACGAATCGCGCTGCCGCCTTACGTGAATTGGCGGAGGAAACAGGAATAGAAAAGTATGAACAAGTATTTGATCCTCATCATTTTTACTTTTTTGATATGAACGGTAAAAAATGTGCCATGACTGTTTTGGCCGTGGAGGTAAAAAACCCCCCGCCCATCCGTTTATCAGAGGAGCATACAGCTTGTCAATGGCTTTCTTATGCGGAAGCACGCCGGAAACTATACTGGCCAAACAATAAAGAAGCTTTAGACATTTTACATGCAAAATTGCTTACCCAAGGCACCGCTAAAAATGTAGATCTTGACGGTAGCTAATGGCTTCCGCCAGGTGGGAAGGTAAAATATGCTCTTCATCTTCTAAATCAGCAATTGTTCTTGCTACTTTCAAGATGCGATCATAAGCCCTTGCCGTAAGACGTAAACGCGTAAAGGCATTGCGCAGTAAATCACGACCGGCAGCATCCGGTTGACAGAATGTTTGGATCATTTCTGTTGTCATTTGCGCGTTGCAAGTAAGATTAAATTTGGCAAAACGCTTTAATTGCCGCTTGCGTGCCGCCGCCACCCGGGCGGCAATATCAGCGGAAGCTTCTCCATACCCCTTCCCTGCCACTTCATCATAGCGCAGACGGGCAACTTCCACAAAAATATCGATCCGGTCTAACAAAGGACCGGAAATTTTATGCCGGTAATGATGGATTTGCCTCTGCGTGCAAACACATTCTACTTCCGGATCAAAGAGCATGCCGCAGGGACATGGGTTCATGGAGGCCAGGAGCATAAAGCGTGAAGGATATGTATAACTTGCCTGCAGCCTGGTAACCGTCACCGAACCTTCCTCTAAAGGTTGGCGCAGCACTTCCAGTGTTTCCCGGCGAAATTCAGGCATTTCATCCAGAAATAAAACACCATTATGGGCCAAACTTACTTCACCGGGGCGGGGATTATGTCCACCGCCGCACAGGGCCGTGGGCGTCAGGGTATGATGGGGGCTGCGAAAGGGTCTTTTTGTAATTAAGCCGCTGTTTTCCGGCAAAAGACCGGCAGCACTATAAATCTTTGTTGTTTCCAAACTTTCCTCTTCCGACATGGGTGGCAAGATGGAAGGGACACAACGGGCCAGCATAGTTTTTCCGGAACCGGGGGGTCCTGTCATGAGTACATTATGTCCCCCTGCTGCCGCCACTTCCAAAGCTCGTTTAGCATTTTCCTGTCCTTTAACCTGCTGAAAGTCGTCATAGATTATTTTTTCAGATTGTTTGTAAGCAGGAATGGGAGGCGGCACTGCCCTGCCGGATAAAATTGCAGCAGCATGTTCCAGGGATTCGGCACCGACAATGCGTACACCCTTTACTAAAGCTGCCTCGGCCGCATTGGCCAGCGGCAGCAAGATATTCCGGCAGCCAGCTTCCCGGGCCGCCAAAACCATAGGCAGCACCCCGCGGACGGGGCGTAAAGTACCATCCAAGGCCAGCTCCCCCAAATAAGCCCAGGTGGTAGGCACCTCCACCTGTTTACTGGCAAGCAGAATACCCAGTGCCAAAGCTAAATCCAGTTGCGGTCCTTCTTTTTTTAAATGGGCCGGTGCCAAATTTACAATAATCCGTTGGGGAGGAAAGTGGAAAGAACTGTTTTTTACAGCCGCCCGCACACGGTCCCTGGCTTCGCGGACCGCCGTATCCGGCAAACCCACAATATCAAAATTAGGCAGTTGGGAAGAAAGATAAACTTCCACATCTACCATTTTGCCTTCAATGCCAAAAATAGTGCAACCGCGTACTCTGGCAAACATGGACACTCCTCCCGATGGTATTTTATACCATTGTATACCAAACATATGTTCCGGTCAAGACCATGACAATTTTTTCTTGCAACCACTGCCGTCAAAAATAAATTTTTTCGGGTAAAATTACGATAGCAGTAATATTTTTCACTGTGGGCTTTTACTGCAGATTACCGGGAATTGCCGTGAAACTTATGTAAAGCGAGGAGACAAATTTGCGCAAAATTCTCATTTTGGTACTGCTGGTGATGCTTGGCGGTTTTGTGTTTTTTTATAGTGTTCAGCAAACAAAAAATACAATTGCAGAAACGGTAACACAATTTTTCACTGCCGCCATTAATGGCGATGAGGCTGTTTTTGCGGCTCTGGCTCCCCGCCTGCAAGGGTATAAGGAACTGGCGGCGGCTTTGCAAGCCCCCCGTTTGTGGCAGTTTGGTGAAATTAAACAAATACGGTTAACGTCACTACATCGAGCCACAGCAGAAATTGTCTTATTTTTAGTGCAAAAACCTGTTTCTCTGGAAGCAGTTCTTGTCCGCCACCAAGGAAATTGGCAGATTATTGCTTTGCCTCAATTGGTAGAAGTTCCCCTGGCTATAGTGACAGAAAGCGAAAACGAACAAGTAACCATCATGAAAGCAGACGGTGAAGAGGTAGAACTTTACACCAAATTAAACTTGCAGCCTTTTACTGTCGGTTCCGGGATTGTGCTTGACGGAAATCTTGTGTATTTTGCCGCACACGAGCAACTTATGCTGGCAAAACTTCTTAGCCTTGCAGATAATATTTTGGAGAGTGAAAACTCTGGCCTGCATAAGCTGGCGGAAAAAACAATCTTTTTGCAGGAACAAGCAGGAAAAATAAAAATTGTCCCTGCAAACAATGCTTTTCCCGGCATGGAAAATTTAACTGCTTATGTCCGGGAGGGTGTCATTGAAGCGGTGTTGCTGCCTCAAGAATTTAAACCGCAACAGCTTCGCGTTTTACTTAAA